>ERZ802830.2320-NODE-2320-length-17415-cov-7.66233_pt1 | contig 17415 bp, 14 predicted proteins | sample MGYA00345654_ERZ802830 | MGnify/ENA primary metagenome ERZ802830 (study PRJEB30503, sample SAMEA104212375) | marine metagenome | biome: Westerlies Biome; feature: [SRF] surface water layer (ENVO:00010504) within the epipelagic zone...; material: water...
GTCCGAAAATGATTTTGATCTATATTTACTATCCATATATGGTGTTGGTCCATGGACTTTAAATATGTTTAAATTATTTACTCTTGGTGAAAAAGATATTTTTTCATCTAAAGATGCAGCTTTAAGAAAAGCTATGAATATAAATGATATGGTACCGTTAACTGCAAAACATGGTGAGTACGAAGATTATTCAAAGTTGTGGAAACCCTACCGCTCTATAGCTTGTTTACATTTATGGAAATCTTTAGATTAATTCTTGCACTATTACACAATCTTTAAATTATATGTTATAATGTTTTTTATGAAAATTAATAACGTAGTGCAAGTGGTGAGTTACATACATATGTAGTGCCTGTTTGCGATCGTTTGAACTCCGGGCAAATGCCCGGTTTTTTTATTTTAGGAAGGAAAATAATGAAAGAACAAGATAATACACAAGCTAAGAACAATATTAAAAAGACAAAAGCAGATCTTTATGAAAGTTTTTATGATGGAGAATGATTTTCTTGATCCTAGTGTAATTAATAAAGATTGGAGTAATAACAAAAGATGGAGTGGTATTACCAGAAATTACAATGCTGAGGATGTAGTAAAAATTCGTAATTCTGTGCATATAAAGCATACTCTTGCTGAAAATGGTGCTAACAAACTGTTTTCCGTTTTACAAAATAAAAATGACTGGATTTCAGCTTTAGGAGCTCTATCTGGTAATCAAGCTGTTCAAATGGTTAAAGCTGGTTTAAAAGCAATCTATTTGAGTGGATGGCAAGTTGCAGCTGATTCTAATTTAGGTGAAACTACATATCCTGATCAATCTCTTTATCCAAGCAACAGTGCTCCAAACCTCGCCAAGAGAATAAACAATGCTCTTTTAAGAGCTGAACAAGTTGAGCGAGTAGAAGGTAATAACGATACAGATTATCTTGTTCCAATTGTTGCTGATGGTGAAGCAGGTTTTGGTGGAACATTAAACGTATTCGAGCTAACTAAAAAATTTATAGAAGCAGGAGCGGCTGGTGTGCATTTTGAGGATCAATTGGCAGCAGAAAAGAAATGCGGTCATATGGGTGGGAAAGTTTTAGTCCCAACAAGCCAACACATAAGAACACTTACATCAGCACGACTTGCTGCTGACACAATGGGCGTCTCAACTATAATTATTGCTAGAACCGACGCATTAGCTGCAAATCTTATTACTAGTGATATCGATGATGCAGATAGTCATTTTGTACTCGGCGAACGTACACCAGAGGGCTTTTTTAAAGTTAAAAATGGTCCAGAAGCTGCAATTAGTAGAGGCTTATCTTATGCACCTTATTCAGACCTAATATGGTGTGAAACTGGACAACCTGATATTGGTTATGCTAAAGATTTTGCTGACGCTATTCATGAAAAGTTTCCTGATAAATTATTAGCGTATAACTGCTCACCATCTTTTAATTGGAAAAAATCACTTTCAGATGATGAAATATCTACTTTTCAAGAGAAATTAAGTTCCTTTGGCTACAAGTTTCAATTTATAACACTTGCGGGTTTTCATTCTTTAAACACCTCGATGTTTGAATTAGCATCAAAATATAAGGGTGGAAATATGAGTGCTTATGTAGAACTGCAACAGAAAGAATTTACATTAGAAAAAGATGGTTTCACCTCCGTTAAACACCAAAGAGAAGTTGGCGCCGGCTATTTTGATACAGTTTCTACAATTATTAGTGGTGGAGACGCATCCACCCTTGCTTTAGCTGGTTCTACTGAAGAGGAACAATTCTAATGTTTGAATTCAATAACAATGAATATTCTCAAAAAGTAGTAACTAATGAGTTTCTCAATTTTTTTGAAACTTTTCATGTTGAATTTGAAGAAAAAAGACAAGAGTTGTTATTAAGCAGAATTAAAACGCAGGAATTTCTAGATAATGGTGGTAAATTTTCATTTCCAGAAGATAAGTCTATAAGAGACAGTGAATGGTTAGTAGCTCCACCTCCAGAAGATGTAGCTAATAGAAATGTTGAAATTACTGGACCAGTTGATAGAAAAATGATAATAAATGCTTTGAATTCTGGTGCAGATGTATTTATGGCTGATTTTGAGGATTCTACCACGCCAACTTGGAGTAATATTATTAATGGTCACATCAACTTGATAGATGCCAATAGAAAAAATCTTTCTTATCAAAATGTCGATAATGGAAAGTCGTATGAATTGGACATTAATTCAAAGACGTCATTATTTGTCAGACCTAGAGGACTTCATTTAGATGAAAAAAATATTATGTATGATAGCAATGCAGTTTCAGCATCACTATTCGATTTTTGTTTGTATATATTCCATAATGCAAATATAAGATTAAAAAATGGTCTAGGATCCTATTTTTATATTCCAAAGTTAGAAACAGCTAAGGAATCTCAACTATGGGAGGAAGTTTTTATTCTTGCTGAAGATAAATTAAATTTGCCAAAAAGTACTATTAGGGCAACCGTATTACTAGAAACAATTTCTGCTTCCTTTGAAATGGAAGAAATTATATACACATTAAAAGATCATTCCTTAGGTATGAATGCTGGACGGTGGGATTATATTTTTAGTGCAATTAAACGATTCAGAAATGATAAAGAAATCATTTTCCCAGATCGCAATCAGATTACTATGACTGTTCCTTTTATGAAATCTTATACTGAATTGTTAGTTCAGACTTTACATAAGCGTGGAGCCCATGCCATTGGTGGTATGGCTGCTTTCATACCTGACCGTAACAATCCTGACGTGACCGAAGAGGCATTTATTAAAGTTAAAAATGATAAAAACAGAGAAGCAAAAATGGGATTTGACGGATCATGGGTTGCACATCCAGATTTAGTAACTATTTGTAAAGAAATATTTACAACACATCTTAATGGGAAAGACAATCAGATATCATTTATACCAGAACACGAAATAACAGAGGAAATGTTGCAAAACTTTGATATAGAAAATGCAGTTGTTACCGAAGAAGGTATAAGAACAAATATTAAAGTTGGAATATTGTATATACAATCATGGTTGTTGGGCCAAGGTGCAGCAGCACTATTTAATCTAATGGAGGATGCTGCAACAGCAGAAATCTCTCGTTCACAGCTTTGGCAGTGGTTTCATAAAAGAACAATCACTAATGAGTCCATCCCAATAGATAAATCATATCTAGAAACTATTATTTCTGAAGAGGTCCAAGAAATTAATGATTCATCTAGAAATTTATCAATGTTGAATGAAGCTGTAGAACTTTTCAGTAACTTAATATTTAATGATGAGTTTGAAGATTTTTTAACCATTCCAGCTTACAAACTGATTGATTGAGTATTTTCTAGATTTATTGTTCAATAAAGAGGATATTTGTTAATATTTAATTAGGTAATAAGCCTGTTACCTCAAAAAAGAGTTCGAGAAATCGGACTCTTTTTTACTTTATCGTTATTAAGTTCATCATTAAAGCAGTCCCGTCCTAGATTGTATATATGATAGAAGTAGTAATTTCGAGAATTATTCAAGGTGCTTTATCTGGAATTGGAATGGGTTTTCTATTTTATTGTTATCCATTCGTTCGACATTTAATTTCAAGAGATTATCGTTTCCGCTTCTATCAGGCTGAAGATAAAAATATTGCCTTCAAAAAAGAATGTATTAAATATCTAAAAATTGGCCTTACTTATGGTTTTATATACGGACTTATTATGGGGACTATCATTGGACCGTTTGGTCAACGAAACGGTCTTTAATATTTAATTAACCTAATAATATTCTTACTGAAAGTAGTATAGATACAACGACTAAGACTGGACGTACAACTTTTTCACCGTTAGAAATTGCAAATCTTGATCCTAAATTTGCACCAGCAATTTGTGCTATCGCCATTATTAACCCAAGTTCCCATATTACATAACCTTGAATTGCAAAAATAATAAATGCTGCAAAGTTGGATGCAAAGTTAAGCAACTTTGTAATTGCTGTTGATTCCATGATCGAGATACCTCTTACAATAACAAAAGCAAGTACAAAAAATGATCCTGTACCTGGACCAAAAAAACCATCATAAAAGCCAATTAATAAAACAATTAAATTGAAAATAGCTATAAATTTGGAAGTAGTTGAGATTGATGAAGGCCCTCTATTGAGTATAAAAAATAAAGCTGCTGATATTAATAGTATTGGGATTATTTTCTCTAATAACTCATTAGATATTCGACTAACAAGAAGAGTCCCAATCGCTGAGCCGACAAAAGATAGTCCGAAATATAGTCTCTTTTTTGGTTCAGTCAAAAGTCCATTTTTGTAGTAATTATATGATGAGGTAAATGTACCAAAACATGACTGAAATTTATTAGTTGCGAGTGTATTAAGAGGATTAAGTCCTACTAATAGCATTGTTGGAGTAGTTAGTAATCCACCACCACCAGCAATTGAGTCAATTACAGATGCAACAAATGCGGCAATAAATAATATTATGTATGTATTTGTGTCTAAGGAAAATTCCATAATGCTAACTTTAAAGAAAATTAAATATTCAGTATAAAAATAATCAGAAAATTTGGGTTGGTATAATTTTATATGGAGTATTTTGGAGCAATTGATCAGGGAACTACAAGTAGTAGATTTATTATTTTTGATCAAGACAGAAATTTAGTCGCCAGTCATCAGATAGAGTTTGAGCAAATACTACCTCAACCAGGATACGTTGAACACGATCCAGAAGAGATCTGGAACTCCGTTGTTACATGTGTTAAAGAAGTTTCTAAAAATTTTGATCTATCTGTTTTAACTTCTATAGGCATAACTAACCAAAGAGAAACGACTATTGCTTGGAGACGATCAACAGGAAAACCACTTCATAATGCATTAGTTTGGCAAGATACTCGTACACAAAATATATGTAATCAGATATTAGAAATTTCAGAACTTAAATCAGAGTTTGAAAAAACTGGATTACCTGTAGCTACGTACTTCTCTTTATCTAAAATAATATGGTTAACAGAAAATATTGATGAGGTTAAAAATGCACAAATAGATGATGATATTTGCTTTGGTACAGTCGATGCATGGTTGATTTATAAATTAACAGGTGAATGCATAACGGATGTAACTAATGCAAGTAGAACTCTCATGTACGATTTATATAATTTAGATTGGAATGATCAAATATTAAATCATTTCAATATTTCAAGGTCATCATTGCCTACAGTAAAACCCTCGTTATCTATTTTTGCTCGAGAAACTGAAATTTTTGGAGATGTACCTATTTCAGCTGTACTTGGCGATCAACAAGCATCACTCTTTGGTCACAATGGAATTTTTAAAGGCAGTATTAAAAACACATATGGAACAGGGTGTTTCCTTTTGTGTAATACAGGTACTGATATTGTTAAGTCAACTAGTGGATTGCTTACAACCGTTGCATATCAACTCGAAAACGAACCTCCTGTTTATGCATTAGAGGGTTCTGTGGCTATTGCTGGTGCTTCAATTCAATGGCTTAGAGATAATCTTGGTATTATTAATACAAGTAGTGATGTCGAAAAATTATCTCTCGAAGTAAAAGATAATGGTGATGTTTACTTTGTTCCTGCATTTTCAGGATTGTTTAGTCCACATTGGGACCCTACAGCAAGAGGCACAATAGTTGGGTTGACACGCTATTCTAATAAATCTCATATAGCTAGAGCAGTGTTGGAATCAGTAGCTTTTCAAACGAATGATGTTTTAAGTGCACTAAGTAAGGATTTGAAACAAGACCAACTTGTTTTATCTGTAGACGGTGGAATGGTTAATAACAACCTATTAATGCAGTATCAATCTGACATTAGTAATATTCAAGTACAGGCCCCTAAACTCAATGAAATTACAGCATACGGAGCGGCTTTAGCATCTTACGTCTTTATAAAAAAAATTGATTTAAAATCTATACCTTCTTCTAATAAAAGAGATCAAACATGGAGTCCCAATATGAGTGAGCAAAAAAGAGAGAACTACCTTATCTCATGGAATAAGGCAATAGAGAAAGCTAAGAATTGGCTTTAATAAAACCACTTACATATATTTATGTCTCATTTTTTGTACTTGCAGGCATAAACCATTTTTTAAACCCTAATTTTTATGATTCTTTAGTTCCGAGATTTATTCCATATCCACGATTTGTACATCAAATGACAGGTATTGTTGAAATAATACTGCCACTTTTTTTATTAACCCGATTCAGACAACAGGCTGCAATAGTAATGATTATTTTTTTAATTTTAATCTATAGTGCAAATCTTTATGTTTGGATAGAAAATTTGCCCTATGGTAACCGAATATTTACAAATACAGAACATACCTATAGACTTTTACTTCAAGTTGCATATATAGGATTTGCATATATTATTTATCGATATGAGTAAATATATATTCCCCGAAAACTTCATCTTTGGTACAGCTGTAGCTTCCTATCAAGTTGAAGGGAATATTTACAACAATGATTGGACTCATTGGGAAAATAAAAAAAATTCGGTTTGTTATGAACCTTGTAATGAAGCATGCAAACATTATGAATTATTGGATGTAGATATTGCATTACTAGTGAAGCTCGGTATTAAAGCTTTTAGATTTTCAATGGAGTGGAGCAGAATTCAGCCAACTGAAAATGGCTTTAATGACGATGCTATAAAACACTATGTAGAGAAAGCGCATAAGTTAATTGATAACAATATCATTCCAATTATTACTTTTCATCATTTTACTACTCCTGATTGGCTTGAAAAATATGGTTACTGGGAAAGTTCTAAAACATCTGATGCATTTGTTAAATATGTAGAAAAAATGATGGGGGAGTTACCTCAGAATATTAAATATTTCAACACAATCAATGAACCTGGAATTTTTAGTATGTTTGGATATTTCTCAAAAAGAAAATTTCCACCCGGCATTAGAAACGAGAAAGTATTTATAAAAGCATCAGATAATATAATAGACGCACATAAACGTGCTTTAAGAGTTATAAAAAAATTAAACCCTCATTCACAGGTAGGTATGACACATGCCCTTCATGAATGGGATGATAACGATAGTAGTGAATTTAATAGATATTTAAAATACCATTTAGAAGACAAATTTTTCTATGCATCTGATGAAGACGATTTTATAGGTTTACAAACATATTCTATAAAAAGAACGAGCCCAAACATCATCTACAGATCTGTTGCTTATCTTTTAATTAAAATACCATTTTTAAGAAATAATATTTTTCCAATATTTCTTGATGTATTTTCTGGAAGGAATGACTACGTTCCATCTTCTTCACGAATTACAAAAATGGGGTACGAATACCGCCCCCAAGCAATAAAGTATAATTTAAAAAGAATTCATGATAAATTTCCTGATAAAGATATTTTTATTACAGAGAATGGGATTGCAACAGATAATGATGATGAACGAATTGAGTTTGTTTCATCTGTATTAAAAGATATTCATGAATATCAACAATCCAATAAACGCCTAATAGGGTATCTTTATTGGTCCTTATTAGATAATTTTGAATGGGACCTGGGGTACAACATGAATTTTGGTTTAGTTGAAGTAGATAAAACAACTTACAATAGGAAACCACATCCCTCAGCACACTGGTTTGGTAAAATTTCTTCAACGAATTCATTTTCTGATTAAACCTGATTTTAAGTACAATTATTTCTATGACTTATATAATTGCAGGCGCAACAGGTGTTACCGGGAGTGCGATAGCTAAAGATTTATCAAAATCTGAATCCGTGCATTTAATCGGAAGAAATGAAACAAGTCTTAAAGCATTAGCTGAAGAAACTGGTTCAACTTATAGTTTAATAGATATCGAAAATCCCATTCCAACAAAAGATTTTCAAAAAACAGTAGAATTTGATGAGATAAAAGGACTTATAAATTGCATAGGTTCAATCTACCTTAGACCATTACACGGATCGAATATTGAAGATTTTCATAGCGTCATAAATACAAATCTATTTTCTTCGTATTATCTACTATCAGCATTTGCCAGAAAAATGAAAAATGGCTCAGCTTTATTTTTTTCTTCAGTAGCTGCGACCAAAGGCTTATCAAATCATGAATTAATCTCTGCTGCAAAAGCTGGGATAGAAGGTATGGCTAGATCTGCAGCAGCGAGTTATGCAAAGGATAATCTAAGAGTAAATGTTATTGCTCCAAGCATAATGGATACCAATATGTCATCAAAAATATTAAGTTCTGAAGCAGCTATAGAAATGTCAAAATCCATGCATCCTATTCCTAAAATTGGAGATTCAAGTGATATACTTCCTGTTGTAAGATGGTTATTGTCCGATGAGTCCAAATGGGTTACTGGACAGACGATACATGTTGATGGTGGTTTTTCAACAGTGAAACCCCGATAGGAGTAAAATGACTGAAAAAAAATATTTAGAAACTCACGAATGGTATTCACTTTCAGATAATGAGATAACTATAGGTATTTCTGATTACGCCCAAGGCGAATTAGGAGATATCGTGTTCGTAACACTACCAGAAGTAGGTGATGAATTCTCAAAAGGAGATTCAATGGTTGAAGTTGAAGCAACTAAAACTGTAGCTGAAGCTTATGCGCCTATGGATTGTGTTATTACTGAAATAAATACTATGTTAGATTCAGAACCTGAAATTATAAATAATGATCCCTGCGGACAAGGCTGGATGGTAAAAGCAGAAGTCAAAAATCTCGATGATTCAGGAATGCTATATCAAGAGTACGAATCATTTATTACGTAGATGGATCAACCAAATTTATCACCTTTACACGAACTCCATTTAACTAACTCTGCTAAGTTTATAGAATTTGCTGGCTGGAATATGCCTTTTTCTTATTCCGGCACCATTAAAGAACATAATTATGTTAGAAACGATGTTGGATATTTCGATGTTTCTCACATGGGTAGATTAAAAATAGATAATGACAGTATTGACTCTCTATCATCACTAATTTGCTCTGATATTAAAAACCTTAAGCATGGAAAAGCTTTGTATTCTATTTTCACCAACGAAAATGGATGTGCACTAGATGACGTAATTTTTTGGAAATTTCCGAATTATATTTTATTAATCTGCAATGCAATTAACACAGAGAAAATAATTACACATTTGACCAATACAAATATTAAGTTCGAAGACATAACAAAACAGACTGCATTAGTTGCCGTACAGGGACCTAATGCAATTGAAAAATTAGGTAGCATTTTATCTATTCCGGAATCTTTTTCATGTCTTGAAAATGATATATATACATATGCAAGAACTGGATATACAGGCGAAGATGGATTAGAAATAATGGTAAATATAAAAAATCTTGAAAATTTACTAAATTTACTATCTAATATTCAACCTTGTGGATTAGGTTCTAGAGATACATTAAGACTAGAAGCAAGTTTACCTTTATATGGTTTTGAACTCTCAGAGGACATTACTCCCGTTGAAGCTGGTTTAAAATGGACTATTACTAATGATGAAAATTATTTAGGGAGTAAAAAGATTACTGAACAATTAAAAAATAGTGACCACAAAGTTTTAAAAAAATTCATTATTGATTCAAGAAATATAGCAAGAACAGGAACTAAAGTTACCTCTAAAGCACTAAGCGGAATTGTTACTTCTGGAAACTATTCACCAATACTAAAAAAATCTATTGGCTTTGTTCTCTTAGAATCTATGCCCGATACTGATTTATTAGAATTTGAAATTCGTGGTAACTTAGTAGAAGGAAAAATAATTAAAAAAAGGTTTTTAAAATAATGTTTGTACCGCACTCAAATTTAGATTTAAATGTCATATTTGATGAACTAAATATATCTTCGCTTTCAGACTTATTTAATCATATTCCTGATGAGCTTCTTATAAAAGATGGTTTAGATGTTGACGAATCATTATCTGAACTAGAAGCAACTAAATATTTTGAAGATATTGGAAACAAAAATGTTTCTAATTTAGTCTGTTTCGCTGGTGGTGGCCACTACGACGTGTATTTACCGCCTACTGTGAAATCTTTAACAATGAGACCAGAGTTTATGACCTCATATACACCTTATCAAGCTGAAATATCTCAAGGAATACTACAAGTACTATTTGAATTTCAATCTTTAGTATGCGATTTAACAGAAATGGAATTAGCAAATGCATCACTTTATGATGGAGCAACATCTGTCGCAGAAGCTATCTCTGTTGCTATAAATAAAACTAAAAGGGATAACATAGTTATTTCAAATGGTTTTAATCCAAACACTAAAGAAGTAGTAAATACGCTTATTGATAATGCAAAATTTAATTTAAATTACGTACCATTATCAGAATATATTTTCCCAGAGGATTATGAATTTGAAGAATCGGATGCAGCTTTTGTTGTATCTTTTCCCCATTACGAAGGTTCCGCACAAGATTTAACCAACCTAGTTCAAAAAGCACAAGAAAAAGGAGTTATAACTATTTGTTATGTTGATCCATCAATGTTGGGGGTACTTAAAACTCCAGGTTCTATGGGTTTTGATATAGTTGTTGCTGAAGGTCAGTCAATTGGTACACCACTTTCTTTTGGCGGCCCAACAGTTGGTTGGTTTGCAACAAAAAAAGATCTTGCACGTTTAGTACCAGGGAGAATAATTGGGGAGACTATAGATAACAATCACAAAAAAACTTACGTAATGACCTTGAGAGCTCGTGAACAAGATATTAGAAGAGAAAAAGCTTCGTCTAATATTTGTACTAATCAAACACTAAATGCTATAGGATCAGCAATTCATTTGTCCTGGATGGGACCAGAAGGCATATACCAAGTTGGATATCAAGCTATTCAGAAAGCAAGTTATATGAAGGCTCAACTTAAAGAAAAAGGGTTCAACATAATTAATGATGAGTCCTCACTAAGAGAATTTTTGGTTGAAACAAAAAAACCTACAGATGAAATACTTACAGAGATGGGAAACAGAGGTTTCTTAGCGGGTATTAAATATTCTGATACACAAATCCTTATTGCTTTAACTGAGAAAAGAACCAAAAACGAAATAGATAATTATGTAGAAAGTTTTAGTGAGGTTAATAATGGTTAGTGGTGGTAATGCAAGCTCGCTTCCTTTAGTTGGAGGATCTTCTGAACCTACAATTAGGGAGTTATCTCGACCAGGCCGTCGTGCCTCAAAATATCCTAAATTAGATGTACCTGAAGTTGACATAAATCATCCAGCTATAAAAAATGAAAAAGCACCACTTCCTGAGGTTTCTGAACATGACTTAGTAATGCATTACTCCCGATTAGCTCATAGAAATTTTGCAGTAGATTTAGGTTTCTATCCACTTGGTTCATGCACTATGAAATATAATCCTAGGTTTGCAGACTATGTTGCATCATTAAATACTTACGCGAATACCCATCCTTCAACTCCAGCTGAATTTACACAAGGAAGTTTAGAAATAATTAATATTTTAGAGCACTACTTAACAGAGATTACAGGTATGGATTATGCAAGTTTTCAACCTCCAGCTGGTGCTTCAGGTGAACTTACAGGGTTATTAATTATTAAGAAATATCTTGAGACTAAAAAATTAATAAATAAAAAAGATATAATCGTCCCAGACTCTGCACACGGTACTAATCCGGCTTCTGCTAGGATGGCAGGTTTTAATGTTGTAGAAGTGTCAACTGATGAAAGAGGTATGGTTAATATTGATGATTTACGTTCGTTAGTAAATGAGAACACAGCAGGTTTAATGCTTACTAATCCAAATACAGGAGGCCTTTTCGAAGAAGAAATATTAACACTTTCAAAGATAATTCACGATGTGGGTGGCTTGCTCTATTATGACGGAGCAAATCTTAATGCTATTGTCGGCGTTTGTAGACCAGGAGATATGGGATTCGACATTGTTCACTCAAATTTACATAAAACATTTGCAACCCCTCATGGTGGTGGAGGTCCTGGATCTGGGCCAGTAGCAGTAAAGGATTATCTTAAAGAGTACTTACCTGGCCCTATTGTTGAAAAATCTGATGAGTCGTATTCTTGGTATACACCAAAACATAGTATTGGTCGCATGCATGGTTATCATGGTAATTTTTTAGTAGCACTTCGAGCACTTGTATATATGAAATTACTAGGTAAAGAAGGACTAGAAACTTTAGGATCATATGCAGTCTTAAATGCTAGATATCTCAGTTCAAAAGTGTCAAAATATCTTCCTCTAGCATACGATGAACCGTGTATGCATGAATTTGTAGCAACTGTAAAAAATCTTAAAAAGTCACATAAAATTAAAGCATATGATGTGGGAAAAGCCCTTCTTGATAAAGGTTTTCATTCTCCAACAATATATTTTCCACTTATTGTTGACGAAGCCTTAATGTTTGAACCTACAGAAACTCAAACAGTTGAAACTCTTGATGACTTGGCTGAAAGTATCAAATTAATAGTCGAAGAATTAACAGCACCAGGTGTAAATTTAAGTGATTATCCAAAAAACTTACCAGTTGGTAGACCTAATGAATTAATTCCAGCTAAACACTTAACAGTTCATTGGGGAGATTTTGAACTTCTTGAATTAACCGAATAGACTGTCTTTATGACAGTTTCCACATTAGATGTTGATAGAAGTATTTCAACACTTAGATTAAATTCTCAAGAATTTGCCAATTTAACTAATGAAGAGTTATCGGCAATGTTTCTAACATCTATTGAAAACATCAAAACTATTGCATATTTCTGGGCAACTATCGGTGCTGATAATAAAGGTATTAAAGGCTCTACGGCCGAAGGGGAGGAATGGCTTGGAGGTCCCTTTGCATCAACAATTGCACTTCAATATTATATTGACTATCTAAAAAACAATATCGATTTTATAGACGAAAAATCTATCAGTGAAAATAAAATTAATGTATTTCCTAATAAGAATATTGAAAAATTACTTTTTCCATATGTAACAGCTGATATACATTTCAATAAGAATATGTCTATAGAAGATATTCTAAATGCAAGAGGATTTGGAAACAGATTGGGATTTAAGAAAGGAATAACTTTAATCTTAGGTGCTGGCAATGTTTCATCAATACCTTTACTCGATACTATTTATGATATGGTGGTTAATCGCCATTGTATTTTATTGAAACTTAATCCTGTAAACGAATATCTAAAACCAGTTTTCGAAAAAGTATTTGAGAATTTCATTTCACGTGGTTTCATGATTGTAACTACGGGTGATACGGAAATTTCTAGTTATATGACTAATCATTTAGGTATAACAAATATGCATCTTACAGGATCAGATAAAACTTATGAAAAGATTGTATACGGTTCGGTACTGCCAGAAAAAGATAAAGGTAAAAAGACACTCACTAAAAGAAATAAAAAACCATTTACCACAGAACTAGGTAACGTAACGCCTTTTATAATTCATCCTGGGAACTGGAGTTCGGGTGAAATAAAATATCAAGCTCGAAAAATAGTTACAGCAAAACTAAATAATAATGGATTTAACTGTATTGCAGCACAAGTTATCGTTGTACCTAAAGGGTGGAAACATTCTGAAAAACTAGTTGAGGCAATTAAAAAACAACTATCTAACGAAAAAGATAGGTTAGCCTATTATCCCGATAGTCTTAATAACCTTAATAATTTATTGTCAGAAAAAAATGTTCAGCAAGTTAATGATGAATCATGTGCAACACCACACTTAACAAAAGATCTAGATCTTAATGATCATTATGAAAATAATGAGGTCTGGTCATCAGCATTATTCTTTAAATATATTGATTATGAAAATGAGCAAGACTACGCATCTAAATCAATTGACTATGTTAATAATGAAGTTTGGGGAAATCTAGGTGTAGCTGTATTAATAAAAAAACATAATAGTCGTAAAAATAAAGAATTACTAAATAGCTATGTACAAGATTTGAATTATGGAACAGTAGCAATAAATGAATGGCCAGCTTTAGGATTTATAATACCTACAATGCCATGGGGTGGGTATCCCGGAAATAAAGATTCCGATATTCAAAGTGGCCAGGGTTATGTTCACAATGCACTTTTCTTTGAATCTCCATTAAAAGGTGTACTTTATTCAAAATTTAAGCTTCCTTTAATTGATCCAGTTTGGTTCACATCAAATAAAAAAGGTAGAAAAGTCTTTAAGAATTTAACATATTATCAGATTGAAAATTCAAAAATAAACTTAATAAAGTTATTATTTTCAGCGCTAATATAGATTCATATGAAAAAAGTATATGTAATTATTTTAGTTTTAACATTAGTTGCATGTTCTTCTAGTGCTGAAGTGTCTGATGAAGATATTATTTTACCTCCTACAACAGTTTCATCTTCAGATACACCATCAACAACTATAGAATCTGAAGCCACGCAAGAGCCTTTAGTAGAAGAATATATATTTGATATTGAAAGAATGTCTGCATTAACTGGTTTGGAAATTTCACCGGAACTTTGGTTAAAAAGACCTCGTAGAGTACTTGCTTTTAAAATTGATAATAATATCAATGCAAGACCTCAGTCTGGGCTACAGGAGGCTGACGCTGTTTTTGAGCTTTTAGTAGAAGGCGGTATGACACGATTTTTAGCTTTATTTCTAGATAAATCTTCTTCTTATTTAGGACCTATACGTTCAGCAAGGCCTACTGATCCAACTGTTATAAGACCTTTTGGAGGAACTTTAGTCGTTTCTGGAGCAACTGGTGGTTTAATTCCTACAATAAGACAATCAGGAGTTCCTGTTTTAGAAGAAACTGGAGCTCCAGCTATGTTTAGAATAGCTAACCGTAACGCGCCCCATAATCTATATGCTGATACTGAATTGGTAAGGGGAGTTATTGATGATAAAGGATATTATTTCCTTCAACCTGGACCAGAACCACTTTATGATTTTGGTAATGATCAAAACAATTGGAGTGAAGGTGCGGCTAGAGTAACTATAAAATATAGTGAATTTACAACTGTCATTTGGAAACTCGATGATGGAAATTATGAACGTTTCATAGTTGATGGTTACGCACCTAATAAAGAAGCAGTTGCACATAATTTTATTTCACAGGATGCGAATTATTCTGATATTTTAAAAACAGAAACAGTTGTTGTAATTCAGGGTCCTCTTTATAACGATGAGAACACTACATTGCCAAGTATTTTAACTGTTGGCGTTGGACCTGTCACAATATTTAATAATGGTAATGTCATAGAAGGGACTTGGAGAAGGAATGACATTCAAGAATCATTTACCTTTACAGATTTAGACCAAAATCCAATATTTGTACCACCAAGTTCGCAATGGATACATATTGTTCCTACAGATGGAGAAATAACTTGGAACAACAGTTAAGTGTTCCTAACTTTTATACTTTCATTATTTTTAATTAATATAACACCAACTATTTCTGACTATTCATGTGTTGATGAAATAAGTTCACATCCCGTAAGAAATGAATTCATGCTTCAAATTGTTCTCAAATCTTATAATTACTATGAAGGGAAGATAGATGGAGATATAGGACCAGTTTCACAAACCGCATTAAAAGCATTCCAATCTAAGAATGATTTAATTGTTGATGGAATTTTAGGACCCAATACATGTCTACATCTTCTGAATAGAAACAATATAGTCAGCAACACAAGTGAAAAAATTGATACTGATATTTCAATTAATAATGTAAATAATTATTCCCTAGAAGTAGAAGAAAATCAACAAATTCTTAAGAGTCTAGGTTTATACACAGGAGTTATTGATGGTATAAATGGCCCAAGTACTAAAAGCGCAGTTAAGGAATTCCAAAGTAAATCCGGTTTAGTTTCTGATGGTGTAGTGGGAAAAAAGACCAAAAAAGCACTCGAGCAAGGGGAAGCTGCTTATCTTCCTGAAGCAGAAAATTTGAATACAAATGAAGTAATCAATGTACCCAATAAACCTGATACTTCATCAACTAGTTCTGCTCTTGATTTGAGAAGCTATAATCCTAAACTTACTTGTTCAGCAGGATATGTAAACAATGTAGATGTATGGGTTCCAGACCCATGTTTTTACCCAGTTTTTGTTTATAGATTTGGTAATATCGCACAGGTTAATTCACAAAATGAATTAGATTCATATCTTCAGGCAAGATGGTCCCTAACAAAAGAAAAAACTTATACCTCGATTGGACCCGTATCAACACAGAATTACACTCCAGGTGTAAATTCACCAGTTAATGGATTACCAATGCCATCCAATGCAAACAATTCAATTGTCATTGGAGTTAAAAATGATAATAATGTTAGAGCTAGACCTCAATCTGGACCAGAATCTGCTGATGCTGTTGTTGAGGTATTGGTTGAAGGTGGAATGACTAGATTTATAAATATTTTCTACCAAAGTGACACAACTTATCACGGCCCGATACGTTCCGCAAGACCTACAGATCCAACAGTCTTAAGGCCACTAGGAGGAGTCTTAGTTGCAAGTGGGGCAACTGGTGGTTTGATTCCAGAAATTGTAGATATGGGAGTGCCTGTAATAACCGATAGAAGACCTGAATATTTTAGAATTTCTAGTCGTAAAGCACCCCATAATCTCTATGCAGATACTTTTAAACTTAAAGCATTAGCTGTTGCCAAAGGATATGTAAAAGAATCTACTCCTCAACCATTATTTCCATGGGGCGATCCATCTCTTACAAGTTGGGCTTCTAATACATATCTAAATCTTAGCTTTTCATCACAAACAAGTACTACTTGGACTTGGAATGGTTCCACATATGTAAGAACTTATTACGATGCTTATAAAGGCAGTTCATCAGGCAATGTTCATAATTGGGTTGATAAAAACGGCAATCAAGGTCAAGTTAGTTCAACAACTGTAATAGCATTATTTTGTGAGCCATACATCCACCCACTCCAACTTCCATCGGTAAAAACTGTAGGAAATGGGAGGGCTATAATTTTACACGAAGGTAAATTACTTGATGCTTTCTGGAAAAGAGGTTCTAATCTAGATCCGTTTCATATAACAGATACAAATGGAAATTTACTCTACGTTCCTAAGGGTAAGGTATGGATATCATTAGTTCCAAATACAAAAATTCCTAGTTTTGGCTAAATAACTTTACTTTTCAACAATTAGCATGGTAATCTAATAGTGCGTTTCAATTAAGTGTGATACGCAGCCCTGTTGGGAAGCCCTCTTCATTGGGGGCTTCCGTATTTTAGAGCTTATCTTTTAGGATATCTAAGGTGTCACCCCAGACTATATCTGCAATGTAAGCAATTAGATACATACATCCATGAGATTCAAACTCATCTATTTTATCAAAAACGTCATGTTTAATTGCAACAAGAGGTTTACTAAGATATACATCTATAGGTATTGATGTGAGAGCTGATAGTTAATAGGCTT
>ERZ802830.2321-NODE-2321-length-17409-cov-6.28403_pt1 | contig 17409 bp, 15 predicted proteins | sample MGYA00345654_ERZ802830 | MGnify/ENA primary metagenome ERZ802830 (study PRJEB30503, sample SAMEA104212375) | marine metagenome | biome: Westerlies Biome; feature: [SRF] surface water layer (ENVO:00010504) within the epipelagic zone...; material: water...
GCCGCCACATCTCCAAAATAAAGTTCCTTTACCCCAGGTAATGGCCCAATTCGGTCTCTCCAAAGAGCGGAAATTTGAGGAGCAGTACGGGTACGGTCCTCAGACTTTATAAGTTCAACACTCACCTCTCCCATATTCGATCCCGATACAATATTGGAAGAGCTCTTTGGACCACCGGAGAATGGCTGTGCACCCATAGTTTTCATCACATACCTGAAGGGATTAGGTTCGCTTTGTTCCGTTAGAAAATCAATCACTTCCAACCTCGCCCGTTCGACTTCCAGGAGGGCTTTCTCGGTGGTCTGGGCAGGAACTCCATCCTGCATCGAAAGCTTCACGGATATATAATCTGAAGGTACGGGAGGGACTCCTCGAATACTTGGTACATGGCCTCCAATAATCAATCCGAAGGTCACAAAGAGCAGGCCCATAAAAAAAGAAAGAGTTAGGTAACGCCATTCTAGGCATTTTTTTAAAATCGGCTGATAGACCGTTTCTATCAATCCTTCCAGTCCGGTAGATATTTTGTTTTGTAATTTGGAAAGCCAGTTTTTTGGTAGTTTATCAAAACGGCAAAGACTGAGGTGATAGGGGAGAATAAATTTTGATTCGATCAGGGAGAAAAACAAGGCAGGAATAACCACCAAAGGGATATCCTTCATCAGTTTCCCCAGCCAGCCGGGCAGGAACAGCATAGGGACAAATGCAACCATGCTTGTGATAATCGCAAAGGTAACCGGCATCGCCACCAGATGAGTACCAAGGATAGAAGCCTGAAGAGATTTCTCTCCTTTCGACCCCAAGGTGTAGACCGATTCCCCTACCACGATGGCATCGTCCACGAGAATTCCCAAAACCACAATGAACGCAAACAACGAGACTAGGTTGATTGACGCTCCCACCAGTCCCATGGTGGCGAAGGCACCCATAAAGGATATGGGGAGACCCAATGCCACCCACACAGCCAAGGAAGGTCGCAGGAACAGGGAAAGTACCAGGAACACAAGTAATAGTCCCTGAAATGCGTTTCTAACCATCATTTCCAGTCTGCCCTGCAAGTAGTATGAACTATCTTTCCAGATCGTCATGGAAAGTCCTTCAGGCAGTCTCGGGTTTATTTTTTTAACATATTCACTAACTTTTTCAGAGATATCCAAAGGACTTTGCTTCCCCACACGAAAAACCCTCAAGGTCACCGCAGGTTCGTCGGCGAATTCGGTGTATAAGACTTTATCCTCAAATCCGTCTTTCACCCATGCCAAATCATTTAATTTCAGGTTTGAACCATTGGGAGTGGTCATTACTTCCAAGTTACTGAATTCCTTGCCGTCACGGGCTTTTCCCATTGATCGCAGGAGAGTTTCACCAGAGGATGTGCGTGCCACGCCTCCAGGGATATCTACCGAACTTCGTTTCAGGGACTTGGCCACATCATCAAAACTCATCCCGTGCTCCCGCAGGGCACTTTCTGAAACTTCGATTCCAATTTCAGGCTTACGGATTCCAGCAATTTCCACTTGGGTGATCCCAGGAAGATTGGTCAGGTCATCGAGGGTTTTATCGGCAAGTTTTCGTAGGGACTTAGGATCCGCGTTCCCATGGATGGCCACAGCGAGAACCTTTCTTTTCTGGGTGGCCACTTCGACCATCGGTTTTTCCGCCTCTTCGGGGAAATTTAGGATCGAATCCACTCGAACTTTTATTTCATCGGCCAGCAGTTTTGCATCCTTGGTGCGTGCCACCTGCACGCTCACCACCCCACCATTTTCCCTAGCAAAGGATGTCATTTCCTTAATACCATCCAAATCCCAGATTTTCTCTTCAATCTGCTTGCAGATGCCATCTTCTACCTCCAAAGGCGCAGCCCCGGGGTAGGGGACAGAAATAGTTACCAAATCAAGGTCGAAGTCTGGAAAGAGTTCCATCTTTAAGGCTCGTATCGAAAAGAACCCTGAGATCAGGATGATTCCCATCAATAGGTTGGCGGCAACGCCGTTTCTGGCAAACCAGGCGATCATGGTTGAGTCTGGTTGGAATCTGTAGCGGCGTTCACCACATTAATCTGCATACCTTCGGAAATAATTTCGATTGGAGTCACGCAGATTTGTTCGCCGTCATTAAGCCCCTCTGTGACCCAGGCCAGCTTGTTTGCCCGGTGGATGACCGAGATTTTTCTGGTAACCAGCCGGTTCTCATCATTTACCAGCAAAATAGAATCTTGCGTACGGAAAGCGGATTCAGGGATAAGGAAAACATTAACCTCAGCTCCCCAAAGTCGTAAATTTACGAACTGACCGACTGCAAGAGGGAAACTCACAGGTTTTTCTGCGTAGGGGTTGGCAAAGCATTTATCTACCCTTGCGATGAGGTTAGTCAGGCGTGTTCTTGGGTCGACGACACCTTCCGAACGGTCAAGTATGCCGGTGTGCAAGACCTTCTCCTCGGGACTGAGCACCTCGACTTGGACGGATAATTCATCGGAGGGTTTGAAACCATCTGAAAAACCCAAGAAATTCATGGCAGATCGGCTTAGGGCGAAGTTGATCTCGGCCGAATTCAGAGCATAGATCTGAGCCAAGGATGCGGAAGCGCCTGCTCCCACCTGCTGACCGACATCTGCCATTGTCTGAAGAATCCTCCCTTCAAAGGGGGCTCTGACTTGCGAACGGTTCAAATCTCTAGATGCCTGAGTTAGTCGGGCTTCTGCGGCCTTGGTTTCGGCTACTGCTTTTTCAATCTGCGGTATGCGTTTGACCAAATCAGATGCTAAATTCCAGTCTCGGTCTCCCCATTCAATTTTTGCCTGCTTAGCAAATTCCTGTTCTTGGAGGAGCTGAAGTTCTGCCCTTCTTAAATTTGCCCGAGCTTCCGCTTTCATGGTGATTAAGTCTGTTTCCTCGATAGTGAGCAGCAGGTCCCCCTTGCGGAAAAAGCCTCCTGCTCGAAAACTGGTATTTGTTTGGCTTTCTTGGGCGAAGGGGGCCACTTGTTCAATGATACCCGGAACCTCTGCAATCAAAGTGGTCAGGGTGCGAGGTTGTATTGTCCCATAGGCAAGTATGGAAGAACGTAAAGGCTTCTTTTCTGCCCGGATGATTTCAACAAAGGGAATCTTTCTTTTCATCTCCTTGGCCTTGGGGTCAGGGCGCATTTGCACCAGATACCAGGATACCCAGAGTAAAGTACCGAGTATGATTATGGGAAAAAGAATTTTCTTCATGGTTCTGTGGGAAGGGCAGGTGAGCCCAAGGCTAGAAATAAGTTGATGCGGTTTATAATTCTTTCTTTCCGGATATTGAGCAAGCGGCTCTTTGCTTCAAAAGCACCCCTCTGGCTGTCCAAGGTGTCAAAAATTCCCTGGACTCCCCGTTGATAACGGTCCCAACTAGATCTTGCAGCTGCTTCGGCTGCTTTCGATGCGGTGGTCAGGTAAGTTTCCTCCTTTTGCAAGAATTTCTCGTTGGCCAGTAATGTTTCCCCTTCAGTGAAAGCACGCAATGCGATTGCACGGTAGTTCGCTTCGGCTGCCTGTCTTAGGGCCTTAGAACGTCGAATGTTGGCTCGAATACGCCCTCCGCTGAAAATTGGCTGCGTGACAGTTCCAGAAACCTCCCATGTCCTGAATTTGTTATCCAGTAAATCCCCGAATTCCTCAGACCGGCTACCAGGACCCCCTGATAGGGAGATAGCAGGGAGCAGGCTCATCTTCGCTGCAGATAAATCATACCCGCACGCTTCGAGTTGCAAGCGTGCGGCTTGCAAATCAGGCCGGTTTTCGATGGTCTTGGCTGGAGTGGGAGGGAAGGGGGTCAGATCTAGTTTCGGTAACTGGTCCGTGAAGTTCCGATCCATATCTCCTCTCGGGTATTCTCCAAGGATCGATTCCAATTCTCTCACCTGGGAATTACGAATTCGTTTTCGCATGGCTTCGGTAGCCTGTGAACTAGCCAAGGCACTAGTTGCCAAATCATTTTCCAAAGAAGAGGCAATTCCATTGGCAAACCGGTTGGCGATAAAGACTTGGTTCTTCTCAAACGTTTCCTTCATCTGCTGGGCGAGGGAAAGTTGTTGGTTACTTTCCATAATCTCATACCATGACCTAGACACCTGTCCGGCTAAAGACAGGCGTGCTCCTTCGTAATCTGCCTGTGCTCCCTCAAATCGTTTTTTGGCCGAGTCCCTTTGATCTCTGATTTTCCCCCAAAGATCAAGTTCCCAGCTCAGGTTAATTCCGGATGAAAAACTCTCACTAGTGAAGGATGTACTTCCGTTGGGGAAGTTAAAACCGATCAAATTCCTCTTACTTCTTGATCCACTCACGCCAAGGTTGGCCTGAGGTAAAATTGAAGCCCCGGCAATAACTGCCTCTTCACCACGGGCCAAGGTACGCTCAGCCATAACCATCAGGCTAGGATTTGCAGCCCAAGCTGTGTAAATTGCCTCATTGAGCCATCTATTTTCAAAGGATTCTACCCAGTAAGTCACATTTGCATCAGTAGAAGGGGTCATTTTTAGGTCCAGTGAACTCCATTCAGCTGGTGCGATCGATCCCGTCAGGACATCACTTGGCAGCGTTTTGGTCGGTATACACCCATTCCATAATGGAATACTCAAGAGCAAGATAGTCTGGAAGCTGTATTGATTCATGGAGATTATTTGGAGATTCCCGCCTCAAACCCGTGGCTTGCGAACACCACCAACCGTTCAATCATTTCTTGGGTGTCTTCCTCCTTACAATTTCCTTTGGAAAAGTCCTTTAATCGGCGGTGTTGAGCGAGTGCACCCAGCATCGAGGAAATCGCCAAATGTAAATTCCAGTACAAATCTTCTTCTTCAGAATGAGGATGGGTCCGGCGTAACTCATCCATAAAGATTTCGCATAAGTCCCCGAAGAATTTGCGGTGCATTTTTTCAATAAACCGGGCCGGTTCTGTAAAGGTGCGGGCGACCAACTGGGCCAAGGTTTCCCGGCTATGTGTGCTTTTTGCAATTTCCTCTCCGATGGGCAAAATCAGGGCCTGAAGGATTTGCTGGGTGGTCAAGGGTTTGTCACCAGTTTTTTCTCGGGCCTCTTGTAAACATTCCATTCTTCTTTGATTGATCGGTTTTACGCGGGACTTTAACATCTCCAACACCATTGCCTCTTTTGAACCGAAGTGATAATGTGCTGAAGCCAAATTTGTTTGAGAACGCTGGGCCACTTCGCGTAGGGTCAGACCACTGAAACCACGGTTGGCAAAAATCGATTCTGTAGATTTCAGCAAACGGTTGCGGGTTTTTTCAGCACGCGTACTTGTGATGTTCGATGGATATGACATGAAAGGTCTAAATTAAACGTTTGTTTGAATTTTACAAGTCTGACCCAAAGTTTCTTTTTTTATTCGCTTCCCTCCTTTGTAGTGGAAAGTAACCCAGAGATATCAGTGGTTTATTTATGCGTTCCACTTATGGTCATCACAGTAACTCTGCCAGCGATCGTGACGATGGTATCGGTTTCCGCCTAAGTTTTTAAAAAGCCAGTGATTTCAACTCTTTCTATTGCTAGCTCTTAAGTCGAGGCGATCTACTGACCCTTTCCGACCGAACAGGTAAATCACTCCACATTTTCTTAAACTCGGTGGATTGTCGCGTCCCTCTTTTCGCTCTCTTCTTGCAATGACAATGTGAGTCTTGCTATCCCGAGCTCGTATACTCGTCTCGATCTCAATTTCGTCAATAATCGAATTGAACACTTCGAAAATGTTTCCTGGTTTAGAAATGTTTTCCGACATCGTTCTCCCGTTCCAAAGAAGAGGAGAGACAGGAACCGAAAAAATGTAAATTTCACCCATCGGTTCTCGATTTAAATTTCATCCCTTTTCTGATGGCATTGGGGATGTAGAGGCCTGCTTTGCCGTTGACAAAAAGGTGCAATTTCGGTTTATTTATCGCTTTTCTTCAAATTCTACCTAATTCCCCCCAGTACTCAGAAATGATCAAGATTCGCTTGCAAAGACATGGAGCCAGACATGCTCCCTTTTACCGCATGGTGGTGACCCCTTCTCAGGCTCGCCGCGACGGAAAGTTTATTGAGGTACTTGGTACCTATCACCCTCAGGCTCACAAGCGTGAAGAAGAGCTGAAGCTAAAGATTGAACGTATCGATCATTGGCTCGGAGTTGGTGCTCAACCTACGGATACGGCCAAGAGTCTTATCAGGCAGGGCCGTATGTCTCCTGAGGATTGGTTACTCCGGGCTGAGAAACTTTCAGAATCCAAGCTAAAGCGTAAGAGCAAGGGAGATTCCGCCCCATCTATGGAAGATAAATCTACCGAGGCAGCCCCTAGTGCAGATGAGCCCAAAGCAGAAAAAAAACCTGAAGAAGAGGCCAAGAAGGAAGAACCCGCAGCAGAGGAGATAAAAGAAAAAGCTCCTAAGGTGGAGGAGTCCGAGGAAGCCCCAGCAGCAGAAGAGCCTAAAGCAGAAGAAAAACCTGTAGAAGAAGCCAAGAAGGAAGAACCCGCAGCAGAGGAGATAAAAGAAGAAGCTCCTGAGGAAGAGAAGTCCGAGGAAGCCCCAGCAGCAGAAGAGCCTAAAGCAGAAGAAAAACCTGTAGAAGAAGCTAAGAAGGAAGAAAAGCCCAATTTAAAAAAAGCCCCCAGTAAGGCTAAGAAATCAGACGAGAAGGCAAACGAGCCCGAATCCGAGGATTCCGTCGAGGAGGAGAAAAAGGATTCATAAGTCTTTTTTTCCGAAACCTTGCTTATGTATTTTTTGTTAACTGATGATTCGCATGAAAAATCCAGTTTTGCGTTTCGACGTCCTTTCTCTCTTTCCTAAAACAATCGAGGGATTCACAGAAGAAAGCATTCTAGGCAAAGCGATCGAGCGGGGTCTTCTGGAGATCAATTCACTTGACCTTCGCCGCTGGGCAAAAGGAAAGCATCGAGAAGCAGACGATCGACCTTTTGGTGGAGGTGCAGGAATGGTCCTTAAACCTGAGCCTTTATTTGATGCGGTTGAAGAAATAGCCAATGAAACCACCACAGTTGTCTACATGGCTCCGGATGGTGAACCATTGAATACCCCTCTGGCCCGCGAATTAGCAGAGTCGCAACATTTATTATTAGTGAGCGGACATTATGAGGGGATCGACCAACGGGTGAGAGATGAAGTGGTGGATCGTGAAATTAGTGTAGGCGATTATGTGCTTACCAATGGCTCTCTCCCTGCGACTGTTTTAATTGATGCGGTGGCCAGGCAAGTACCGGGAGTCCTCGGAGATGAAGAATCCCTCACCAATGAGAGTTTTGAAAATAATTTATTAACCCATCCCCAATACACCCGGCCTGCTGAGTATAGGGGCATGAAGGTACCGGAAGTCTTACTCTCTGGGAATCACCAAGAAATTTCAAAATGGAGACAGGAACAACGCATCGAAAAGACGACTACCCTGCGACCTGACTTATTGAAAGCAACCAAGAATTAACGAGGATACTACGATGAACAATCAACTGCTGGATGAGATCACAAGTGAATACTTGCAAGAAAAACGCGACCATTTCAAAGTGGGGGACGGGGTTAAAGTCCATGTCAAGGTCAGGGAAGGTGAGAAGGAACGGATCCAGATTTTTGGGGGTATTGTTATTTGCCGAAAAGGATCAGGTATTCATGAGACTTTCACTGTTCGACGGATTGCATCCGGAGTCGGGGTTGAACGCGTTTTCCCAGTTCATTCTCCAATGATTGATAAGGTGGAAGTCGACCGGGAGTCCATTAAGATGAATGCCCGGATGTACTACCTGCGCGACCGTATTGGAAAGGAAGCGAATAAGGTTAAGGAAAAGCGTCTTTTTGAAGCCAAACGTGGTTCTGTCAAGTAACCCTCTTTCGTAATTTTATCTTTTAACTTGTACGCAGTAAGTTAAGGCGGGCGGGTGACAGATATTGATCAAGTAGAATTTGCCCATTGGCAAATTCACAGTTCGATGTGCTGCCTTGATTTAGCAAGGATTGGTATATAGAAATTATTCGGTCGGCATAAGAGGCCAAAGAAAACTGCTTCGCCACGGCTTGGCAGTTTTCGTCAATCATTCCGTTATCTAAAACCGCCAGTCCGCAGTGGTTTCGAATAGTTTTCTGTAAATCATGCGATGTTGAAAGGGTGCGAATAATGGCTTGCTGATTGGGTTCATCGAGTCGTCCAAAGTCAATGGCTTGGTCTTGAAGCATCGAATAATACGCTTGATGACAAGCGTCTTCCGGAAGACTTTGGTTATAGCTTTGGTAAAATTTCCTGAGGGCTTGCCCTATGGTTTCCTTGAGACCTTGGATCGATGGGATGCAGTCGAGCGGAACCGGTAGGAAATTATAGAGATTGTCAAGGGATACGCCGAGTTGCGAGAAATCCGAAGTGATCTCGGGCAGGTTTCTTCCACAAAGTCCTTTTCCAAAGGTCCAGGGCTCTAGAAAGCCGAGTCCAAATCCTTCGGCGACGCTGACGGACAAGATGGACTGGGCATGGCTGACCATTTCAGGGAAGGAAGCATGAGTTGTCTCTGCCAGCCCATAAGTCACCGAGAGTTGTAGTGACTGAGCAAAGCTTTTCCATTCTTCAAATTGAGGGGTGAATAAAGGGTTAGTGGGTCCAAGGCTGTTGGCAAAGTAAAAATCCGGGTGAGCAGTTGCGAGCAGGGCCAATTCGCCGAGATTCTTCCGCCGCACAGCCCGAACAGGATAAAGGAATAAATTTTCAGGGAGTTCTTTATTTGATTTTCCCTCTTCAGACTTGGAAAAAGTGGGAGAAGGCGGCACAGCGTTGGCCAGTAAATGAACCGGACTAAGGCTCCCGTCGAGCATGCGGTTAAGAAACCCACGGTCCCGTTGGTTAAGGGCCGCATAGTGGATATTTTTTCCGGTGGGGTAGGCCCGTGGATAGACTTCTTGTAGAGAGCGGTAATTTCCGGGTCTTCCATCTTCCGCAAAATCATGAGGGTGTAGGAGCATGGATTCTCCTGATTCTGCAAGGATGGCTACCGCCTCTGTGAGAGAGGGGTTTTTACCAAGAGAATGATTATGGATGTGCCAAATATCCGGTCTTTTCCCAAGTCCGGATTTAGCGGCTTCAAGCAGTCGATTGGCCAGAATTTGAGGATTGATTGCCTCGCTTGGGGTTGCATAGTCGAGCCCATCAACCACTTGGGTGTTGGTCAGTTGGTCACCCGGATAGGGACGCCCTGAAAGAGCCACTGCTTCAACTGTCTGTCCATTCTCCTCCCATGCCTGCAGGGTATTTTCTATGACCCGGGTGACACCTCCGGGTTGCAAATGATAGTGGACGATGGCGATTTTCATCGACCGGAATTAAATAACTTAGTGGGAAAGAGAGGCCCGGTGGGTACGGTATCCTTCTATTTCAATCATGGGAGGCCGTTCTTCTTCAACCACCTTTTGGACGATTTGTCGGTAAGCCCCATCCTCGACTTCAAATCTACGATAAAAAGTCTCCATGTCCGGCATCTGGTCAATCTTACCCTGAGCGTGCAAACGATTAATAAAGGTTTGGAGGATACCGAAGCTCATTTTACCAAGAGCATTGGTTGTCTGGTTGCGATGTACGCGGCGATCGAGATCGGTTTGCCCAAAAGCTTCGATTCCGAACTTGTGATAAAGATCAAGCAGGTGGGAGGTTTCCACTCCGTATCCGATGGGGAAGGGAATGATTTCAAGGACTTCACGGCGGGCAGCATACTCTCCGGAAAGGGGTTGGATCACATTGGTCAGTTCTGGATAGAAAAGAGAGAAGAGAGGACGGGTGAGAATCTCTGTTACCCGTCCGCCACCACTCGGACGTAGACCGCTGGAGTAATTAAGAGGACGGTCATAGAAGGCTTTTACATATTGTATTTCTTCACGGTTGATTAGGGGTGCGACCAAACCATACACAAATCGGGGGTGGATGTTGGTGATATCAGCATCCACATAACAGATGATATCGCCCGTTAGTTGATGGATCGCTTTCCAAAGGTTTGCACCCTTTCCACGCTTGTCACCCACTTCGGGTAAAATATCCGAAGCTAGGTAGGTGTCTGCCCCATAATTTCCCGCAACTTCTAGAGTTTTATCTTCGGATCCCGAATCAATCACCGCAAATTCATCGACTAAGGGATAGCGTTCCATTAATTCAGAACGAAGGATTAGGACTTCCTTACCGATAGTTTTCTCTTCGTTTAAAGTAGGGATGCAAAGGGAAATGGTCAGTCCCTTTTTCTCTTTTTCCTCTACCAATTTAAGGATGTCCCAAAATTCACCGTGATGAAAGGTGTTTTTTTTAAGCCAGGTATTTTTTTCTTCTTCGTTCATTCTTCGCAAAGTTCTACGTCGATGGCCTGAAGTAAGGTGATCAACTGTGCCATTCCGGTGTAGAGGGGTTCAAGGTGAATTGTTTCATTTTCTTCCCGGAGGTTTTCAACGGTGGTCAGCCCGAGAGTGACCCCGGGGTGTCCTGCCCGGATTAGAGCGTTCAAATCACCGGTGCTGGGATCGACCTTTGGGGTGATTCCTGCCTCATGCATGATTGAACGGGTGGTTTTGACCAGCGGGTGAGTGAAGGGAATTTCACAGTTTTGTCGTTTAGCGACTGTTTCCATACCAACTTCGGTTCCGGTTTCGAGAGAAAATTGCTCACAAATCTCTTTGAGTTGGTTTTCCATCGAATCAATAACCTCGTCTCCTTCACTGGTGATTTCAAAACGCAAACGACCTGTTTTGGGAGAGGTGTTAAAACTCGAGCCAGCAGTGAGTCCGCCAAAAGTCATCTTGGATTTTGGTTCTTTGGGCAGGGGAATCTCCATTAATTGATTAATCAGTCGGTTGAGGTGGCTGATCGCACCGGCCGCTCCAAAGCTTGCCCAGTCATAATCCTTGGGTATGTTGAGAGTGATTTCTACGCGGAGTGCTCCAAGCCCTGAGTAACTGAGACGCCCCTGCGTAGCCCCTTCGACACAAACCCCAGCACGGACTGGACGACGCATAGTGTCAAGAAAACCGCGAGCTCCTTCCAAATTAGCCCGCCCGAGACTTTTGACATTTGCAACGAGGATCAAGTCGTCCTTAAATTGAATATTAAGATGGTTGAGTAATTTGGGGAGGGCGACCACCGCTGCTAGTCCGATCGCATTATCGGCAATTCCGGGACCGGTGATGTGGTCAGAGCCCACTTCCAAAACATGTCTGGTTTCGGAACTGAACACACTGTCCGCGTGAGCCATGACCAAAATAGCAGATTCTCCTGAAGTTCCAGGAATAATTCCACTGGCGTTGCCAAATTCATCGAGGGTTGGATCTTCCAATCCATTTTCCCTGAAGCGGTCAATCACCAGGCGAGTCCTTTTTTCCTCTCCAAAGGTGGGCGAGGGCACCTCCCCAAGAAGGACGGCATCAGTTAAGAAAGTTTCACGAACCGAACGAAGGCTTTCGATTTGGCGTGGAATATCTTTAAGTAAATTGCCCAAGGTAGTCTCCTTGGTCTGAGTTTCAATAGTCATTAGATATACGCTTTACGAAATATAGCGATAGGATGCCACGACAAACTATCCACAATCTTTTCTTCATTGAAAAAAAGGCTCGATTCTTGCATAAGATTGAATCGATTGGGTGAGGAAATCCCAACTTTACATATCATGGCACAAAACATAGGATTTATATCTACTAGATTTGCGGGGCAAGACGGCGTATCACTTGAAAGTGCTAAGTGGGCGGAAGTTTTATGGGAAGACCGTCATGTGAGTTATTGGTACAGTGGACAGAGTGACCGGGATCCGGGGATCAGTTATGTGGTCCCTGAAGCTTACTTCGGATTTTCTGAAAACCAGTGGATTAATCAGCGAGTCTGGGGAACTGAACAGCGGGAACTTTTTGTAACGGAGAGGATTCGGGCATTGGCTGACTACTTGAAAGGTACCCTGTATCGCTTTGTGGAAAAGTTTGGAATAGATATTTTGATCCCCCAAAACTGTCTGGCTATTCCTATGCATGTGCCTCTGGGCATCGCCCTCACCGAATTTCTCTCTGAAACTAGAATGCCAGCGATCACGCATCACCATGATTTCTTTTGGGAACGCACCCGCTTCACGGTAAACAGTATACCTGAGTACTTGGACATGAGTTTTCCACCTAAGTTAACGAATATGCGAGATGTGGTCATCAATCAGGAAGCTCAGGAACAGCTTGCATTGAGAAAAGGAAGTTCGTCACTGGTGATTCCAAATGTGTTTGATTTTGATAACCCACCCGAACAAGCCGATGAGTATGCATCGGATGTAAGAAGCGAATTAGGTCTAAGTGAAGACGACTTTTTTATCCTTCAACCCACCCGTGTTGTTCCCCGCAAAGGGATTGAGCAGGCTATTAAACTGGTCAGCCTTCTAAAAGACAATCGTTGCAAATTGGTTATTTCCCATGAGGCGGGAGACGAAGGGTATGAATATTTGGGTATGCTTGAACAATTGGCGAAAGAGGAGAATGTGGATATGCGAATTGTGGCTCATCGAGTTGGGGAAGTCAGGCAGCGCGATTCAGAGGGCCGAAAAGTCTATACTTTATGGGATCTTTACCATCATGCAGATTTCGTAACTTACCCAAGTATTTATGAAGGCTTTGGTAATGCACTTCTTGAAGCAATTTATTTCCGTAAGCCTGTCTTAATTAATCGATATTCGATCTTTATCCGAGATATCGAGCCAAAAGGTTTCCGTTTATTGACAATGAATGGATTTGTCACTCCTTCTCTTGCCAAGCGAGTGAAGCAAGTTCTGGAGGACGAGAAACTTAGGCAGGAAATTGTTGATCATAATTACGAAGTGGCTCGACAATTTTATTCCTATTCGGTGGTCCGCAGTAACTTACGCGCTTTTATTTCAAGCTTTACCGGTTATTAATCCTTTCCAAATAAATTCAAGTGATTACACATATTTCCAGTTCTAAACTTAAGGTTATGCGCCGCAGGTTGGCTGCAGTCTACGGCATCGAGGAGGCAGATGTTCTTCTCAACCGACTTTATCAGATGGTTGGCCGGTACGGGGTGGGGGCACAGCTTACGGACTCTGGAGCGAATCTCGCTGCGAAAGATGTGGTTCTTATTACCTATGCAGATATGGTACAGTCCACTTGCAAAGATTCCAGTCCGCTTAGTGTCCTCAAGGAATTTTGTACAGCCCGTCTTAAAGGGGCGGTTTCCACTATTCATATTTTGCCCTTCTATCCCTGGACCTCAGATGATGGCTTTTCGGTAGTGGATTACCGAGAAGTTAGCGAAGACTATGGAACCTGGGAAGATGTGAGTAAGTTAGGGGAAGAGTTTGATCTCATGTTTGACTTAGTCCTCAACCATTGCTCTTCCAAGAGTCCCTGGTTCAAGGAATATGTTTCTGGGATCGAACCGGGATTAAATTACATTATGGAAGGTAATCCAAAGACGGATTTATCGATGGTGGTAAGGCCACGATCGACTCCTTTACTTACTCCTTATCAAACACGAAAAGGGGAACGCTTTGTCTGGACAACATTCAGTGCAGACCAAGTGGACCTGGATTGGACGAGCCCTGATCTTCTTTTTGAATTCCTGGATATCATACTCTACTATATTTCAATTGGTTGTAAAATCCTGCGATTGGATGCTGTGGCTTTTTTATGGAAAAAAATTGGTACCAATTGCTTGCACCTTCCGGAAACTCATCAAATTATTAAATTGATTCGAAATTTTCTGGAAGTGGTGGCTCCAGATGTGGTTATTTTGACCGAGACCAATGTTCCTCACGAAGAAAATATTTCTTATTTTGGGAAGGGAGATGAAGCTCATGCTGTCTATCAGTTTTCCCTCCCACCCCTCTTGCTACATGGTCTGCTGCGTGGAACTTCTGAACATCTGACAGATTGGGCGACCCATCTAGCTCCCCCTCCAGAGGGTTGCCATTTCTTGAATTTTACTGCGAGTCACGATGGGGTGGGTGTCCGTCCTTTGGAGGGAATCTTACCTCATGAAGAAATCCTTGGATTGGCTGACGAAATCAGAAAAAAAGGCGGATTTGTATCGATGAGGAGATTAGAGGACGGTTCCGAGTCTCCCTATGAACTTAACTCCACTTTTTTTTCCGCACTTTCTGATCCCGAAGATGAAGAATTGGGTATGGCCCGATTTCAGTGTTCACAGGCAGTAGCCCTTGCGATGAAAGGAATTCCCGCTGTTTATTTCCACTCCCTGTGTGGAACCCCGAATGATTTGGATGGTTATCAACAGACTAAGAGAAACCGGACGGTGAACCGGAAGAAGTGGGATCAAAAGGTGTTAAATGATTTACTGGACGATCAGGATACAGTACCCGCACAAATATTTCAGTGGTACTCGCGAACCTTGAGAATGCGGGCGGGTTGCCCAGCTTTTCATCCAGAAGCTCCCCAGGAAATTATAAACCTTGGTCTTTCAGTTTTTGCCTTTCGGAGGGATTCCCAAGACGGAGCCTTATCGGTTTTTTGCCTTTTTAATTTTAAATCTGATGAAACTGCTATTGAGGAGATGAAATTAGTAAAGAAAATTTTCCCTCAAAATAAAGCCCGTGATTTGATTAGCGGTGGAGAAATTGATTGGGACAAGACGGGTAGGTTACATTTGCGTCCGTATCAGGCTCTCTGGCTTAGTTCATCTTGAATCTGATTCTTTTACCCCAGCTTGTTAGCCGGGCCAAGTGGAACAACCCGGATGTTCGATTCAAGCATCTGTCCGATGTGTTACGGGTACAGCCAGGAAGTGTGATCGATTTTGCGGTGGAAAATGGGCCTAGAGGGAAAGGTAAAATTGAATCAATCAGTTCAGTTGAAGTGGAAGTCTCCTTCCAATGGGAGCAAACCATTGAGGCGAATTTTTTACCGGTCCGTTTACTAATTGGTCTATCGCGACCTCAGACATGCAGGAAGATTTTGGAACAAGCTGCGGCGATGGGTGTGGAAGAATTCCATTTCTTTGGGGCAGATAAAGGAGAGCCTTCCTATGCTTCCAGTACTCTGTGGACTTCCGATGAATGGAAAGAGAAAATAAGGGGTGGTGTGGAGCAGGCATTTTCCACCCATTTACCCAAATGTAAAATCTATGAGAATTTAAGTTCTGTCCTAAAGGAAACGGAGACAGCATCTGGGTTTCGAATTGGATTGGATAATTATGAAGCAACCGGCGGTCTTACACCGATCACTTTACAGCCTGAGGAACAGGTTTGGGTAGCGATTGGACCTGAGAGAGGATGGTCTCCAGATGAACGGAACCTGTTACGTGACAATCTCTTTGAACTGCGACACCTAGGGAAGCGGGTCTTGCGGGTGGAAACTGCGGTGGTGGCTGCGGTGGGGATTTTGGGAATAAATAGCCTTTCAAAAGATTAATTCGATTTCTGAAAAAGGTGAAAAATAGGTGAGCCTTTCCCTGCTTTACCCAATGTTCGAACTAGTTGCCAACCCTCGGGGCTTTCTGATTCTCCGGCGGGGCACTCATGGATAAGTAATGAGTCAGAGTGAACGAACTTGTTTTTGAGCAACCTGTCGAAAAGTTGCCCCTTAAGATCATTTAATTCAAAATAGGGTGGATCAAGAAAGATCAGATCGAATGGGTTCGCAGGGACTGATTTTAATAAATTCAAAACATCCCTGACTATAACTTTGGCGGCACTTGTGGGCAGGCAGGCACTTTTAAGAACTCCTGCTATATTCTCACATAAAACTTGTGAAACCTTACGATTTTTCTCCACAAAAGTTGCATGGGATGCCCCTCGGCTTAAACCTTCCAATCCGTATGAGCCGGTACCTGCAAATAAATCCAGTATCCGGGTTTGTAGAACTTGATCTCCAATCGAGGAAAAGAGGCGTTCACGGTTGGCTTCCGTAGCAGGGCGTAGTCCTTGCGCTTTCCGAGAGTGTAAGGGAATACCTCGGGCCTTCCCTCCACTTATTCGCATTTATTCGAGGCGCTCTGCTTCCATTTATCCATTCGTAAAGGTTGTAGGAAAAGGGATGGTTTGCCAAGGAGAGATCAATCATTTAATACAAAACAATGACTCGGGTAATTCGCAGTTTTTACAAGGCTTCTTTCGAGGAGATTGGGGCGGAATTGTTGCTGGACCGGGAGGAAAGTTTCCACCTTTCCAAGGTTTTACGTCGAGTGAAAGGAGACCGTATCGAAGTATTGGATGGTAGAGGAATTCGGGCAAAAGCTGAATGCTTGGAGGTTACAAGTCAATCGGTCAGAGTCTCCATTTTAGAAATACAAAAACTTCCTCAAGTGATCCCACAGATCAGAATGCTGATTTCTCTAACAAAAAGCGGCGGATGGGAAGATCTGATCAAGCCTCTGACCGAGCTAGGAGTTAATCAAGTAACCCCCCTGATTACCGAACGAACGGAGGTGAAAATGGATAAGAAAAAGTTTGAGAACAAGAAAAATAAGTGCGAAAAACTGGCCATGGAAGGCTGTAAGCAATCCGGCAATCCGTGGTTGCCGGGAATCGATGATCCTCAGACTCTTGCCAGCTATCTATCAGAGTGTGATCGACCGATTTTCATGGCTAGTCTTGCTGCAGGTGTTTCTGGATTAAGTATAGATCAGAATATACAGGCTTTTGATATCTTAGTGGGTCCAGAAGGTGGATGGACAGTTAATGAGGAGAGGATGAGTAAAGCAAATGGAGCCCGTTTTTTCTCGCTAGGATCAAGTACACTTCGTACAGAGACAGCAGTACTATCTTCTTTGGCAGTTGCGCGAAATCAGTTTCTTGATTAACTTTTAGAAAAAAATGTCTGAATTTAACGGAGAGCAAAAGTTGCGGGTCGTTTTAGAATCCATCTTACGCAATGTGCCCAAGAGCGAACAGTGTAAGAAATATGGGATTACTGAGGCAGAATTTGACAGTTGGAATGATAAGCTGATCCGGGAGGGTAGTACGATATATGATGATCCAAAACCTTCGTCCAGTGTTTATCGGACTCCTTGGATGGCCGCTGTCAGGTATCTTGGTAAATTCGGATTATGGCTTAGCATACTTGTTAATTTGGCAGGAATCTGCGTGCTTGGGGTCTGGTACTTTTCAGAGAAAAAAGAACAGGTGATTGAACCTGTCCCTGTGGTCGAAGAATTCGTGCAGGAAGATTCCCCATTCTATGGGCAGTCTGAAAACGCTGTTTTACAACAGCGAGAAAGTCCTCTCATGGATGAATCTTCAGCAGATGATGATATTGAGAACTACATTGCTGGGTTTGATCAACCAGATCAGGAAAAAAATTTCCCATTGGAAAGCCTCTTGGCCGACCCACTAAGATTACCAACGCCTGAAGTCCTGAGTCCTGTGAACCCCGAGGATTTAAATGCGGAAGTTACGCTTTTTAATAAAACC
>ERZ802830.2327-NODE-2327-length-17385-cov-10.2949_pt1 | contig 17385 bp, 19 predicted proteins | sample MGYA00345654_ERZ802830 | MGnify/ENA primary metagenome ERZ802830 (study PRJEB30503, sample SAMEA104212375) | marine metagenome | biome: Westerlies Biome; feature: [SRF] surface water layer (ENVO:00010504) within the epipelagic zone...; material: water...
GGATCGACACCGATTAGTTCAGCAGCACGGAGGTAGGTCTCAGGCGCGGGCTTAGGGGCTTGCACATCGTCAGCACCGACGACGGCGCCAAACCAGTCACGGATACCAAGACTTTTTAGTATCTTCTCCGCCACCCACTTAGGACTGCCAGTGGCAACGCCCATTGGAATGTGCTCGCGGTGGAACTCGGCGATGGCTTTGACGGGGACGACTGGCTGCACATCTTTAAGAAGTTCGAGGAAAAGTTCCTCCTTCGCATCGGCAATAAGCTTAGCATCAACCGTTTTGCCCTGCTCTTCGGCCAACATTTCAACGATCACGGCAGCGGGCACACCACCAAGCGCGTAGAAGCGTTCTTCAGTGAACTCGATACCTTGTGCAGCCATGGAGCGCGACCATGCGATAAAGTGGGTGGGCATGGTGTCGGCGAGAGTACCATCCATATCAAAAATGAGACCATCGTAGTTGTGATGAAGATTAATCATATTATTTTCCAAAAGACAGAAAACAGGAGCCAACAGGCAGTCAATATCTGATAAATTCTCTAACATTCAAAACTGGACGTACGAAGTTCGCCGTTCAAAATAATAACCTATCATAACTATGTTCCGCTCACTTCGAAACGCATTCATCACTGGCATCGTCGTCATACTCCCTCTGGGAGTCACGGTCATCGTGATCAATTTCCTGCTGGTGAGACTCGGGAATCCAGCCAGTCAATTCTTCTTCTGGTATCTTGATTCTGAGTGGCGTAACTTGCCAGCGGTGAAATTTTTACTGGAGACGATCTCGGTCTTTGTCGTGTTTTTACTAATAACAGTACTCGGTTACGGTTCGCGCTTTGTGCTGGGTCGCATCATACTGGGAGGTCTTGAGCGTTTGCTCGATCGAGTGCCATTCATCAATACGGTCTATCGCACGGTCAAACAGATCGTCGATACTTTCGGTCAGCAAAAAAAGGCCGTCTTTCAAGAGGTAGTACTGATTGAGTATCCAAGAAAGCGCTGCTACGTCCTAGGCTTCCTAACAAGCACGGCTATGGGTGAAACACAGACGCGCACAGGCGAGCACATCGTCAACGTATTCGTCCCAACCACGCCAAATCCTACCAGCGGGTTCCTTCTGATGCTACCCGAAGAAGACATTACGCGACTGCAAATGAACATTGCTGACGGCATGAAACTAATCATCTCGGGCGGCGCAGTCGTGCCGGACCCAAAAACTGGCGAAGCCGTATCAATCAGCAACCCAAGTCAAGCTGAGGGCGGCGCCCCCACGAGCCATGCCTGAGCATGAAGAAGCCTTGGTGCTTAAGACGGAAGCAAGCGGTGAGTCCTTTATCAAACTCTACGTGCTCACCGCAGAGAGCGGCATCTTTCTCTGCATGAAGCGTGTCTCGAAAAAAGCCAATTCCTCAACCATACCCGACCTTTTTGACACAGCGGTAATCCTTCTGGAAACTTCTCAGCAAGGCACGATGCGCTTTGTTAAAGAGTATCAACTCAGGCAGCGCCGCGACGTCATTGGGCAAAACTACCGCAGCTTGCGTAGTGCCTCACGACTGAGCCAGTTACTTGTAAAAAACGCCTCACATATGCCCGAATCGGAATGGCTCTTCAGACTAACTGAGCGAGCATTCGACGCTTTCGCGGCGGGAAAGGCACCTGATGTTGTTTTATTAAAAAGCCTCTACCTACTACTCAAAGACGAGGGCTACCCCGTGCGCGAATCGTGGTGGCCAACACTGCGAGCGGACCTACGAGAAACTGCCAAATGCCTACTCAGCGAGCCTTCCCCCGCTCACATCGGCAAGCCCGAACAAAACGCCTGCGAACATATCGAACAAGACCTGACCCAATGGATGCGCCACCAGACCGACCTAATTATACCTGATTAAAATTTCAATTTTCCATTGTGCGCTCCCCAGAACCTTCGGTAGAAAGAATAAAATACCCGACTCAAATCTTACTATTTCTATGAAAACACTGAGCTTGTTTTTCCTTGCCAACTTGGGGCTCTACTTACCCTTGCAAGGACAGATAGCAGCTTTTTCGGAGAACGAGGCCATGGAAAAAGCGCTAAGTACCCCGAATTCGGAAAACCTTCTTGGTAAGGGCAATGGTGGCAGTATCGAAATGCTGGTCAATACCAGTGGCATGACCATCACTGAAAGTTACCAATCCGAGACTCAGTCGACGGCAGATACTGGTGCTCGTTTTGATATAGACAAAAACCTGAGCGAAACTTTGGAAAATGATGAGGCCCTTTGGAGCCTAACTAACAAGGAGGATCCCGCAGTTCGAAATCGTATTCTTACACCATTGAATATTATTTTAGCCATCATGGCCGCCTTAGTCATGCTAGGCTTAACTTTGTTTCGCATGCGATCCAAGCGTTCTTAGGGCTCTGATTTAGATACTTCGGTTTGACAAAACCACCTTAGAAGACCTTCTCTTAGCTCATGTCTAAACAAGGCGTTATCCTCCTCAACCTCGGCTCGCCCGATTCTACTGAAGTCAGCGACGTCCGTCGCTACCTCCGCGAATTCCTTATGGACGGCCGTGTGCTTGATGCGCCATTTGCCATTCGCTGGTTTCTGGTCAACTGCCTGATCCTACCCACCCGCCCACGCGAGTCTGCTGAGGCTTACGAAGAAATCTGGCATGAGGACGGCTCGCCGCTGGTTATCACCTCTCGCAAGCAGCAAGAAGCGCTCGCCACAAAACTAGACATCCCTGTCGAACTCGGCATGCGCTACGGTAACCCTTCGACGCCCGACGCACTCAAACGCTTACTCGATCAAGGCGTAGACGACCTGTTCATTATTCCAATGTATCCACACTACGCCATGTCGAGTTACGAAACTGCCGTAGTCGCGCTGATGGATGCTGTCAGCGAGCAGAAGCCCGACATCAAAACCACGCTACTCCCACCCTTCTACCAAGACCCGGGATACATCGATGCCATGATTGCTCGCGCGCAGCCCTCGATCCAAGGTCACGACTTTGACAAGCTAGTATTCTCCTTTCACGGCATCCCGCAGCGTCACTTAGTCAAAGGCGACCCTTCTCACAATCACTGCCTAAGCACGCACGACTGTTGCAACACTTGTCATCCTGCGCATGCCACCTGTTACCGTCACCAGTGTGCCATGACAGTGGAAAAATTCGTTGCTGCAGCCAATTTGCCGAAGGACAAATACATGATCACCTTCCAGAGCCGCCTCGGACGCGAACCTTGGCTCCAGCCCTATACTGACAAAACCCTAGAGCAACTAGCCAAAGAAGGGCAAAAGAAGGTCAAAGTGATTTGCCCCGCTTTCACCGCAGATTGCCTCGAAACCCTCGAAGAGATCGCTATGCAAGGTCGCGACAGTTTTCTCAAATCCGGCGGCGAAGACTTCGAGCAAATCCCCTGCTTGAACGAGTCCCCCGCCTTTATCGATTTCCTCTCTGTAAAGGTGCAAGCATGGCGCGATGGGGCCTACGAAAGCCCAAAGGCCACACCGCCTGCCTACGTGGAACGTAAATCATGAAAAATGTAGGTGGGCTTCACAAATGAGGACCCTATTAACTAGGCCCTCAATCACTTCTAAATGTAGCTGATGAAGACTTCGCGAGAACCTTAAAAACTAGCCCGACCTCATGTTCAATGAAATCATCATGACTGATCGTACGACATTCGCGATCGCAGCTGCCATCTACGGAGGCGCGTTTTTATTCGGCCTCATCTCATTATTGATGCGCCGCGCTTACTCGCGCACTATCATGTTTGCCCTGCTCTGTGGGGGCTTTCTAATCCAGACAATCGCACTCAACCTACGCGGTGCTGAAATCAAAGCCTGCCCACTAGGCAATCCATTTGAAATCGCCCAGTTCCTTGCTTGGTCGCTCGTATTACTATTTTTTATCATTGGCCCCGCCTTTCGATTGCGACTACTCGGCGGCTTCACCGCTGGTTTGGCCACGCTATTGGTCGCTGGTTCATTTGCCTTACCCTCATGGGATGCGCCCTATCCACCTGGCATCTTTGGGGACAACCATTGGATCGAGCTACATGCCGCGCTCGCTATATTTAGTTATGGATTCTTCGCCATTCTTTCACTCGTATCCGCCATGTTCCTCATCCAGCAACACGGGCTAAAGAAGAAGCAATTTAAAGGCGTTTATCAACACTTACCCTCTGTCCAACAGCTCGACCTCATGGCTAGGCGCTTACTAATCACAGGCGTTATCGTACTCACTGCATCGCTTGCTTTCGGAGCCGTCTTTTGGATCAATAACTTCGAACTAGTGCCTGTATTTAAACTGACCGCGACTTGCCTCATCTGGCTCGGTTACCTGACAGTATTTATATTACGTATACAAAAAAAACTCGTCACCCGCCGCCACGCAATTGCCACAATTGCTTTGTTCATTCTAGCAATGGCCTCACTCTGGCCTGTGCAATCAGCTCGAGACACCGAAGCCTTAACTGAAGGATTGCCCACCCAGGTCGAGCGTTAATCGCGCTTCATTTTGACTATGAGTGAAGTATTGGAATCTCTGTTCGTGCTCGGCACCTCGCACCACGCGACACCGCTAGAGGTGCGCGAACGCTTTGCACTCACGGAAGCTCAGGCCAGCGACCTGCAGAAGCAACTGCACAGCCTTGAAGGTATTCGAGAGTGCCTAGTGCTCAACACCTGCAACCGCCTCGAAATCTACTGCCTCGCCGACAGCATCGAACGCGCCAAAGAAATCAGCAGCCTCATTTGCGATAAACAAAATGTGCCCTCGGAACTCTATCAACAATTCGCTTATAGCCATAATAACCTCGAAGCCCTTCAACACTTGCTCGAAGTCTCCGCAGGGCTCGACTCGCAAATGGTCGGTGAGACCGAGATCCTCGGGCAGCTCAAACAAGCCTATGTAACCGCTCGTGAAGCTCATTGTACAGGTAAGGTGCTCAACCGTCTCTTCGAGAAAAGCTTTCAAGCCGCTAAAGTCACACGCACTCAGACCGGAATCACTCGTGGTAAGATCAGCATTGGCAACGTAACTGTCGACCTAGCCAGTCGTATCTTTGGCAAGTTAGGCAATAGCCGCGTTCTCCTCCTCGGCAGCGGAGAGGTTGGCGAAAAAACTGCTCAAGCACTTAAAAGTCGCGGCATTGGTGACATCTCAGTAAGCAGCCGCACCTTCGAAAACGCAGACACGCTCGCAAATAACCTTGGCGTTACCGCCATCGACTTTGATAGTTTCGTAGACCAGCTAGAGCACTTCGATATTATTATCTGCTCCACAGCCGCGCCCGATGCGCTAATCAGTAAAGAAGTCATTACGCGCGCAATGAATCAACGACCTGAGCGCCCCTGTTTCTTAATCGATCTAGCCATGCCACGAGATGTCGATCCCTCGGTAGAAGAAGTTGAGAACGTTTACCTTTATAATCTAGACGATCTCTCTAATATAGCCAACGAGAATCTCGAAGCTCGCAAAGCCGAGATAGATAAGGCCCGCGAAATCTTAAAGAAGCACGCCTGGAATCTCTGGCTCCAGCTTCGGCGCCGCGAGCTGATGCTGAAAGCATGAATGCTATCCAACAAACTGTAAAAAGATAACTCTACTCCACCGATGTTTGTGAGATCTCGAGCACATGCTCCAAGCCATCCGGCTGATGAGAACTAAATGGCACGAGGCAAAGAGTCAGAATACACATCAAAGCCACTGGTCGGAATGCCAATCGACTAGCGACACTGAGTTGGCGATTCTCGCTACGAACGCAGAGAGCAAAGACGGCTACAGCTATCAAAGTCTCAAGCAGTCCCCAAATGCTCGAAGTTAAAAGCATGCCCATTGTCGGGCTGCCCAGCATTAGATTTAAACTAAGCGAAGCGGCCATGATCGAAGCGAATGAAGCGATGGCCAAGGCAACAAGCTGACCAGCATCCATTTGCGGGAAACGACGCCCCTGCATCAACCGAAAGAGCCCATAAGCAACCCAAGGTGCCACGACACCCATATTGAGAAAATTTGCACCTAAGGTGGCATAGGAGCCATCACCAAGGAAGCCGGCTTGCAGTATCAAAATTGAGGCCATCGATAACATTGCAGCAAAGGGACCAAATAAGATGGCCAGAAGTGAAGCGCCTACCAGGTGGATGGAGAAACCCAAACCTGTTGGGTAATTGACCATTTGGGCAAGAAAGATTAGGCAACTCAATGCAAGCAGTGAAGGTATTTGCTTCACGGAAAGTTGACGGCGCAAGCCATAAAAGACCGAGCTTAATGCGATGACGCCTGCACCGCTCGTTAACAAGGTGGTGGATGAATCAAGGCTTCCTTGAATTAGATGCATAGTTCTCAGTGGGATTCTAATTGAAATAAGTCTGTGCGCGATGCAGCGCTTGAGGAAAATCTATTTTCGATTTGGATATAAGCAGGTTCCGCACCAAGAAAATCGTTTTTCGAAGACTGATCCCATCACGCGCCAAAATTTTAATACCTAGCCCGCCTTCACGTAGGGGACTGGCGCCTATTATAGCATCTGGCGTCTCTAAATCATGAATGATTTGAATAATATCGCCCAAAGGCTCAGGACTCAAGAAGTAGAAACTAGCATAACTGCCACATGAGTACAAAGCTCGCCAATCAGCAACATCGCCATGCTTGGGCTGACAGCAAAAATTTTCATAAGCTAATAAAGAGCCCTCACGATAAATGCGTAATTGCGAGTTCCACTGTGAAAATTCAAAAGCCTCGCCAAAGGCAGCTCTTCCCGGGGATACAAGCTCGCAGAGCAATACGGTCGCATCCGCAGCAACATCGAGACGTGTGAACTGACGAATCGAAGCATCCTTCTGCAAGATTAAGGGCGCTGGCCACACATCGAGCACCGCGCGCGATTCGACTATGTAGTGCTGCCGTACCGTCGCGCATCCGGCATCCATAGTATGCACCCGGCAAGCTGCCGGGCTGATCAACGCGGCATTCGCTCCAGCCGCAACTGTCGCTTCGACCTCCAGTATATCCTTGTCCAGTAGGCCTGCGGTGGGACTCATCAGGATACTGATCTCCCAAGCATCCTCGTGGTAAGATTTACCGAGGTGTAAAGGTGGCCTCACCCACTGCTCCGTCAAACGCGTCCCGACCCCCGGAGCATGCGTATAGCGCAAACGCGCGCCCCCCAAAACACCAATACGAGCCGGAGGTAAGTCTGTGGTTGAAACGGACATTAGATCATTAAGCCTTAATTGCAAAGAAACATTCTTTTTCGAGCCAAGTAACGATCTCATCTAAGCCCTTGTAACTCTTCAGATCACAAAAAACAAAAGGGCGCTCTTCGCGCTGTATCTTAGAGTCGCGCGCCATCACATCGAGATCGGCCCCAACATAGGGTGCCAACTCGGTCTTGTTGATGAGCATGAGGTCGGAATATCGAATTGCTGGGCCGCCTTTGCGAGGGATTTTATCGCCCTCGGCCACATCGATCACGTAGATGAACGCATCTACTAAATCAGGCGAAAAAGTTGCCGACAGATTATCTCCGCCACTTTCCATCAGGACCACTTGGGTATCTGGGTGTAGCATGATCAAATTTTCTATCGCGACTTCATTCATACTGGTATCATCGCGGATCGCAGTATGCGGGCAACCACCAGTCTCCACGCCAAGGATCCGACTTGCTTCCAGCGGGCTATTTTCAACTAAAAACTGCGCGTCTTCTTTAGTATAAATATCGTTGGTGATTGCGACTAGAGAGTAGCACTGATGCAGCTTCTCAATAAGTCGAAGGAGGAGCATGGTTTTACCAGAGCCGACGGGGCCTCCGATACCGATGCGAACAGGACGTGAGGGATTTGATTCTGTCATGATAAAGAATTAGGAGATGAAGAGTCGGGAAAAGGCTGTGGCGTGACGTGCCGAGGAAATATCAAAAGCAGGAGCAAGCCACCCGGCAGATTCCCGTTTTACTGACTTAGAAGCTGCGACCCATCCATTAAGTTGCTCCAAGCCCGTCGCTAAAGCTATTTGCGCGGACTCTGGGCTAATTCTGAGAAGCTTAATCGATGCGGAAGCATAATTAGCGAGGCTTTGGTAGCCGTAGGTCATTAAGGCCGCATCACCCGGTACCTTTAAAAGTTCAAACTGCAAAGCCGCGACGACTAGATGATGCCCGCGTGCCTTACCCAAAGCAAAAGCGTCCGCGTAGATCTCAATCTCCGGCGAGCTCTTCCATAATTTTTTCAGTAAGCGCAAGCGGCCACGCCCTTGGGAAATACTGGCTTCGCGAATTTCGTTCGCCCACTTCCATGCGTCAATCTCTGCATCCAATTCCAAAACTGTCGACCAATCTTCTAGAACGATGGCATCACGCACCAAACGTAGGTAGGGCAACTCGAGACGCGCTAAGGCGGGGCCAGCATGCTGCTGAAAGAACTCCATCAAATCATCGCCGCTAGTATAGCCGCATGTCGCCGCCCATTGCTCCAGCCCCATCGAGTGGGCATATGCACCCGTGGGAAATAAAGGATCCGAAACTTGTAAAAGCGCAGGCACCCACGCGGCAGACTGATCTGCTTCATCCATCACTTAATGACTATGGCTATGCGCATGGTCGTGATCGTGCGAGTGCCCACCCTGCTTGCTCGGCTGGAAGATTCTTTGCACTCGATGGTAGTGGATATGCTCGCGATCCAACATTTGTTCGACCGCCAAGTCGTCTTGGACGAGCAGCCCCTCTTCACTAAAAGCAGCCTTAAAATGCAGGTTGCCAATCATCCAGCCAATCCACGCGCTCTCCTTGGCTTCTTTCAGGGCTATCAGAAAACAGTCTTCGGGCATTTGCTCGATCACGTAGGCAATTCTCTCAGCCGTGTAGACGCAATCGCCATGTGCAAGTGCGTCACTCACATCAAACCCGAAGTCGGTACCATCGGTCGCCGTGCCACGCCAACGGCGGCGAGCAAGCTTGTGGCGATCCACCGGAATCGAAATAGACTTCAGGCTTTCAGGAATTTGGGAGATTGCTTGGGTGATGAGGTGCATCTTTTATAGTGGCGGCTATCCAGTCGCTTTTTTGCAGAATAGTTATAGCGACAAGATAGTCATACCTATATATTATCAAAATAGAAAATACCGCTGCGCCATAGGCAACAAGTCGGCGGGTTCGCAATGCAAGACCTCGCCGTCAGCGGTCACCGTATAGGTTTCAGGGTCAATTTCGATATCGGGAAGATAATTATTCAATACCATGTCACGCTTCGAAATGTTACGTGTATTTGAAACCGGACGAATCAGCTTCTTCAATTCCAGTTCTTCCGGCACGCTCGCATCAATGGCCGCTTGACTTAAGAAAGTAATTGAAGTGTTCGAAATTGCTTTACCAAAAGCCGCAAACTGAGGGCGGTAATACATTGGCTGTGGTGTCGGGATGGATGCATTAGGATCTCCCATATTAGCCGTGGCAATGAGCCCACCTTTGAGCACGAGCTCTGGCTTAACCCCGAAGAAAGCGGGCTTAAACAAAACGATATCGGCGAGCTTACCCACCTCTAAGCTACCCACATCGGCCGCACATCCACAAGCGATAGCCGGATTGATAGTATACTTTGCGATGTAGCGCAGCACGCGAAAGTTATCCGCCGCTGGATGCCCCTTTGGCTCCAGCTTGCCGAATTGTTTCTTCATTTTATCGGCTGTTTGCCAGGTGCGAATAATGACTTCGCCCACACGGCCCATAGCCTGACTGTCACTCGACATAATTGAAATCGCGCCACGGTCGTGCAAAATATCTTCGGCCGCAATTGTCTGAGGGCGGATACGTGATTCAGCAAAGGCCACATCCTCGGGAATCTTTGAATCGAGGTGATGGCAGACCATCAGCATATCGAGGTGCTCATCGATAGTATTAACGGTGTAGGGCCGCGTCGGATTAGTCGAAGACGGTAAGACATTAGCTTGCCCACAGACCTTCAAAATATCAGGTGCGTGCCCACCGCCCGCTCCTTCCGAATGGAAAGTATGGATGACGCGGTCTTTAAATGCGCCAATCGTTGTTTCGACAAAACCAGACTCATTCAAAGTATCGGTGTGAATGGCAACTTGCACATCCATCTCGTCGGCCACAGTTAAACAGTGATCGATTGCACTCGGAGTGGTGCCCCAATCTTCGTGTAACTTTAGACCCATCGCGCCTGCCACCACTTGCTCACGCAAAGCTTCGTGGTTGGAAGCGTTGCCCTTGCCCATAAAGCCAAGGTTCATAGGGAAAGCTTCAGCAGACTCCAACATCTTGTGAATATTCCAGGCGCCAGGTGTGCAAGTCGTGGCATTAGTGCCGGTAGCTGGCCCGGTACCCCCGCCTACCATCGTAGTGACGCCGCTCGTCAGCGCTTCGTTGATTTGCTGCGGGCAAATAAAATGTATGTGCGAATCGAATCCGCCAGCAGTCACAATATGACCCTCGGCTGCGATCACTTCCGTACCCGCGCCAATCACCATACCTTCAGTCACACCGGACTGAATGAGAGGATTGCCCGCGTGACCAATCCCCGCGATCCGGCCACCTTTCACTCCGATGTCTGCCTTAATAATCCCAAGGATTGGATCGATAATTGTCGCATTGGTTAAGACTAGGTCGAGGCAGTCTGAATCCAAGGCAAGAGGCGATTGACCCATCCCATCTCGAATCACTTTCCCGCCACCGAATTTAACCTCGTTACCATAACCACCGGCTTCGGCAATGAGGTCCTTCTCCACTTCGATGAAGAGCTCGGTATCTGCGAGGCGGACTTGGTCACCTACAGTCGGACCAAACATTTCGGCATATTGACGACGAGTAAATTCAAGGCTCATGATGTATAATAAATTATAATTGATCGCTAATCGAGCTGCGCATCGACTTTGTTATTTAGGCCAAAGACCTTTCGCTCACCGGCAAGGGCTACCAAATCGACTTCGCGAATGTCGCCGGGCTCAAAGCGAACTGCGGTGCCCGCGGCAATGTTTAGGCGAAAACCTTTGGCCACAGCACGTTCGAATTCGAGCGATGCATTCACTTCATAAAAATGAAAGTGGCTACCAATTTGCACGGGACGGTCTCCCGTGTTAGCCACTTTAACGGTAATGGTTTTCAAACCGAGATTACCACAGATCAAGGCTTCGGAATCAGAATATTTGTATTCGCCGGGTATCATCGAATCGGATTATGAACAGTGACCAATTTGGTGCCATCTAGAAAAGTGCCTTCGACCTGCACTTCATGGATCATTTCAGGCACGCCCTCCATGACATCATCGCGTTTAAGAATGCTCGTGCCATAGCTCATTAAATCAGCGACGGTTTTCCCATCACGAATACCTTCTAGTATCTCGTAAGTGATGACGGCAATAGACTCCGGATAATTTAGTTTCAAACCACGGGCTTGACGACGTCGCGCCAAGTCAGCAGCTACGACGATCATGAGCTTATCTTGTTCTCGAGGAGTGAGGTGCATAGATTAAAAGGAAATTAAACAGTTAAATGCTTGCCGATCACGTCCGGAGTGAGTTCTTCGGACTCACCCGTGAGAACCACACTTCCGCGATCGAGGATATAGAATTTATCACTAGCAGCTTTGGCAAAATCAAGATATTGTTCGACTAAAATAATGCTCAAGTTCCCCTGTTTTTTAAGCAGATGGATGGCATCCTCAATTTGGTCGATAATCGAAGGCTGAATCCCTTCGGTCGGCTCATCGAGAATGAGCAGTTTAGGATTTGTGAGTAATGCGCGGCCGATCGCAAGTTGTTGCTGCTGACCCCCAGACAGCACGCCACCCTTTCGGGCAAGCATCTCATGAATCACTGGAAACAGGGTGTATACTTGTTCGAGCCGTTCCTTACCCGCCTTGCCCGCGATACTAAGGCTAACCTCGAGATTCTCTAGCACGGTAAGGTTCGGGAAAATGTCGCGGCCCTGAGGCACGTAGCCCAATCCAAGTCGTGCGCGTTGGTCACCGCGCAGTCCTTCGATCGATTTCCCCTCAAAATAAATTTTGCCCTCCGTGCGCGGCATCAGACCCATGATACTGCGTAGCAAGGAGGTCTTCCCCACTCCGTTGCGTCCTAAGAGCGCCACGACTGAATTAGGTGGCACCTCTAAATCGACACCGCGCAAAATGATGGACTCATCGTAGCTCGCCTTTAGATCACTAACGGAGAGCAATGCTTGGCTCGGAGGGTTTTCTGCGCTTGTGCTCATAGCTATTTCTAATTGTTCTCCGCGCGCTTACCCTGCCGGCCCAAGTAGACCTGTATGACCTCGGGATCAGCTTTCACGCTCTCGAAGGAGCCCTCTTTGAGCACATGGCCTTGGTGTAAGACAGTTACCTTGCGCGCAATTTGCCGAATAAATTCCATATCGTGTTCGATCACAATTAGGCTGTGCTTATTCTCTAAGCTCATTAGCAGCTCACCAGTGCGCTCGGTTTCTTCGTCGCTCATTCCAGCAGCGGGCTCATCGATGAGTAGCAGGCGAGGATCTTGCGCGAGCAGCATGCCGATCTCGAGCCATTGCTTCTGCCCGTGTGAGAGCATACCCGCCAAGTCATTGGCGCGTGTATCCAGGCGAACGGTCTTGAGCACCTCCATGATGCGCTCGCGGTCCTCTCTAGATTCGCGGTAAAACAAAGTCGCAAAAACACCGCGCTTTTTATTCAGCGATAAAATTAAATTATCGTAAACGGTGTGGGACTTGTAGATCGACGGCGTCTGGAACTTGCGCCCGATTCCTCGGCGGTTGATTTCAAACTCGCGCAACTTAGCTAAATTGTAATCGCGGCCATCTTTTTCGTGCATCGTGACCGAGCCCACATCAGGCCGTGTGCGCCCGGTAATAATATCCATAAAAGTACTTTTGCCGGCACCATTGGGGCCAATTATAGTACGTAATTCGCCCTCTTCTAAATAAAAATTCAAGTCATCGATCGCCTTAAATCCATCAAAGGCTTTAGTCACACCTGAAACAGATAAAATCAGAGGCGTGTCGCGATACAGTGGCGTGTGGTGAGTCGACATCGTTTATGCAGCAGTTGTTTCCAGTGAACGTTGGCGAGCGAAATAAGACTTCGCTTGTTTATAGACACCAACAATCCCGTCAGGCATGAAAAGCACCACACAGACAAACATTCCACCCATGATGATTAACCAGTAGTCTGGAAAGGCATGCGTCGTGTAGCTCTTGATAAAATTCACCAGTATGGCGCCGATCACTGGACCCCACTTGGTTCCGCGACCACCCACAGCCACCCACACTACGACCTCTAGCGACTTCGCCGCCTCCATCGCGCTCGGATTGATACCACCCACCTGTGGCACATACAAGGCTCCGGCTGCGCCGGCGATCATCGCCGACAGGACAAAAATCATCAACTTAAAGCTGGTGGTCGAATAGCCAGAAAAAAGCACTCGGTTTTCCGAATCGCGAATCGCTTGCTGTACTTTACCGAGCTTCGATGCCAGCAAGCCAGAGGTGATTAAATAAGTGCAGACCATGAGTGCGGTCGTGGCGATAAAAAGCCCGCGGATGGTAGCATCTGAGTTGATATTACAACCGAGGATATCTTTGAAGTCGGTAAAGCCATTGTTGCCGCCGAAGGTAAAGTCATTACGGAAAAACATTAAACAGGCGGCGTAGGTCAGCGCTTGAGTCAAAATCGAGAAATACACTCCCTTGATACGCGAGCGAAACGCGAGAAAGCCGAAGACGAAGGCAAGCAATCCAGGTACCCAGAGGACCGCACCCATGGTAAAGGCGAAATTATAAAAGGGCTCCCAATGGAGCGGTAATTTTTGATAGCCCAAAAATACCATGAAGTCTGGGAGCACGCTTTTGTAAGCCCCGCGCTCACCAATCATAAGCATCAGATACATGCCCATCGCATACCCACCGAGGGCAAAGAATAAACTCTGGCAAAGGCACAACAAGCCCGTGTAGCCCCACAACAAATTAAGGCTCATCGCCAAGACAGCATAGGTCAGGTATTTTCCCCACAAGGACACCTGAAAAGCGCTGACTGAGAGCGGCCCAGACTCTGGGCCCACCGCGTTGAACAGGGGAATTAACATCAGCAAGCCTGTGACTAAGCACAGGATGCCCATCTCTTTTTTCATCTCGGTCGAAAATTTCATAACTTAGGCCTGTGCGATTAATCGTCGAGACTGCGGGAGAGCGTCGGGAACAGCCCGCCCGGGCGCCATTGTAAGAAAAGTATAATGACCACAAATACGGTGATTTTGCCCATCACTGGACCGAGCGATGGCTGCAGTAGTTGATCAACCATGCCGATACCCATGGCTGAGAGTCCCGCACCCAATAAATTACCAACGCTTCCCGTTACAACGACCATAAAGCTATCCACGATGTAAGCTTGACCCATCGATGGACCCACATTTCCAATCTGAGATAGTACAGCTCCTCCCAATGCTGCCAGTCCGCAACCGAGGGCAAAAGTCATTCTATTTACTCGTGCAACAGGCACTCCGAGACTACTTGCCATGTGTCGGTTTTGCATAACAGCACGAATGTGTAGCCCCAGATTCGTTTGCCGAAGCAATAACCAAGTTAGTGCCACGACAACTAAAGCGATTAATATAATGAGTAAACGGGTGTAACTCATTTGGAAGCCCGCGAAGCTCAAATTACCCATGAGCCATGTTGGATTATTCACCTGTACATTAGCCGCGCCAAAGATAAGTCTAAAGCCCTGCTGCATGACCATCGAGATCCCCCAAGTGCACAAGAGCGACTCCAGCGGGCGGCGATACAGAAAGCGAATAATCGATACCTCCATGATTAGCCCAATTACCGCAGCCACGATGAAGCTGACCGGCAAGGCGACGATGAAATACCAACCAAAGGCGGAACTACTCAGGCCCCATGTCTGGATGAAGAAGTTTTGTACTAGAAAAGTCACGTAGCCGCCTATCGCGACAAATTCGCCATGCGCCATGTTGATCACACCCATCAAGCCAAAGGTAATGGCTAAGCCAAAGGATACGATCAGGAGCACCGATCCCGTACTAAAGCCGCGGAAGAAACTGCCAAAAAATTCTTGTTGCTTCATGTGCCGCTCAATTGAGATTAAAGCCTCAGCACAGGCATCCGACAATGAACTGTCCGCGCGTCCATTGTCCCCTTCCGCTTGCATAAGCTCCTCCAGAAAGGCTCGTGCTGCGACTGAATTCAGGGCCTTGAGCGTCTGCACCGCTTCGACTACTTGCGCGTCCTCTCCGTTCGCGAGCCAACTAATTGCGAGAGCCTCTTGCAGGGCGGATATCACCTGCTTGTCTGTCTCGACCTTGAGACGCGCCTCCAAAGCTGGGATAAATTCGGCTTTTTGGCTGCGCCCTAGCTTGATCGCCGAGTCAATACGCAAGGCGGTGTTGTCAGCCTTGAGACCAAGCGTATCGATGATGCGCTTCATTTGCTTGCGCAGGGCGCGTGCGGGGCGCTGCTTCTTGGCAGCCGCAGCTTCCGCTTCGGACAAACTGATTACAGCCCCATTGTGAACAAGCGCCCACTCTTGCGCATCGGTGAATTGCAGCAGTTGCGAGCCCGTGTCTTGCTCCAATAAGTAAATTCCGCCCGTGCGCCAGGCCTCATAAATATCGGCGATGATCGTATCGCCATAAGTGCTCAATTCTTCGATTAAACCAGCCTGTTCGGCGCGCTCGGCCTGCATGAGTTCAGCCATCACAGTGCGGGCATCCCGTGCACTGGCTGCGCTGGTCAGAATTGCGACAGTAATCAGTAAACAGATCCACTGCTTCACTGTGGATTTACCGCTACAGCCTAAAAAAAAGAAATGAGGTATCATTAAAAAACGGTATTATTTAGGAGTAGAGCAACGATTGTTATCGCTACCAATGTGAAGGGGGGCTTGCAGGAATTATCCCACAAGCCCCCGCCAAACAAAACCACAACTACACTAGGAATTAACTAGCAGAGTCGTCTTACTAAAAAGTGCCTTTCAACCAAGGCTCTCCGTAAACGTCAGGCATGACCTCAAGGATCTCGAACTGACCGTCTTCAAGTGTCTCGCCGATGTAGACACTCTTTGTAAGGTGGTGATTCTTCTGCGTGGTCACTGTTCCACCAGGGCCGTCGAAAGAAATACCACTTTCAAGGGCTGCAATCACTGCATCGGTGTCAAAAGTACCCGCTTTTTCAACTGCAGCCTTCCAGAGGTAGACGCCGTTGTAAGACAATACCATTGGGCTACAAGTCACACGGCCCTCTTTAGCCACTGCGGCTGGCGCATCAGTCGCGAGCCAGTCTTGGAACTTCGCCTTGAAGCTATCGTTGGCAGGAGAATCAATTGACATGAAGTAAGTCCAGCAACCGAGGTGACCAACGAGGTCTTTAGTAGGCAGACCGCGGAATTCATCCTCTGAAAGCGAGAATGATACGATCGGGCAGTCATCAGAAGTCAGGCCAGAAGCGGCGATTTCTTTGAAGAAAGGTACATTCGCGTCTCCATTAATCGTGTTGACCACGCAGGCATCGCCTGAAGCAGCAAAGTCTTTGATCTCAGCAACAATTTGCTGGAAATCAGTGTGGCCGAATGGCGTGTAGTTACCAGCGGAGACGGCGACGTCACCCTCATAACGGATACCACCACCAATGTTTTCGACTGGAATACCCTTAGAAAGTAGGTATTCGAACAGCACGATGTTGGTCGTCTGTGGATAAACATAGTCCGTACCAATCAGGTAGAACTTGGTGTATCCTTCTTCGAGCAAGTAATCGACTGCAGGAATGGCTTGCTGTCCGACCGCTTCAGCCGTGTAGAAAATATTGGGCGACTCTTCCTCACCCTCGTACTGGACGGGGTAGAAAAGCAGGCCGTTATATTTTTCGAAGACTGGCAGGACGAACTTGCGGCTGACTGATGTCCAGCAACCGAACACGGCGGATGCCTCATCTTTGGCAAGCAGTTCTTCCGCCTTTTCAGCAAAGGTCGGCCAATCAGAGGCACCGTCTGCTTCGACGGGCTCGATCATTTTGCCGAGCACACCACCGCTGGCATTGATTTCATCAAAGGTGAACAAGAGGACGTCACGCAGTGAGGTTTCGGAGATCGCCATCGTGCCACTCAAGGAGTGCAGGATGCCGACTTTGACAGTATCGTCAGCGCGAACTGTGGACGCAGAAAGAGCGAACGCAGCTACAGCAACCAGCGATAGGATTTTTTTGAATGAATTTTCCATTTTGTAATGATTCGTGAGTATTTTTCTAACTAAGAATGAAGCATAAAATATGACTTCAGCTATGATTAGCAGTACTAGTGCCAAGCCTCAGGTGTCCTGATTTTTTATCCGTTCCTGAAAAAGATTTTCACATTTTAGAAAATCTCGCCTAC
>ERZ802830.2328-NODE-2328-length-17378-cov-7.97039_pt1 | contig 17378 bp, 13 predicted proteins | sample MGYA00345654_ERZ802830 | MGnify/ENA primary metagenome ERZ802830 (study PRJEB30503, sample SAMEA104212375) | marine metagenome | biome: Westerlies Biome; feature: [SRF] surface water layer (ENVO:00010504) within the epipelagic zone...; material: water...
CTTCGAGGTCTTGGCGCTTGTGCGACCCTTGATTTAGTCGATCGCACGCTGGTAATCGACTGTATCGTCAACGCCATGCTTCCCCAGATAGCGCTTCCGCGTCTTGACATCGTGGTTGATGGTGCCGCTGCGCTTTATGGTTCAGAGGCAGTGGCAGGCGTTGTTAACTTTGTGCCTATTAAGTCTTTTGACGGACTGAAGGTTGAAGCATTTAATCAGCAAACCGAGAGAAACGATAAATATGTCGAGCAGATGTATAGTTTTATATGGGGTGCTGATCTTGGCGGAGTCGACACGGTGGTGTCTGGTCAATGGAGGGATAATTCCAATCTCTTATGGATGGATAGGCCACACATGTACAATGCCGGTTTTAACTTTTCCTCCTCTGGTAACCCTGGGCAATATAACGTGCCTTCGCGTGACGCGGACGGTGTACTCACGGGAGATACCAGTCGTATTGGGGATATGGGTTGCGGCGACGTAGCATCCATGGAAGACCCAACAGCTGGCATCCGGCAGAACCGACACGGTAACAAAGCATCGAATGACGCTTGTTACATGGACTTCGGTCAATGGTGGGAACTTCAGCCGAAGAATCAACAAGGAGTGTTCTACGCCAATGCCGCTTACGAGCATAGCGATGACTTGAGTTTTAACCTTCAATTAAATTGGAATAGTGTTACTTATAACGGTCAGGAATCAATAGCCAACCCTGGTGGTCGTGTCGATGACCTACCTACACTTAGGGGTGAGTTACCCGGTAATCCTTTCCGTGCCATGGATGCGGGTGGTAACCCGTTATTCGCGGCGGACGTAAATGGGGACACCCTGCCAGATAGAGATGCGAATGGTGCGGTAATCCTTGACCCTAGCGGCATCCCTTTCAATGAAGACGTAACCTTCAGTGGTTGGCGTCCGTTTGGTAAATCTCAGACTCGTCCTTCAGGGGCTAATGGTAATGGGAGTTTTCCTGGGTTCTATCGTGAGCGGAGCTATCGTTTAGCTTTCGACACGAACTTCACTGTGCCTTACCTTGATGATTGGGAGGGTACATTCTCTGCGATGACTTCGGCGGAAACTAATATAGGACGCGATAATAATCAGTCTTTTCCAGCCATAGAGCAGGGTTTGAGTTGTGATACGTTGGGCCCAGTTGATGAATGTTTTAACCCTTGGGCGGTTAATCCAGACGTACTAAGGCCTCATACGAACTCGCAAATGATAGCGGATGCAATTTTTCCAACTCAGATGCTGAGACGGAGAACAGATTCGCAATTGTCTGTTTTAGATTTGGTCGTAAATGGTACTTTCACGCCAAATGGTTTTGAGCTTCCTGGCGGACCAATTGGCATGGCGATCGGAACGCAGCGGCGAAACAATGGCTTTGACTGGAAGCCTTCAGCACTTTATCAAAGTGGCGACCTATATAACGGTCAGCAGGACTTTCCAGCCAATGAAACTCGAAACGTGGATGCATGGTTTGTAGAGATGGCACTTCCAGTGCTAGATAACCTTGAAGTGACCTTGGCCACTCGTGACGAGCGTTACTCAACTGGTCAGAGTTCGACGGATCCAAAATTTGGTGTTACTTACTCGCCATCGGATTGGTTGACTCTCCGGGCTACGAAGGGAACAGCTTTCATCGCGCCAAGCTTAAACGCTTTGAATGCGCCGGAACGTTGTAACTTGAGCAACTTGGATGATCCAATGTCCTCGTTTTTCGCCTATGCTCGCCGCTGTCAGGCGGGTAATCCGAATTTAACACCTGAGACGGCGGACACATTGGCCTATGGTTTCACTGTCGAGCCAATCGACAACCTGAGGATTGACTTAGACTATAGTCAAACCGAATTCACAGACCGTATTGTGAGTATTGACCCCCAGCAGTTGTTAGATATTGATTATTTTAACTGGTCACAGGCGACTGGAGTTTCTGGTCGAGAGCCCACTGTTGCAGAACTTACCTCTTGGGTGCAGTCAGGAGCGCAGGATCCTCGCATAGTGCGTTCAGCGGCTGATCCAACTCAGATTCTTCGAGTCACAGTAGGCCAGTCTAACGCCGCGGCTAACAACGTTGAAGCGATAGACCTGAAGGTGAGGTATCAGTTTAATTTAGGTGATATCGGCCTTGATGACTGGGGTAGCATGACTATCCAGGGTGCAGCCACTAAGCTAGATGTTTGGGAGTATCAGAAGTTCGTAACTGATGAAATGAGTTCGCCTCTTGGTAAGCGAAATCGTTTCCTTGGAGAAGCTCCTCCACTCCCAGAGTTGAAGGCTAACCTGATGTTGACTTGGGTTAACGGTAACCATAGTGCAACATTTAATACACGATATATCGACGAAGTAGAATATGACGGATATAGCTGGGGTAGTGATTTCTTCGACCAGTTCCCATATTTTACTGGTTTTGATACCGATATTAGAGATACATTGAGACCCTCAACGATATCTGATGTCGCGTATAACTATCGTGGCATGGAGATAGCAGGCACGGATGTGGATTTGACTTTCGGTGCTCGAAACGTATTTGATAGACTCCCACAGCGGGTAAATGACTTTGCTGGAATGGAATCGATTCTTTACGATGGAAGAGGACGATTAATCTACGGTAGAATCACAATCGAGTTTTAACGCTCAGTTGTGAGAGTGAAATAGGAAAGAGGCTCCTTCGAAAGAGGGGGCCTCTTTTTTTTAATCAATGTAGACGCTTTGACTAGGCAAAGTTAAAATTTTAGATCCTTGAGCACGGCTTTTAGATTCCCGAGATTTAAAGTGGTTGCCTTAAAAGATCTACTCTTGAGACGCGACGTGTCATAAAGTTCGTTTATTTTTTCTGTTTCCTCTATAAAATCCTATAAACAGAAAACCATGGAGCTTTTGCCTTGACAGAAAATCATTGGGCAACATTCTCGGGGCAGCAACTTGCTTCAGCATATGCTATTGAAGCCGATGCCTTGGGCGCGATAGCAATGAGTCCGAGTTTTAATGGACTCATTCAACATTTCAGTGACTATGATGGATATCTAAAAAGTTTGCTCTCTGATACCAATTATCTGGAGGGAGTGAGGGCATTAGTTTCTCCGGAGGGTCTTGTTGATACGGCGATTCCTACCAAAGAATTAGTGTTACTTTTTTGTCAGGCCCAGATAGCAGCGAGCGCCGAATTATTTAAGGGCTGGAAAATTCCAAGTGATCAGTTGCATAGAGAAGGTATGCGTTTGCTCATCAAGAAAAGCACAGCAGATATAATCGACGAGCCAGGAATTCCAGGCGATATTCCCCCTGATCAATTAGGTTATGCGCAAAAGCAGATTCTGAGTGGAATTAACGTAATACAGAATGCAGATACTGTGCGAGTGGTTCAAATAATTAGGCTGCTTGGTCTGCTTTCAACCCCCGCAAAAGAAATCCACCAGCTCTCCTTAGGAGTTGGTAATGGATATCGCGATCTCTACGGTATCCATATTATCCCCAGAGTCACTTTGAGCGAGGTAATGCCTAGTAGAAGTTATTGTTTTGATACCTCAGAGAGTCAGGCAGCACACACCGTTCTGATAGATAATGATTCGGCCCAAAAGGAACACTTCTACGATTTGAACGTTAATGCAAGAGGGAGGCTATTAGCCTTAAATGAAGATGCCGACATTTCGTTAGAGCAGTTGCGGGATATGCAAAAAGAATCTCTCTTGGAGCCGCGCAATCTGGTGGTGTGCTTACGAATCGACCATAGAATGATTCCGAACCCTGAGGACTTTATTCGGCTCATATCACGGGTAATTGCTTCGGAAGCCGAGTTAGTTATGACGATTGGTGCGGGACATAGTCTTTCTGAATTCAAGGGCAGGCTCAAATGCTTCGATGATCTCTTTGATCTTTTGGCAGAGTCTGGGCAAAAACCGGTTCGAATTTTGTTACATGGCGGTGGGTCTTCGGAGGACAAGAGAGGGAAGCCAAACTTCGGTCAATTGGCCTATGCTAGTTATGAGATTTTGCATTGTAAGCTTCATCGTGATCACTTAACAGAGGCCTTGTAGTGACGAGTATTCAAAATATGGATCCTCCGAGCTCAAATCTAAACAAACTTCTCAGTTTATATAAGGCGGGAGATTTAGGAGGTGCTGCAAGCTTCTGTGACGTCCTGTTGGCGGCTTATCCTGATTCTGCTCAAGTTTACAATGTGCTTGGGGTTATTTTGGAAGCGCAAGGAAAGGTGGAAGACGCACTTACGGCATATGACAAGGCTACGCAAAAAAAACCTGACCATCTTAATGCTTATCATAATGCAGGTGTTTTATTGAGCACCCTGGGTCGCTTTGAAGATGCTCGAGACAAGTACGCTAAGATTATTGAGTTGGAACCCGAGGATGGTGACGCGCACAATAATTTAGGAGTAATTTTACAGAGGCTCGATGAGCACCGACTTGCCGTAAGTTACTTGCAAAAGGCAGTCGTCTTGCAACCTAGGAATGCCTCGGCATTTTTTAACTACGCGAATTCTCTAAGAGAGCTAGAGGAAAGCGATAAAGCTTTAGAAAATTATGATTATGCGATAAAAATTAATCCTTCTTTTTCAATTGCGTTCAACAATCGGGGTAGCCTGCTGGAAGGCATTAATAATTATGAAGGTGCTTGGAGAAGCTACACTAAAGCTATTGAATTGAATCCGAGGTATGTCGCTGCATACAGTAATCGGGGAGGCATTGAACAAAAGCTCGGTAATTATGCGCAGTCAGAACTAGATCTTAGCGAGGCTATTAAGCTTGATCCATGGAAGGAAACAGACCCCAGTGAGGCAAGTAATTTTAAATTTAGGCTATATATCAGCCTGGGTGATACCCAGATGTATCTTGGCCAATATAAGAAAGCCCTAGCTTCATATGATTCTGCCATTACGATTGAGCCTGAAAACAAAGATGTTCTAGCCTTTAAAGGAAACGCATTGGCGGGCCTTGGTAAGCTGAGCGAAGGTTTGAGGCTAAAACAAGAATCTTTTGGGTTCATTTGCTTCGATGTTCTTAAAGGAGTCTCTATTGTAAGAGGCTAAATAACGATCAGCTAAATCTGCTCCAATAATTTGACGTTAAGCTCGATATTCAGTTGACACTTTAAAACATGCTGTGCGGCTTGATTCATAGCGTTATATAAATTATTATATAACGCTATGGATATTAGCTTTAAAAATTCCGTGTGTCGAACCTTACTCGTCTTTTCGATAAGCAGTGCGGGGATCGTAAGAGCAGAAACGGCAACGATAGCAATAGCCTCTAATTTTGGCGAGGTTGCTAGGCATCTGGTTGATGAGTTTGAGTCAATTTCTGATCACGATGTAACACTTGTAATGGGGGCTTCCGGCAGGTTCTATGCTCAAATTTCAAACGGAGCGCCCTTCGATGCTTTTCTATCTGCTGACTCGGACAAGCCTGCCGAGTTAATCGAGTCTGGACTTGCCTTGAGTGACTCTGTTTTTACCTACGCGATTGGCAGGTTGGCTTTATGGTCTAAAGATGAAACATTAGTCCAAGACAATGCCTCTGCATTATCAATGAATGGTTCGCACAAAATTGCTTACGCTAATCCGAGACTTGCACCATATGGTAAAGCCGCTTTAGAAGTCATCAAGGCTTTGTCTTTGTTTAATGTTCTGGAGGGTAAGTTAGTACAAGGCGAGAATATTGCCCAGACTTACCAATTTGTCTTCACAAGGAATGCTGACCTGGGATTCGTTGCGCTATCGCAAATACTGCAGGGTGGAGCCTTAGTTCCAGGCTCTGCGTGGGTGATCCCTAAGAGTTTACACTCTCCAATTAGACAAAATGCGGTCTTGCTTGCAAGAGCGAGGGACAACTTGGCCGCGAACGAATTCATGCGCTTCCTTAAAATGCCGGCTAGTCGCTCAATTATCCGATCTTACGGGTACGAGACAGGAGATTCGTAAAATGTATCTTAGTCCTGAAGACATGACGGCATTGTATTTGACGATTAGATTAGCTTCTACAGTAACAATTATTCTAATCCTCGTCGGTGCGCCATTATCTTGGTGGTTGGCAAGAACTAAGTCTTTTTTCAAGGCGCCTGTAAGCGCTCTGGTAGCTTTACCACTAGTGCTGCCACCCACCGTTCTCGGGTTTTATTTGTTAATCGCTATGGGCCCCTCGGGACCTATAGGAAAAGTCACAGGATTAATTGGATTTGAAACTTTAGCGTTTAGTTATCCCGGGCTAGTATTCGCTTCAGTCCTATATTCACTACCTTTTGTCGTTCAGCCTTTACAGAATGCATTTGAATCAATCGGAGATAGACCATTGGAAGTTGCAGCGACCCTGGGTGCCGACGGTTTACAAAGTTTTTTCTTTGTTGCTATCCCAATGGCAAAGCCAGGATTCTTGACGGCGGCAATTCTGGGCTTCGCACATACCGTAGGTGAATTTGGTGTTGTCTTGATGATTGGTGGCAACATTCCCGGGCAAACACGTGTGGTCTCTGTGCAAATCTATGATCATGTAGAGGCACTGGCGTATGATCAGGCACACCAACTGGCATTGCTATTGGTTGTCTTTTCTTTCACTGTACTTTTATTAGTTTATGGGCTCCAACGTAAATTCAGTCGTTCCTTATTTAGTTTTAACTAATGAACCTTGCCGATAATCAAATTCACGTAAACCTTCATTACTCAGCGCGAGAGAATCAACACAGAAATTTCCGTCTGGATGTTGAGCTTGAATTACCGGGCCAAGGCATAACTGCAGTGTTTGGAGAGTCAGGGTCCGGGAAAACAACATTGTTGAGATGCTTAGCAGGTCTTGAGAAGAGCGCACAGGGAATCGTGAAGATGAAAACGGAAATTTGGCAAAATGAGGAGGCCTTTTTGCCGACGAATTTGAGACATGTGGGATATGTCTTTCAAGAACCAAGTTTATTTCCACATTTGACGATCGAAAAAAATATAGGATTTGGCTTAAGGCGTCGAGGTAAGACGGTCGATATCACCGCCTTTAATACAATCGTGGAGCTCCTAGATCTCAGGAGCCTACTTGATGATTATCCGCATCAATTATCTGGTGGTGAAAGGCAGCGTGCTGCTATCGCTCGCGCAATATTGGCTGAACCACAATTACTTTTGATGGATGAACCTTTAGCTGCCTTAGACATAAATCGCAAGAAAGAATTTTTACCTTATCTTGAGGCTATCCATGAAAGACTCCAAATACCAGTAATTTATGTAACTCACTCGATGGAAGAGGTAGCTCGTTTAGCAGATTATTTAATTATTATGGAAGGTGGAAAGGCAGTGGCGGCAGGGGCTCTTGCAGATGTTCTCGCAGATGTCAATTTGCCGCCCGTTTTTGGAGAAGAAACAGGCGTTGTAATTGAGGGGAATGTTTCAGAACGCGACACGGACTGGCATTTAATCAGAGCAAACATTGATGGCGGGCAATTATGGGTCAAGGATACTGGAGAGGCGCTCGGGGAAAAAATAAGAATTCGAATTCTAGCCAGAGATGTTAGCCTCGCGCTGAAGAACTACTCTGATACAAGCATAATTAACCGGTTAAAAACAACGGTGGTCCATATGCAGGTAGATTCAGACGCAGCTATGGTGATAGTGACTCTTTCATGCGGAGGCGACAAGCTTATCTCAAGGATTTCAAAGCGCTCTGCAGATCTTCTAAGGATAAATGTGGGCAAAGAAGTCTGGGCTCAAATCAAAGGAGTCGCGATTTTACGCTAGTGTTTTAGTCGCTCATCAGTATCACGCTAGATGCCTTAAAGAGGGCATACGCGGTTTGTCGTTTTCTTAGCTTCAGAGAATTAACACTTTCATTTGTCAAGATGCAGGAGAGGCGTTTCTCAGCTCCCAAGTTTAGTTGGATTTCGCTGTTGACCTTCCCTTTGATTATTTTATTGACCGTTCCCTCTAACCTATTGCGGGCGCTGGTAGTGATATCTCTATCTGTGCTCAGAATAATCCAAGAAGACTTAATCAAGGCAATCGCATAAGCGCCTTTTTTCAGGCCCATTTGTTTTACGCTTTCATTGGTCACTGTTGCAATGATCTTTGAGGACTCGTTCAATCTCAATTCAACTTCAGTGTTGATGCCCCCTTTAAGAATCTTGGTTATTTGGCCCCTAAATTGATTTCGCGCACTTGTTCGCAAAGTTGTACTCCTTAGGAATTTTGAGAGGTCATCTACTGAACGAAGGCCTGTCCCCAGTCTTTCTATCATTGCGTGGTGCTCGTCTTGAAGCTCAGAAAATCCTCTAAGCAGTTCTTTCCCCAAACTAGTTAACGACGTTCCTCCTCCACCAGAACCGCCAACAGATCGGCGGACAATCGGCTCCTCGGATAAATTATTCATCATATTAATCCTATCCCAGGCTGTCTTGTAACTGATACCGACATGCTTAGCGGCTTGCGTAATTGACCCGCACTGGTTAACCGCATTGAGTAACAGAATCTGCTTGTCAGTGAATGATTGGTGGTCTTCATCTAGGAGAAATAGATCTGCTTTAAGTTTCCCGCGTCTTTTCTTTGGCATAATGAATTACAAGCGATATTAGTTTAATGATTGTACCCCAGTCATACTGCTAAGATGAATTTTGACAGAAAATTTGACGCTGGAGTTAACTGGTGGCATAACAGTGTTTGAAACCCGATGACGGGAGAGAAACAATGAAAAAAATAATAATTAAGGTTGGACTCTACGTAACGGTGATGCTGGGTCTGTTGTATTTCGGTTTTACTTCAGCACAGCAGCGCCCCGTATTCACTCCAGAGCAGTTGGAGATGCTTCGCATTAAACCAATACCGGGTAAAGAAGGGTTATATCTGATGCCTGGATTCGATGGGGGCATGTCTGGAGGCAACATTGCGATTCTTGTAACCGACGAGGGAGTCCTTATTGTCGACAATAAGTATTCCTATAGTTATGAGGATATTACTCGACAGCTATCTACCGTAACTTCCCAGCCGATCCGCTACGTATTAAACACACACCACCATTTTGATCATGCTGGGAGCAATGCGTCTTTTATGCCGAGTGCTCAGGTTGTAGGACATGAGAATGTCCGGGTAAACATGTTACGCAATTTCGGTCCGAGTGCCTCCCCCGAAGGTGCGCCTAAAATTACCTATCGTGACCAGACCAGTATTCATATCGGTGAAGCTGAAGTGCAAGCTCATCATTTGGGTTGTGGACATACAAACGGAGATTCTGTGATTCTCTTTCCCGATCAAAGAACAATTCACACGGGAGACCTTTTTATTTGGGGGGATCGGATGGATGGGTCCACAATGGCGCCTTTCATAGACTATTACAACGGGGGTTGCGCGAAAGATTGGGTGGCAACTTTAGACCGTGTGCTGGCACTTGATTTTGATACAGTAATTCCAGGTCATGGCCCCTTGTTGAGAAAAGCTGAGGTAAGGATTTTTAGAGATAAGTTTGAAAAACTGGTTTCACGAGTTCTTGCACTCATAAGTAGCGGCACTGACCGCGATAATATTGCAGCAGAACTGGATATTGCGGATCTAAACTGGCCATTAGCTCCGGATCGTGTTCAAGCAATTTATGATGAGCTGTCCCCTTAGATAGATTGAAAGGAGAGAAACGCCATGCCTCCAATTAAGCGGAGAACATTCTTAAAAGGCACCGGTGCCGCTGCGGCTGCAGCGACGATGCCATCTATGCTTAGTACAAGCTCTAACGCTCAGGCTCGACCGAATGTGGTCTTTATACTTGCCGATGATATGGGTTATGGCGATGTGGGTTACTTGAACGAGAACTCAAAAATCTCGACACCAAATATTAATCGTATTGGTCAAGAAGGACGCTATTTTACCGATGCACATTCGCCCTCAGCCCTGTGCACACCGACGCGCTATGGAGTTCTGACTGGCAGATACTGCTGGCGCACCCGCATTACCCGAAGCGTTTGTTGGGGGTATAGTAAGCATCTAATCGAACCTGAACGTATTACCGTTGCCTCGTTACTGAAGCGGCAGGGTTACAGCACTGCTTGCATTGGCAAGTGGCATCTGGGTATGGATATGCAAACTCGAGAAGGTGGAGTTATCCAGGATTCTCATGCTTTGGTTGACACGCGAGCCTATAAAGCTGACATTGACTGGAATGCACGTATCTTGAATGGACCAACGGCTGTTGGATTTGATCACTTCTATGGAATTTCTGCTTCGCTGGATATGTATCCTTATATCTGGATCGAGGATGATCGGTTTGTCGGTGAATGCACGACCACTCAAGACCTGTTGTTTATTACGCGAGACTACAGGCCAGATCGTTATTCGGATAATACCGGGCCTGCACATGAAGATTTTGTTGCAGAAGAAGTAATGCCAATAATTACCCAGAAAACGGTGGACTGGATTGAACAGCAAGATAAAGACACGCCTTTTTTTATGTGCATGTCACTGACCGCTCCTCATATTCCTATTGTGCCATCTGCCCCTTATAGAGGAAGGAGTGATCTTGGGCCGTACGGAGACTTCTGTATGGAAGTAGACGATTCAGTTGGGAGAGTACTAGACGCGTTGGACGAGAATGGTTTTTCTGATAATACGCTTGTAATTTTTACTGCCGACAACGGTTGCGCGCCGTACATTGGCGTCGAGGAGATGAATGAGAAAGGCCACTTTCCAAGTTATGTCTTTCGTGGCTACAAGTCTGATATTTTTGAAGGAGGGCACCGTATTCCCTTCCTTGCGCGTTGGCCTAATCGGATAGAGGCGGGCAGCAGTTCCGATGAAACAATTTGTCTGACTGATTTATTGAAGACTTGCGCTGCCATAAATGATGTGAACTTAACCAGCTTGGCCGGGGAAGACAGCTATAATATTTTGCCTGCGCTTGTTGGCGATAACTTAGATTCGCCCATTAGGGAAGCAACAATAGCGACTGCGGGTAACGGAGCGTTTTCCGTCCGTCAAGGCAGATGGAAGTTAGAACTTACTGGAAGCACCGGGGGGTACGGCAACATCGCCGAAGAAGAAGTTATCGCGCAAGGCCTTCCCTCAGTCCAATTGTATGATTTAGAAAATGATATTGGCGAGACCAATAATTTGTACGCCGAATACCCAGATGTAATTAATCGATTGACTGCGTTACTCGAAGGATACAGGGCAAGCGGTCGGAGCACACCAATCTAGAAAGTTTGGTCAATCTGACTCATAAGTTTTAAGGTGGGAAAATGCGTATGAAGAATTTATTAGTTGGGAGAGCCAGCCTTCGTGGACTGCTTTTAATCACAGTGATACTGGTCGCCTTCTATTTGAGTATAAGCGTGAGTGTGTCTTCAGCTCAGCAAGCTACGCAGCCGTTAGCTGTTAATTTGAACGAGTTGGACTGGGGGCCACCGGGAGGAGGCAATGGTACACCTTTAGGATTAAGAACTTCGCGGCAAGGCGTTGATCCTGTGACGGGAGGGCAAACTTATTATGCGATGTTTCCAGCCGGTACGCATTTTGACTTGCATTGGCATACTTATGATGAGCATGTCGTGGTCGTAAAAGGTGAAGTCACAATAGAGCTTGGCAACGAAGCTTATGACTTGAGCGCTGGGAGTTACATCGTTATTCCAGGCAAACTTAATCACTCCTGGGATGTGCCAGAGGGTGGCAGTGAGGCGATAATCCTGGTCAGGCGAGCGGGGCCGGCAGATTTCCATTTTGTCGTTAACTAATTTTAGGTTTCATCCATCAGTCTTCGGGCAATTACAATTTGTTGCAATGTATCAATGGTTTACGATGCTTTTGGTGTTAGGTGGATCGAATTGCAGTAGACTTTATAGTGAAGGGCTTTTATGATTTTATCTTTGAAAAATTCTAGTATCTTCGGGGTTTCGAGTGATGACGACCACTATTAAAATGATTACTAAATTTACGCTAGGGGCTTCCCTGAGCATTTTGATATCGAGTTATGCGAATAGTCAGTCAGGGGGCTTAGTTGACGAATACCCTGAGCTGGCGAACTTGTATAACGCGTTCGATGTTACTCAAGCAGGAATTTATGATGCCATTGCAGCAATCGGACTAGATCCAGCGTCCCAGGATGGCCGAATGGAGTTAAAGATGCACCTCGATATGATGGCTGAAATGGATCATGGCGGACATGGTGGCCATGGTGGTGGCATGGTAATGGATATGGATGGGCACTTTGGTCAACTTGAAACTGACGCTAGAATCGAGCTCGGCGAAACTGTTCGGGGCATGCATTCTGATAGTCAGTCACAGGAGGCATTCGCTAATTCATCGGTGTTGACCGAACTTGCATCCGGAGTTTTAGCTCAAGGTCGTTCTTTTGAGAGGGCTGTCTGGGATATTTTTGCAGATGATTCGACCAGTATTTATCAAAAGCAGATGGCAATCGATGAAGCTGTTCAGGATTATCAAAGTAGTAATCCAAGACTTGCTGTATCCTTGTCTCCAAAGACAGCGGATTTATACCTAGATCATATTTATGCGGATGCATTCCGAATGGGGTATCCCAAACTAAGCGGCCTGCTTTATTCTAATCAGTGGCTTCAACTCGCGTCTCTCGAAGCAATTATCATTGGACAAGTAGATCCCCAGTTCGGTGGACAGGTGCCACTGACTTTGGAAAGGTATTGGAATAAAGTTGGCTCAGATACAGGAATGACGATGTTTCCTGCTCCAACCGAAATGCCAAGTGCCCCCGCAATTTCACCACAGCTCTACAGCCAGGCTCCGCAGGCCTCAATAATAATAGATAATTTGAACATGTTGGAGTCCGCACTGGCTGATGTCATTGCTTATCCAAACCTTCAGGACCGAGCCTCTGTTATTGATCAACTGGTCGCTCAATATACTTCTGATGATATGTATTTAGCCGACACAATGGACTATTTGCTAAACGCTTTGCGCGGTGGAATTTTCAATCAGGGTGGCCCGGCTATTGGAGATCTCTCTCGCTCAGAAAGAAACCGCTCTAGAGATGCTATGAGCATGAATCACACGATGATTATGTCGTCTCCAAATTAAGAAAGCTTGCTTTTGGTCTACTCAAAAGCCCGATATTCTCTCTGAATATCGGGCTTTTTATTTTCCGGCGCTTAACAATAGGTCCAACCTTAAATTACCTTTTCTTGCATAAGCTTGACCGCGTGGTCACAGGCTCGCGCTGTGAATGCCATATATGAAATAGAAGGGTTTTGGCATGCGGCAGAGGTCATGAAGGCTCCGTCAGTCAAGAAAAGGTTTGGGACATCATGTGCTTGGCACCATTTGTTTAACACAGAGTTATTAGGGTCACTTCCCATTCTAGCGGAACCCATTTCATGGATTCTATTACCAGGGACAGTTAAATTCACGGGGTTCGAATTAATATCAGTGCAGCCAGCGGACTCTAGCATGGCAACAGCGTCTTTTCTGGCCTCTTCGAGCATGATGTGCTCATTTTTCCCGTAGTTAACATCGAACAAAGCGACCGGATTCCCCCATTTGTCAGTTTTATTAGGGTGTAGCGTTACCCGATTATTTGGGTTAGGTAACTGCTCTCCAAATGCTCCTATTGAAATCCTCCAGGGTCCCGGCGATTTATGGGCTTCCTTGAACTCACGCCCTATACCAGCTATTTGACCACCAGCGTTTCCTAAAGGTGATGCACTTCCCTGATAACCAAAACCTCGCGTGTACGGCTTGTCTTTCTCGGTAATGTTTGCATACCTTGGTATGTAAATTCCACCTGGGCGACGACCAAAAACCTTTTGGTTCTCAAACCCACTTATAAAACCATTTGCGCCGGCTCCGCTTACATGATCCATCAGGTTGCGACCAACTTGATCAGAGCTATTAGCAAGCCCATCTGGAAAAGTTTCTGATTTTGATTGGAGAAGAATCATCGCAGAAGCGATTGCTGAAGCGTTGAGAAAAACTACTTTCGATGAATAAAACCTATGCTCATTTGTATCGGCGTCGACTATGCGTACACCGGTCACTTTTTTAGTCTCTGCGTCATATTCCAAAGTTTGAACGATTGCATTATGGACTATAGTCATATTGCCGGTCCGTTCAGCTGCCGGCAATGTTGCATGCAGCGAAGAGAAATAGGCTTTGAACGCACAACCAAAATGGCACCGGTTTCGTGCTTGGCAATTAGTCCGTCCGAGCTCACGTTGTTCATCTGTAGCATCTGTAAGGTGTGCTACCCGAGCTTGAATGACATTTCGGCCGGAGAATTTTGACTCGACTTTGGCCTTAAAAAACTTCTCAGCATCAGTGAGCTCAAAACCAGGTTGATATACGCCATCTGGTAATTGTGGCAGCCCATCGCGGTTACCAGCGACACCAACGAATTGTTCGACATAGTCGTACCAGGGTTTAATTTCGTCGTAACGGACAGGCCAGTCTATTGCGATTCCTTCCTCTTTATTGGCAGTGAAGTCTTGCGGGCCCATTCTATAAGATTGTCGGCTCCACATAATCGATCTGCCCGCTGTGTGGTAACCTCGAAGCCAATCATAGGACGTACCCTTTACAGTTTCATAAGGATGCTCGTCGTCTTTGACCCAAAAGTGTTTATTCGATTCTTTAACCGCATAAGCGACTCCCGGATATTGTTTAAAATAGTGTTTATCGATTTCTTCCTGTGAAATCCTGTCGAGGTTTTTCTGCTCCCAAGGTGGGAGTTGGTCAACGTAATCTCTTTCTGGTTTTATTTCCGGGCCCCTTTCTAGGACCAGAACTTTCAGGCCTCGCTCGCATAATTCTTTTGCGCTCCAGCCTCCACTCATACCAGAGCCGACTACTATGGCGTCAAAATCAGTCAAATTTATTTCTCCCTAGTACCTTTACTAAAATTTTTGTCGTTAGATCTCTACTCTCGGGTCCCAACGTCCAGGAACAGCTACCCATTTTCGTTCAAGCAATGCTCCGTCTTCAGAGGCAAAATAAGCTTGTGTTATGAGGCTCTTCAGCGATCTGTATTCGCTGTACTCACTGGGGCGGCCTTCGAATGCACTTTTATCTAGATCTTCCAAAAGGTCTCTCGCGCCTTCTTCACTCAGAGTTAAATAACCTTTACCAAGTTGATTTTGGATTTTTTTAATCCCTCGGCGATGGTTTTCTTGAGTCTCAGAGTTTGCCCATTCAGCCATTAAACCATCAAGAAATCTCGGTACGTTCACATCCAGGGCGCCAGGTGTTTCTGTGCGAGGAATTATAAAATCGCTGATTCTTGCGACCCAAGCTGTTTCCTCTTCATTATAAAATTGAGCAGCGTCTTCACTGGGCAAGGCAACCTTCGCGATTCCGCCACAAGAATTGAGTAACGAGCCTCCACCGATGGATACGATCAGGCCCTGCAGGATTTCGCGACGAGTTTTCATAAGGATTCTCTCTAAAGGGTGGAGCAACTAATGATTAAGCATAAAAAATATTTTGTAGGAATAACAGTTTTACCTTGAAAAGTTGCTCAAAAAAAAGCCAGCTGGTTTACCCAGCTGGCTTTTCTATTGATTTAATAGTCTATTGCAAACTCTATCTTATCAATATTTAGGTTATCTAAAGTCTTAGTCTTGGCCAGCAAGAGATCTCGACTCTCTTTCTTCTCTTTCAGCAAGGAGTTTCTCATAACCCTCATCATCAAGGTGTGTTATTGCTAACCAAGCGTGTGTCATCTCATCGCCTGTTCGGCTGCCGCCCATAACCCACTGATCAGGATCTGGATTATTCGGGTTGTCAGCTGTGTTGTCGTACCACTGTTTGAGAACTAAGACAGCGCCTGCCGGAAGTAATGGGGCAACATCTGGCTCATAAATGTGGCTGTGGTGCCAAGTTGCACTCCAATTTGAGATTTGGCTTATCTGCTCAGTGCGGCCTGTTTCAGGATAAAATATTTCGAGAGACGCGGCGTTCATTCGCAGATGACCGTGTGGTTGGAAGCTGTCTAAGCGAATCGGGTGGTCAAAGGAGTGAAAACCTTGAGTCATCTGATAACCATTGGGCGGTATCACTAAATCATCTTGCTCTTCAATTCTGTATAAAGCTAGGTCTTGTTGATAGATGTTCTCGCTGTTTTCATAGCCTTCCTCATGGAACCAAAGGCCAATTTCAACAACGTTATCTTTAATCATTTCCCCTTGCGCTGTAGCTCCAACACCTCCCGGATACATATGTATGCTCCAAGCGATTTGCGCTCCTGCAGGTATTGTTCGACAGACTCCGTCGGGGACCATCTCACCCCACTTACCCATAGCATATTCAGTGAGCATACCCTGCCGATCTAGTTCACCTTCCTCATTTTCAAGCAAGACAGAGGAATTAGCGTGATGAACCACAGCCGCTGCGTCTCCTCGAGGCTTAACTTGAACAGCTTTGATACAGCGATCCGAAGTGATTCCGGGATTAACAACTTCGTTACTCCATAAATCGTTACCGCTCGCAGGGATGTCGTACGAGCTGGAAGGTACGATTAAGTCTGGCTGGCCTAACTCTGCTGCAAAATTCCAATCACTCGGGTCTTTGAGTTGGTATGCTGGCGGGGATGAATCTGGGTCACCTAGAGGTGCTCCTTGTTCTACCCATGCAACAATTTGTTCTATTTCTTCTTGTTCCAAGCGCCAATCACCAATCAGGTGCTGAATTCCTACGCCTTGGTCATAGGCATATGGGGGCATCTCTTTGTTGGCAACTTTGTAAGAAATTAGCGGTGCCCATGGTCTGACTTGATCGTAGGTTTCGAACTGCATGGGGCCGATCCCACCGTCTTGGTGGCACACAACGCAATTTTCATTAATGATTTGCCCGATTTCCCCATTATAAGTTAATTCATGCGAATTCTGTTGGGCAAAAACGTTAGCTTGAAAACTAAAAATCGATATAACTGCAATGCTGATCGCAAGCCAGCCTTTCCTGATGTTCATTGTTCTCTCCTTTGAATCGGGCATTTATTTTCTACCTAGAGTCGTTGACTTGGCAGCCTGTATAAATATGAATTCTTTAATAACACTTTGATTCTAACTGTTTTCTTCAGTACGAGAAAGGGGCGGGCCCAAATATAATTGACCAGAGAGAGCTAGTTGTCCTCGGAATTTAGAAGGAATGTGGAGATTGTCTGCAATAGAGGTAAGACTTGCTAGCCTAGGGGATTAAAGGCTAAAGAAAAGGCCAGATGGATACTCCAACTGGCCTCTTCATCCGATACTAGCAACGCTGTGTAGCTATGCTGCCTTATTCAAGGTGAATTAGTCTTGCCCAGCTAGCGAGCGTTCCTCTCTTTCCTTGCGCTCAGCAGCTATCTTCTCATAACCCTCGTCATCGAGGTGAGTCACAGCAATCCACGCATGAGACATTTCGTCACCAGTGCGGCTACCGCCATAAACCCATTGATCCGGGTCAGGGT
>ERZ802830.2329-NODE-2329-length-17377-cov-7.36624_pt1 | contig 17377 bp, 14 predicted proteins | sample MGYA00345654_ERZ802830 | MGnify/ENA primary metagenome ERZ802830 (study PRJEB30503, sample SAMEA104212375) | marine metagenome | biome: Westerlies Biome; feature: [SRF] surface water layer (ENVO:00010504) within the epipelagic zone...; material: water...
ATGAGTTTATTAAAACTGTTAAAGCAATTGCACCGACATTTGGAGGGATTAATCTAGAAGATATTAAAGCTCCAGAAGCATTTGAAATAGAAAGGAAGTTAAAAGAGGAATTAGATATTCCTGTCATGCATGATGATCAGCACGGTACAGCAATAATTTCAGCTGCTGCTCTTATAAATGCTGTTGAGTTAGTTAATAAAAAGCTCGAGGTAATTAAAATAGTAATATCTGGAGCAGGTGCAGCAGCAGTATCTTGTGGTAGATTATATAAGTCTCTTGGAGTTAAACGTGAGAATATTGTAATGACAGATAGTAAGGGTGTTATTAATGTAAACAGGAAAAATATTTCATATGAAAAAGCTGAATTTGCAACCAAAAAAAAATTAAAAACACTAGAACAAGCAATAAATGGAGCTGATGTTTTTATAGGGCTCTCTAAACCAAACATTTTAAATAAAAAAATGTTATTATCTATGGCAAAAAATCCTATAGTTTTTGCTTTAGCAAATCCTGATCCAGAGATTAATTATGATCTTGCTTGTTCAGTTAGAGACGATATAATCATGGCTACTGGGAGATCTGATAATCCAAATCAAGTAAATAATGTATTGGGATTCCCTTTTATTTTTAGAGGAGCTCTTGATGTTCGAGCTTCAAAAATAAATGAAGAAATGAAATTAGCAGCAGTTAAAGCAATTGCTGAATTAGCAAAAAAGCCTGTTCCTGAGCAAGTAAATATTGCTTATAAAAAACGGCGGTTATCTTATGGTAAAGACTATATAATACCTAAACCTTTTGATCCTCGTTTAATTGAAGAGATACCTATTGCAGTCGCAAAAGCTGCTATTTCCTCTGGTGTTTCAGGTGTTAAAATTGATGATTGGCAAAAATATCGGTTAAAATTATCTGAAAGAACGGGCGGAAGCCAGAAGACAATCCGACTTATTCATGACAGAGCAAAACAGGATCCAAAAAAAATAATTTTTGCTGAAGCAGATCAACTAAATGTTTTAAGAGCTGCACAAATCGTATCTGAAGAAAAAATAGCTAAACCAATTCTTTTAGGGAATAAAGAAATGATTCTTAAATTAATGAATTCTATTGACTTTGTTAATGATGTCCCAATTCTTGATCCAAAAGCAGAAGATCAAAAAATTAATAGAGAAAAATATTCTAAAATCTTTTGGAATGAACAAAAAAGAAGAGGAATTTCTGAATATGAATCTATTTCAAAATTAAAGGAAAGAAATTATTTTGGAGCAATGATGGTAAAAAGTGGTGATGCTGACGGAATGTTAACTGGATATTCAAGAAGTTATCCTTCAGTTGTAAAGCCTATAATTGATATTATAGGAAAAGCAAAAGGAGTAAGTAGAATTGCTGCATCGAATATAATGTTAACAGAAAGGGGGCCCATTTTTTTATCAGATACTTCTCTAAATATTGATCCAGGCTCAAAGGAATTGGCAATTATTGCAAAAATGACATCCGATCTAGTTGAAATGTTTGGATTAAAACCAATTATTGCTTTATTGTCTTTTTCAAATTTTGGTTCATCTCGTTTTTCTCAGGCTGACAAAGTATCTAAGGCTGTTAAATATTTACATAAAGTTTTACCCAATTTAATTGTTGATGGGCCTATTCAATCTGATTTTGCCTTAAATAGTGATATGTTAAAGGATCGTTTCCCTTTTTCTTCATTGGTAAATAAAAATGTTAATACATTAATTTTCCCCAATCTAGATTCTGCTAATATTACATATAAATTAATGAAGGAGTTAAATAATAATTTATCTATTGGGCCAATTTTACTCGGCCTAAATCAACCAATTCACGTACTTCAATTAGGAGCAAGTGTTGAAGAAATTGTTAATATGGCAGCAGTAGCTGTTATTGATGCTCAACAAAAAAAGAAATAATGATAACTCAAATAAAAGGAAGACTAGTTGAAAAAAACCTAACAAATGTAGTAATTGATTGCCATGGAGTTGGGTATTATATAAATATATCTTTAAATACTCATAGTCAAATTGGTAATAGTGAGGAGTTATTACTATTTACTCATCTACATATTAAGGAAGATTCACATACTTTATATGGATTTGTTACTCAAAATGAGAGATCGATTTTTAGACTCCTTATCTCAATTTCAGGTATTGGCCCCAGCATAGCTAGAACGATGCTTTCCTCTATGGATCCACATGAAATTCAAAAGTCAATATTAGGAGAAAACTTGGAGGCTATAAAATCAATTAAAGGCATTGGATTGAAAACCGCCCAAAGAGTTTTAATAGAATTAAAAGATAAAGTTCAAAAAATTGAAGGATTTGATGAAAATCTTCAGTCTAAAAGCAATACTATTAAAGAAGAAACGTTATCAGCTTTAGAAGTTCTTGGGTATTCAAGAAGACAAACTGAAAAAGTAATTGATAACATAATTCAAAGTCATCCTGAAAGCTCAATAGAAGAGTTAATAAAATCGGCATTGAATAAACTATAGTAGCTTTTGATTAATTTATTGAAAAGATATTTTTTTTCTTTAAAATCAAATTTAATTTCATTTTTTTTAATTGGAATTTTATTTTTTAATACTTCCTATGGGCAAAAGAAAGATAATTTGCCCTATGAATTAGGTAAAATTCAACTCCCATTAAGTGAAAGTGTAATCACTAATTATGTTTTCGATGCAGATTCAAACTTATATGTTTATTCGAAAAATATTGGAGATTATCCTATTAATACGCCATTAGTTTTAACTGTTCAAGAATTTAATAATCTTGTTATAGAGGAAAAAATTAACGGCTATTTTAAAGAAAAGTTAAGTTTATTGAGAGGGAATAGTGAAAATTTAAATGAAATTCAGAAAAATTTATTACCAGAGCTTTATGTAAATTCAAATTTTTTCCAATCTATTTTTGGTAGTAGTTTTATTGATATCAAGCCTCAAGGATCTATTGGTATTGATTTAGGAGCTAGGTTTCAAAAAAATGACAATCCTACTTTTTCTCCAAGAAATAGAAAAAATTTCGCATTTGATTTTGATCAAAGAATAACTTTAAGTCTACTTGGAAAGATTGGAGAAAGACTTCAAATAACTGCAAATTACGACACTGAATCTACCTTTGATTTTCAAAATTTAATTAAACTGGAGTTTAATCCTCCTAAATATAAATTAGCAGAAGATTATTTTCCAAATGATTTAAATAGTACCATATCAAAAGCAATGGGTAAAATAGATTACTTAAAGTCAAAGTCCGATCAAATTAAAGGATATGAGGATAAAATTTCAAATTTTATGAGTTTGCCAATCTCAGAGGATGCGATAATTCAAAATATTGATATTGGAAATATTAATATGCCATTGAACAGTTCTTTAATTTCAGGGGCTCAAAGTTTAATGGGTGTAAAAACTCAGTTAAAATTTGGAAAAACTAATATAACTGCAGTATTTGCAGAGCAGAGATCACAATCTCAGTCACTTATAGCCCAGGCAGGAGGCAAACTCCAAGAATTTTCTGTTTTTGCTTTAGATTATGAGTCAAACAGACATTATTTTTTAGCTCATTATTTTAGAGATAATTATGATCTATTCTTAAAAAATTATCCCTATATAAATTCTCCAATTAATATTACAAGAGTTGAGGTATGGGTTACAAACAGGCAATCTCTTACAAATAATATTAGAAATATAGTTGGATTACAAGATTTAGGGGAAAGTCAAATTGAAAATACTAGATTAGGTAATTTAAATGAAAATTTTTTCAACAATGAAGGTTTACAAAATATTCCCAGAAATGAGATCAATAAATTAGATCCTAAATCAATTGAAAGCGGATCTTTTTTAAGTGACGATATTAGGGACATTTCAAAAACATCCAATGCATTTGGTCCATTAAATTCAATAATTAAAGAGGGTATCGATTTTGTCACTCTTGAAAGTGCAAGAAAACTTGAGCAAAATGAGTATAAAGTTCATAATCAACTGGGATATATTTCTTTAAATCAAAGATTGACAAATGACGAAATTTTAGGAGTATCTTTTCAATATACTTACAAAGGGAAAGTATATCAAGTTGGAGAATTTGCAAATGGAGGAATTAATTCGAATACGAATACCTTTGCAGATAACCAGAATAACCAGAATAACCAGAATAACCAGAATAACCAGAATAATCAAATTCAAAATTCAAATAATTTAGTTGTTAAATTACTTAAGAGTAGTTTAACAAATATAAATCAACCTATTTGGGATTTAATGATGAAAAATATCTACAATATCGGTGCATTTGAACTATCTGAAGAAGAATTTAGATTAAGTATTTTATATTCAGATCCCTCACCAATAAATTATATTTCACCTATAAATTCTGAAATTTGGCCTGAAAGTTTTAAAAATAAAATATTATTAAATTCTTTTGATTTAGATCGTCTTGATAAAAATAATAATCCTGAACCTGAGGGAGATGGATTTTTTGATTTCATTCCAGGAATAACAGTTGATAAAAGATACGGAAGGATTATTTTTCCGTCTGTTGAACCCTTTGGAGAATCTTTATTTAATAAATTATCAAACAAAGACTCTCAATCAGAATTTTATAAAAATAAATCGACTTACAATGAAAATCAATTAAAATATGTTTTTAGTGAAATGTATGATCTAACTCAATCGGCAGCATTAGAATCAACTGAAAAAAATAAATTTAAAATAAAAGGAAGATATAAAAGTTCAACTGGAGATGGTATTTCAATTGGAGCGTTCAATATACCTAGGGGATCAGTTAAAGTTACTGCTGGAGGAAGAGTTTTAACTGAAGGGATTGATTATACTGTAAACTATCAAATTGGAAGAGTTAAAATACTAGATAATGCTCTTAAAGCTTCAAATATACCAATAAATATTTCTGTTGAAAACAACTCAGTTTTTGGCCAACAAAATAAAAGGTTTTCAGGATTTGATTTAATTCACCAGTTTAATGAAAAACTAGTTGTAGGAGGTAATTTTATAAATTTAAGTGAAAATCCTTTGACTCAAAAGGCTAATTATGGCAATGAACCTGTAAATAATACAATGATTGGTTTAAATTTGAATTATTCTACTTCAATGCCTTTTTTAACAAGAATTGTAAATAGAATTCCAAACATTAATACTCAAGTTCCCTCTTCAATTTTATTTAGAGGTGAAGTAGCCTCATTAATATCTAAAACACCTAAAAACACCAATTTACAGGGAGATGCAACTGTCTATATTGATGATTTTGAAGGAGCTCAAACCAGTATTGATATTAAAAGTCCATTTGCATGGAGCCTTTCCAGTGTTCCGGTACAGGGATTTAAAGGTTCCCAGGCAATAAGTAATGATTTAAGTTCAGGTTTTAATAGAGGTCAATTATCATGGTATACAATAGACCCAATTTTTTATTCTAGTCAGTTGAGACCCTCAGGGATAGATAATAAATCAATTTCTCTAAATACAACCAGAAGGATTTTTATCAAGGAAATTTTTCCTGAACAAGATCTTGTTCAGGGTCAGACTACAGTACAAAATACTTTAGACTTGGCCTATTTTCCTGGAGATAAAGGACCCTATAATAATAATACTTTACAAGAATTTCAAAGTGATTTAAAAGATAATTGGGCAGGAATAATGCGGCCAATAAATTCAACAAATTTTGAGCAATCCAATGTAGAATTTATTGAATTCTGGTTACTTGATACTTTTTCTGATATAGAAGGTAATGAGAATGAATTAGGAAATCTCTCATTTCATCTTGGGAATATATCTGAAGATGTTTTGAAAGATGGTAATAAACAATATGAAAATGGACTTCCAGTCAATGAATTAGACAAATTTAGAACCTCCAATTGGGGAAAAACCCCTTCCAGTCAATCACTTGTATATACATTTAATACATTAGAAGAGGATAGATTAAGGCAAGATGTTGGATTAGATGGATTAAATGATTTTGAAGAAAAAAATATTTATACTAACAATCCTTCAGAAGATCCAGCTGGCGATAATTACGAATATTTTGCTCAAGCATCAGGTGGGGTAATTAATAGGTATAAACGTTACAATGGGACTGATGGAAATTCCCCTATTGCTTTTAGTAATTTTAATAGAGGAAGTAAATCTGACCCTGATACCGAAGATATAAATAATGATCAAACAATGAATACAATTGAAAGTTATTTTGAATATAAGATTCCAATTAGAAAGGCTATGACAGTTGGTAACCATCCATTTGTATCAGATGTTAGAGAAAACGTTAATGTTGACCTTCCTAATGGTGAAAAAATTAAAACAAGATGGATACAATTTAAAATTCCAATTGACAAGAAATATTATGAATCATCTATCTTCAAAAAGTATTTTGAAAACATTAATGATATTCAAGATATACGCTCAGTAAGGTTCTTAAGAATGATTTTGAATGATTTTCAAACTCCGGTTGTATTAAGATTTGCAACTCTTGATTTGGTAAGAGGAGACTGGAGAAGATATAATAAACCTCTGAACGATAAAATTTTGGATAATGGTTCAACTACAGTTGATATTAGTACAGTTAATATTTTAGAAAATGAAAATAGAATTCCAATAAATTATGTATTACCACCAGATATAGTTCGAGAGCAAATAAATAATAATAATACTGTTATAAGGCAAAATGAGCAATCCCTTTCATTCAAGTTCTGCAATCTTAAACCTATGGATTCTCGTTCAGTTTATAAAACTATTCAATTAGATTTGAGACAATATGAAAAATTAAAAATGTATATTCATGCAGAATCTCAAGAGGGTAGAGATAAATTACCTGGAGAAGGCACTAATGATGATTTTGATAGAAGATTAGTAGCATTTATAAGATTAGGTTCAGACTTAAACGATAATTATTATCAAATAGAAATTCCTTTAAAACCAACATCTTATATTTCAGGTTCTTCTAATAGAATTTCATCAAATGATGTTTGGAAACCAGAAACTAATTCAATTGATGTCCCAATTTCAATATTATCTAGGTTAAAGTCAAAAATAATTAACCAAGGATTTGATGGGTTAGGTTATTTTGATGAGAATTTAAATTTTATAAATGAGTTTGAAAAAATAAGTTCTTTACCTGGAGTTAAAAAATATAAATTTTCTGTTAAAGGGAATCCTTCTTTAGGATCTATTCAATCAATGATGATAGGAATTAAAAATCCTTCAAATCAAATAGGTGATAATTTATGTGGAGAGGTTTGGTTTAATGAATTACGAATAGCTGGTATAAAAAATCAAGGGGGATGGGCTGCAATAGGGTCTTTAGATGGAAATATAGCTGATTTGGCTAATTTTTCTGTAACTGGAAAGTTATCTACAATAGGATTCGGAACAATTGATAATTCGCCAAACCAAAGAAGTAGGGAAGAATTTAGGCAATATAATTTTGTATCAAATATTAATTTGGGAAAGTTTTTACCTGAAAAATGGGGATTCCAAATACCTTTAAATTATAGTAATGGAGAAACAAAGATTACTCCCGAGTATGACCCTTTTTATGATGATATTATTTTAAAGGATAGAATTAAAAATATTGAGAATTCAAGCTTAAGGGATTCTGTGAAAAATCAATCAATTGATTTTACTAAAAGAAGAAGTATCAATCTGATTGGAGTAAAAAAAATAAGTCAAAGTGACAAATCTAAATTTTACGATTTTCAAAATTTTTCTTTTTCTTATTCATATAATGAAATATTTCATCATGACTATGAAATTCAAAATCAATTAAATAAAAGATTAAATTTATCTGGAGAATATACTTATTCTTTCATTCCTAGTGAGATATCTCCTTTTTCAAAAAATAAATTTTTAAGTAAAACAAAATATTTAGAGTGGCTTAAAGAATTTAATTTTAATTTGATACCTACATCTTTATCATTTAGTACAAGGATTGACAGGGTATTTAACAGACAAAAATTTAGAGAAGTTTATTACAATAATATTGAGTCTAAAAATCAAATTTCAATGCCAGAGTTACAGCAAAGAAATTATCTTTTTGATATTACATATGCTCTTAATCATAATATTAGCAGGTCACTTAGATTAAATTTTACATCCTCCACAAATAGCATTGTAAAAAATTATTTCGAAGAAGTAGAGGAGGGATCATATAGAGTTGACAAAAGTAAAAATATTTGGGACGGTTTGTGGAGTAGTGGAGAACCTCAAGATCACTTTCAGTCTTTAAACTTAAATTATAATATTCCTTTTAATAAATTCCCTTTATTAAGTTTTATTGAGGCAAATTATAGTTATACTGGGGATTTTAGTTGGCAACGTGGATCAGAGATACTTGAGCAAGTAACTTCTAATAAAGGGGACATTCTTGGAATAGTTAATACCATTCAAAATGCAAATACAAAGGCATTAAACGGATCAATTTCATTCAATCAACTTTATAGAAATCTAGGATTTACTAATAAAAATAAATCAATATTTGAAAAAATTATTAAAGGATTAAGTGCTTTAAATAGGATTCAATTCACTTATTCTGAAAATAATGGGACAATTTTACCAGGGTATTTACAAAAAATTGGAATTATTGGATCAAAAGATCCTTCTTTAGACTTTATTCTAGGAAGTCAATCAGACATAAGATATGAGTTGGCAAGAAAAGGATGGTTAACATCATATCCTGATTTTAATCAACCAATAAATCAAATTCACAGCAATCAATTTAATTTAAATGGGCAATTGAATTTTGGAAGTGGGTTTATTATAGATTTAAATTTAGAAAAAAATTATTCTGAAAATAACTCTGAAAATTTTATAGTTGAAGACGGAAATTACAATTCGTTAAATCCATATGAATATGGTAATTTTGGAGTTTCAAACATAATTATAGGAACAGCATTCAAAAAAAGTTCAGAATTTTATAATGAAACTTTTGAAGACTTCAGGTCAAATAGAAAAATTATATCAAAAAGATTAGCAATTAAAAACAGCATAGACATTAATGACGTTAATAATGAAGGATACATAAATGGATATAATAAAAATCATCAGTCTGTTATAATTCCTGCATTCATAGCGGCTTATTCAGGGCAATCAGCGGAAAAAATCACTTTGGATCCAGTTAATAAAAAACCTCTTCCAAATTGGAATATTAATTACACGGGATTGATGAAAATTAAATCTTTTAAGAAAATTTTTAATAGATTTTCATTAATTCATGGTTACAGGTCAAGTATGACAATTAATAATTTTCAAACAAATTTAGATTTTCAAACTACCAGTCCTTTTAAAAAAGATGACGGAGATAATTTTTTAGTTCAAAGGCTATTTGGAAATATAAATTTAGTAGAGCAATTTAATCCTTTATTAAGATTAGACTTAGAGTTTAAGAATTCATTGAAATTTTTAGCAGAAGTCAAAAGGGATAGAGCTTTATCTTTAAGTTTAGATAATAATATTTTAACTGAATCATTCGGTGATGAATTTATATTGGGGTTGGGATATCGAATAAAAGACTTACAATTTAGATCAAGAGTTGCAGGAAGACAAAGAACCTTAAAAGGTGATTTAAATATGAAAGCAGATATTTCCTACAGAAATAATATAACAGTTTTAAGAAACATTGAAATTGATAATAATCAAGTTACAGCTGGACAGACATTGTGGTCAATTAAGATATCTGCTGATTATAATTTGTCTCAGAATTTAACCGCTTTATTTTTTTATGATCATAATTTTTCAAAATTTGCTATTTCTTCTGCATTTCCTCAAACAAGTATAAGATCTGGAATAACAATTAGATATAATTTTGGAGAATAATTACCTCTCAAGAAAAGAAAAAATTATATTTGTTTATTAAATTTTTGTTTTATGAATATTCCATCAGACTTGAAGTACACAAAAGATCATGAATGGGTTAAAATTGAAAATGATATATTAGTTATAGGTATTACAGATTTTGCTCAGGGAGAATTAGGGGATATTGTATATGTTGAGGTTGAAACATTAAATGTGAATTTAAACTCAGAGGAGGTTTTTGGAACTGTTGAAGCCGTTAAGACAGTTTCAGATTTATTTATGCCTATTTCTGGAGAAATTATTGAGTATAACGAGAATCTTATTGAAAATCCAGAGTTAATTAATAGTGATCCATATAATCAAGGATGGATTATCAAAGTTAAACCATCTGAATTGAAGGAAGTAGATTCTTTAATAAATTTTGATGAATACAAAAAAATTATTGGAACTTAATTATCTTTTTTCAATATTTACAATTTGTGATTTAATTTTTATTTTTTATTTGTCTTTTGAAAAATTTAATTTTAAAAAGACAGATTTATCTCAAATTTCAACTTTCTCTTTTGAATTTTTTGCTCATATAATTTTTTATTTATCACTTTCAGTATTTTTATATTTTTCTTTAAAAGTTGATTGGAAAATAAAATCACCAATTTTAATTGTAATTTTTATATCATTTACTATAAGTTTATTAATTGAATTAGTACAAGGAATATTTTTAGAATATAGATCATTTCAATTGATAGATATATTTGCAAACATTATAGGAGTCTTCTTTTTTTATATTTTTTCAAAAAACTTAAGTTTTTTTTTAAATAAATAACGGTTTTTTTTAAATTAGCCACACATAAAAATTTTTATGCAACCGAAAAAAAGCCCAAAAGCGGATTTATCTAAGAATAGCTCTCTATATTTTTCTATTGGCCTAGCAGTTGTTTTATTTCTTTCATGGCAGTTAATTGAATGGAAGACATACGATAGATCAAGTTTTTTATATGAATCTTTAAATGTGGAAAATGATGATGACGAAGAAGTTCCAATAACTGAACAAATTAAAACTCCTCCTCCTCCACCTCCTCCTCCTGCTCCTGAAATAATTGAAATTGTAGAAGATGAGGAAGAAATTGAGGAGACTGTAATTGAATCTACTGAATCTGACCAAGAGGAAATTGTTGAGATAGAAGAGATTGAAGTTGAAGATGATTTTGAAGATGTAGATGTCCCTTTTGCTGTGATTGAAGATGTTCCAATATATCCTGGATGTGAGAGAGTTGCTAAATCTCAAAGGAGAAATTGTTTTCAGGAGCAAATTAATAAACATATTAGAAGAAACTTTAGATATCCTGAAATAGCTCAAGAAATGGGAATTCAAGGGAGAGTATATGTTAATTTTATAATAGCGAAGGATGGAACTATTCAAAATATAAGAATGAGAGGGCCAGACAAAAATCTTGAAAAGGAAGCTCAAAGAATCATCTCCAAGTTACCAAATATGACTCCTGGTAAACAGAGAGGAAGAGCCGTTAGAGTTCCCTTCAGCATTCCAATAACTTTTAGGCTTCAATAATTTTTTAATTAATTATTACTTAGTAGTACTATTAATTATAAACTCTGTTTTATCTTTGTTGTTTATGGTTGATGTTAGAAAATGAATTTTGAAATAACCCAAAAATCTCAAAAATTTTTTTTGTTAATTGATGATGTGAAACAGCTCACAAAAATGCGACTTGCATTAAGTGTAGTTTTTTCTTCATTAGCAGGATATCTGTTGGCTTCTGATAATATTCAAATTCAAAATTTATTTTTGTTATTGGCAGGGGGATATCTTATTGTTGGTGCTTCGAATGTTTACAATCAAATTTTAGAAAAAGATCTAGATTTTTTAATGGATCGAACAAAAAATAGGCCATTACCTGGGAAAAGAATGTCTGTTAAAAGAGCAATTTATATTGCTGTAATTATGACAATTAGTGGTTTAATTCTACTCTATGGAATTAATTTAAGGACATGTATTTTTGGTGCTTTAGCTGTGTTTGTGTATGCCTGTTTATATACTCCACTAAAGACTAAAACTCCACTAAGTGTTTTTGTTGGAGCAATTCCTGGAGCAATACCATTTATGTTAGGATGGGTTGCTTTTTCAAATAATTTTGGTATTGAACCTGGAGTATTATTTATGATACAATTTTTTTGGCAGTTTCCCCATTTTTGGGCAATTGGATGGATGTTAGATGATGATTATAAAAAAGCGGGGTTTAAAATGTTGCCCACAGGGAAAAAAGACAAAGCAACTGCATTTTTGATTGTAATGTACACGGTTTGGATGATAATAATTTCATTAATTCCATTAGGAAGATTTACCGGAGAATTAAATTTGAGTTTATTTGGTGGAATAGTAGTTTTATCACTTGGGATTATCATGTTATATTTTGCTATTGACTTAATGAATAAACTTTCTAAAATAGCTGCTAAAAAACTTATGTATGTTAGTGTAGTTTATATAACTATTTTACAACTTGTTTATGTATTAGATAAATATTTAATAATATGATTGAAGAAAAATTAAAAAATATAAGAGCAAAAAAAATGATGTTATGGTTTTCTATGATAAGTATGACCATGACTTTTGGCGGTTTGACAAGTGCGTATGTTGTAAGTAGTAACAGGGACGACTGGTTGAAGGAATTTGATTTACCTGAGTCTTTTTTTATAAGCACTATATTTATTGTATTGAGTAGTTTAACTTTTTACTTGTCAAAAAAGGCATTATTAAAAAACAATTTAAAAAATCAGATACTTTATTTATGGGTGACATTTTCTTTGGCTACTGCTTTTTTATTTTTTCAAATAATTGGTTTTGAAAATATTGTTAGTCAAGGTTATTATTTTACTGGAGCAGAAAGTTCAATAACAACATCTTTTATTTATGTTTTAGTTTTAATTCATTTATTTCATTTGGTTGGTGGGTTTTTAGTTTTGAGTATTGTTATTTTTAACAGTTATAAAAAAAAATATAATTCAGATAATAAATTAGGTTTTGATTTGGCAGAAACTTTTTGGCATTTTCTTGATTTTCTGTGGTTATATTTGTTTGTTTTTCTCACAGCATATAATTAAATTTGTTTAAAAAATTTTTTAAAAATATCTATGGAATCATTAATTTCTAATCAATCTGAAGAAACAAGTTCTTGGGGAGGGGGATCCAAACCAATGGCTGCAAGTTATGGGAAATTGATGATGTGGTTTTTTATTGTTTCTGACGGACTTTCTTTCTCTGGATTTTTAGTTTCATATGGTTTTTCTAGATTTAAAAATATTGATTCTTGGCCTATTGCTGATGAAGTTTTTACTCATTTCCCTTTCATGCATGGAATCGAAGCTCCAATGTATTATGTTGCATTGATGACTTTTATACTAATCATTTCTTCTGTTACAATGGTACTTGCAGTTGATGCTGGACATCACATGAAAAAGAATAAAGTAATTTTTTATATGTTTCTCACAATTATTTTTGGAGCAACATTTGTTGGATCTCAAGCATGGGAATGGAATACTTTTATTAAAGGGGATTATGGTGCATTAAAAACAAGAGGTGGACAAATTTTGCAATTTGTTAGTTCAGAAACTGGAAAGAGAGCTGCTATAAAAGATTTTTCATTTGAAATTCCCACAGACAGAGAAACACATGAGTCTAGTAGTGGTGTTTGGTACAAAGCTGAGTCCAGTTTACCTAGCTATAGTCTAAATGAAGTTAAGTTTGGATTTGAGATGAATGATGATCTTGTCATAAGAATTGAAAAGCTTGATGAAAAGGGTAAAAAAATAATTTTATCAAGAGATGAATCACTATTGCAAATTGAAAATGCAGTAGGTGTTGTTGAAGGTGCTAATTTAATAGAAAATGAATATGGAAACCCTCTTTTTGCAGACTTTTTTTTCTTTATCACCGGATTTCACGGTTTTCACGTTTTATCGGGAGTTATAATTAATATTATAATATTCTTCAATGTAATAATTGGTACCTATGAAAGAAGAGGGCATTATGAAATGGTTGAAAAAGTTGGATTATATTGGCATTTTGTTGATCTCGTATGGGTATTTGTATTCACATTCTTTTATTTAGTTTAAAAAAATATGGGAAAAGAAACACATAATTTGGCTATTTTTAGAGGATTTTTGAAATTCAAATCCAACGTTCAGAAAATTTGGGGAGTTTTAATTTTACTATCAGTATTAACTACTGTTGAGGTAGCACTTGGAATAATCAAACCTGATATTTTAAATGTTCCCTTTTTAAGAGTGAAATTATTGAACTGGATTTTTATTATTTTGACAATAATAAAAGCATATTATATTGCCTGGGACTTCATGCATGTCAGAGACGAAAAATCTTCTTTACAGGGATCAGTAGTTTTTCCACTCGTTTTTTTGATACCATATTTAGCTTTTATTCTACTTCTTGAAGCAGACTATATATTTGATGTTATGAGCGAGGGATTTGTTAGTTGGAATTTTTGAAAGTGTTTGATGAAAATTGAGCATCTAAAAAAATATTTAGTTTTAGGAATTTTATTTGTATTTCCAATCGTCGTATATCTTTTTTTTGCTACTGGAGTCAATAATTTTGCTAAGCTTCCAGTTTTAACTAAATCTATTGATACCGTTGATAATTGGAAATCGTTAAACGGAGAAAATATAAAGTTTAATAATCAAATTTCGGTTCTATGTTTTTGGGGAGATGATATAGAATTGAGAAAAAGTGACGGATTTAATTTAAATCAGAAAATTTATAAAAGATTTTATCAATTTAAAGATTTTCAGTTTGTGGTTGTAGTAAGTGAGGGGAATCAGGACTTAATTGAGAAATACAAAATTGAATTATCTCAAGGAGTAGGAACAAATTTGATTAATTGGAAGTTTATTTTCGGAAATGAAATTCAAATTAAAAATCTTTTTAATTCCCTTAATTCAAATGACAACTTATCAGAATTGTCTTCTACATCGAAGGTATATATTATAGATAAAGAAGGGAACTTAAGGGGAAGAGATGATGATGAAGATAATTTAAATGGAAGAATGTTTGGTTATAATTCATCTTCAGTTGCCGAAATAAATAATAAGATGGTTGATGATGTAAAAGTGATATTAGCTGAATATCGTTTAGCTTTAAAGAAAAATAATAGTTTTAGAATTAAATAACCTATAATTTTTTCTGGTTTTAAATTGAAATATTAATTTTGCAAAATGAAAAAAAGTTCATTTTTTGGTTTAATTATTGTTATTATAGTTTTTTCAATTATTTTCATTCCCAAAATTTTTGATAGAATTTTAAATAATAAGACTGTTTCAAGCAGTAGGACATTTGATATAGAAAAAACCTTGGCATATATTAAAATAGATGATGAAGCTAAAAAAGTGCCTGACTTTTTATTATTAAATCAAGATAGTTTATATATCTCCAATGAGGATTATTTAGGTAAGGTGTTTTTAGCTGAATTTTTCTTTAGTAAATGCCCAACAATTTGTCCTATTATGAATAGAAACATGAAGCTTTTACATGATATTTTTAAAGATAAAGAATTTGGAATTGCCTCATTTACGATTGATCCCGAATATGATACTCCATCAGTTTTAAAATCCTATTCGGAATCTATTACAAATAATTCTATTAATTGGAATTTTTTAACTGGAGAAAAAGCAGAAATTTATAATATTGCAAACAATGGATTTAATATTTTTGCAGGTATAAATTCTAATGCACCTGGGGGCTTTGAGCATCAGGGATATTTTGCTTTGATAGATAAGAGTGGATATATTCGTTCAAGAAATGATAAGTTTGGTAATCCAATTGTTTATTATTTAGGAATTGAAAATGAGTTGGCAGAAAAACAAGGAGTCGAAATGTTAGAGGAAGATATTGCACTTTTACTAAATGAAAAATAATTTTTTAAAATGAAAATAACTCAAGATTTAAAATATAAAAATTTAATAATTATTGTTTCAATTGCAATACCTGTTGTAGTTGCAATATTATTTCGATTTAGGCTTGAAAATGTTATGGAACTAACTTTTTTACCTCCTATTTATGCGGCAATTAATTTATACACATTCTTTGTTCTGTTAGTAGCTTTGTGGGCAATTAAGAACAAAAAAATTAATTTACATAAACAATTAATGAAGATTGCTATTGCATTATCTTTAGTCTTTCTTTTAATGTATGTAGCCTATCATTTAACTACAGATCCAACTTCCTTTGGAGGGCAAGGAGCAATTAAATTTTTGTACTATTTCATATTGATAACTCATATTTGTTTATCTGTAATTATTATTCCAATGGTTCTAATTTCTTATGTAAGAGCGATTTCAAATCAATTCGCAAATCATAAAAAGATAGCCAAAGTCACTTTACCAATTTGGTTGTATATAACCTTAACTGGAGTAATTATATATTTAATGATATCTCCTTATTATTCTTAAGAAATGAGAAAAGTTATTGCATTTTCAATTTTATTTTTTTTGATCTTTATTGAAAGTATTCATTCTCAGTGTTCAATGTGTCGTGCAGTAATAGAATCTGAAGAGGGTCAAGCTACAGCAAAAGGAATAAATGATGGGATTGTTTATCTTATGGCTATTCCATATATACTAGTTGCTATAGTAGGATGGAAAGTTTATTCAATATTAAAAAAAAAGAAAAATACATAATCGATTATACATTTTGTATATTTGCTAAGGTAAAATTAGTACCCTATGATTGATATAAAATCTCTTCACAAGTCATACAAAATGGGGAGTTCATCATTACATGTTTTAAAAGGTATAAACTTTAAAGTTCAAGAGGGAGAGTTAGTAGCTATAATGGGTTCATCAGGATCTGGAAAATCAACTCTTTTAAATATTTTGGGAATGTTAGATGTATCAGATGAGGGGGAGTATCTTTTGGATAAAATTGAAATTAAAAATTTAGATGAGACTAAAGCAGCAAAATATAGAAACCAGTTTCTAGGATTTGTTTTTCAATCATTTAATTTGATTAATTATAAAAATGCTATTGAGAATGTAGCTTTGCCATTATATTACAGAGGGGTTAGTAGAAGGGAAAGACAAGATTCAGCTTTAGAGTATCTTGAAAAAGTTGGTTTAAAAAATTGGGCTAAGCACCTTCCAAGTGAGTTGTCAGGTGGACAAAAGCAAAGAGTAGCTATTGCAAGGGCATTAGTTTCTAAACCAAAAGTTCTTCTTGCAGATGAACCCACTGGAGCATTAGATTCAAAAACCTCAAATGAAGTAATGGCTATAATTCAAAAGATTAATAATGAAGGTAAAACGATTTTAGTGGTTACACATGAGCAAGATATTGCTAATATGTGTAAAAGAGTTGTTAAACTAAAAGATGGACTTATCGTTGAAGACAAAAAGGTAAATCAAAAAATTATTGTATAATGTTTAGTAGAGATACCTGGTTTGAAATATTTAGCACTGTACGTAAAAATAAATTAAGAACTTTTTTGTCTGGCTTTACTGTCGCTCTTGGTATTTTTATTTTTATAGTTCTATTTGGTTTTGGAAATGGATTGAAAAATCAAT
>ERZ802830.2330-NODE-2330-length-17365-cov-6.25887_pt1 | contig 17365 bp, 13 predicted proteins | sample MGYA00345654_ERZ802830 | MGnify/ENA primary metagenome ERZ802830 (study PRJEB30503, sample SAMEA104212375) | marine metagenome | biome: Westerlies Biome; feature: [SRF] surface water layer (ENVO:00010504) within the epipelagic zone...; material: water...
ATCATGGCGGCATTAGCACAAGAAATTACTGCTGAAATCGACCAAGAGATCATCACTTCATTAAGAACTTTAGCAGGTGCTCAATCATCAGGTACTTACAACCAAGCGGCTGTATCAGGAACTGCGACTTTCGTAGGTGATGAACACGCGGCATTGGCTGTGGTAATTAACAGAGCGGCGAACAAAATCGCACAGAACACAAGACGTGGTGCTGGTAATTTTGCAGTGGTTTCACCATTAGCATTAACAGTACTTCAGTCTGCTACAACTTCAGCGTTCGCAAGAACAACTGAAGGTTCGTTTGAAGCACCAACTAACCAAAAAATGGTTGGAACTTTAAACAGTGCGATGAAAATCTACGTTGACACATATGCGGCTGATGCCACAGACGTGTTAGTAGGTTACAAAGGTTCATCAGAAGCAGATGCGGCGGCATTCTATTGCCCATACATTCCGTTAATGTCTTCTGGTGTTGTACTTGATCCAAGTACTTTTGAACCAGTTGTTTCTTTCATGACTAGATATGGTTATGTTGAGTTAAACAATACTGCTTCATCACTAGGTAACGCGGCTGATTACGTAGAGACTATTGGTGTGTCTAACACATCTTTCAGTTAATCCGTAACTTGAACGAGATATCAAAGGGGGCTTCGGCCCCCTTTTTTATTGACTTTTTTATCAGACTTGACAGATTAACCAAAATCTGTTATAATTATTACGAAAACTCTAACAAGGAAACAGATGAAAAAAATAGCATTAATATTAGCAACGTTGTTCATAGTATCTGCTTGTTCAATTCCAAAAAATCCAAAAGTTTCTTTTGGAAAAAAATGTATGGTAAAAGACGAAAGTGTCAGTTACTCTTATGTTTGGTTGTATGACAAGAACACAGGATTACCTGCATCAGCAGAACAGTGTGAAGCACTACCTAACGCAAAAGGCAAATAAACTTCATGGACCTAATTCAGCCATTGTTTTTGAACCAATCAGGTAGAACAGAAACGGCTGAATTAGGCGTAGCCAATAGTAGTTGGTCACAAACTTTTATCTTTGATGTAATTCAAAAAGACATAGACAAAGGTGTAGACAGTTTCTTACTGTTTATTAAACCAGAAGAAAAAACGTGGACTCCTGATTGGAACTACCAAGCAGAGATGGTAGCCAAAATAAAAAAACAATTTCCAAAAATACAATTGATTGTAGATGTTTGTTTGTGTTCTACTTTGCCAGATGGTCATTGTAGAGTGATGGACAAACCAGACACCAGTGAAGCACTGTTAATCAACTTGGGTAAGAAATTAGAATCAGCAGGTGCAGACATATTGGCTCCATCAGACATGGGAGACAATACTGTACAAAATTTAAAAGCAGAAACCGACTGTGAAGTAATGGCGTATGTAAAATATAGAAGTGTGTTTTACAGTTCATTTAGAAATTTAGCAGACAGCACACCAACCACTGAAAGAACATATCAGTTGCCTATCAATGGTGATTCAGGAATGACTGCCACAGCAAATAAATTTAGAAGTCAAAAAGCAGATTATCTCCTGCTTAAACCAGCACAGCACAGTTTGAATGATTTAGGCATGATATCTATCAGTACATACAATCCAGTAGGATTGTATCAAGTGAGTGATGAATATCTAGGATTGCCCACTGTAGAACATCAAATAGAAATTGCTAAAGTGTATCGCAAAGCAGGTGCTAAATTTTTAGTCACATACGGAGCAAGAGACATAATTGGGAAAATTTAATGGAACACGAAAAGATATTATCAGAATTTAAAGAATACATGGATAGACTTCAAATATGGAAGAAAAATCATGGTATATTCATCAATGACATAAAGAAACTGGAAAACTCAATGAATAAAATGTATGATGAATACACTAATATTTTGATAGATTACCGTAGGACTAAAAAAGAAAGATACCTAGAAGAAGCCAATTCTGTACTCATAGAAGCCATAAATCTAGCAAAAAAATTCTCAAAAGTAGAACTATTGGCATCACTCAGCAAACGATAAATACTCTTGTAAACATATGTTTTGGGCCAGTCAACGACTGGACTTATGGGGACAACACCCCGTAGACCTAGAACGTCAAAGGAGAAAACAAATGGGAAGACCAGTAAACAAAAGAAACTTCGGTGCTATCGACGGCGCTGATGCTAATTTTAACGTCAATGTTAAAGTTGGTGGCAATTCAATATCAAACGCAGGTATAATCTTAAGCCAAAGATCAGTCAACAAATTTAAAGTTGATGATGCTAATGATGGTTCTGGAAATGAAGGAATCTGTACACTTGTGAACAAAGATGCAGGTGCATTAGGCGACAACGAAATGAATCTTTTAGGTTCAGACGGATCAGGTAATGCTGTTAAAATTAAAAAAATCTACAATAGAACTTGTAGAGATTTTTCTGATAACAGATACTCTTGGGCATTGAGTGATGACTCAACTTCAAGTGTAATGGTATTAACTGCAATATAATAAAACACTTTTTAGGGAGTGGCAACACTCCCTAAAATATAAAAAACTATGGCAAAAACAGTTTATATAGAAACAGGTAATTACAAAATTAAGGTAGCAGATACCAGTAATGAAATAACATTAGATTCTGCTTTGACTCATATCACAGGTGATTTAAGAGTTGAAGGAGACACAACTACTGTTAACACAACAAATTTAGAAATCGAAGATAACAATATTCTTTTAAACAAGAATGAAGCAGGTGCAGGTGTTGGCGAAGGCACAGCAGGTGTTAGTATCGATAGAGGTACATACGCAAACGTACAAATAATTTACGACGAATCAATAGCATGGAATAATCCAAGCACACAAACAGTTTCACAAGGTCCAGGACTACAAGGTCCAGGATATGGTTCTTTTAAAGTTTCATCAGCAGATGGAAATGATATTTTAGCATTAAGAGTTGCCAACATAAACAACACAAACGCAATTTATTTTGAACCAGGTGGAACAGGCACTTTAAGATTAGGTGGCAGTATTGCTCCAGCAAACTACATCAGCAGAATGAGTGATGACAACGATATTCCAAATAAAAAATACGTTGATGATGAAATTAATTCTGTTGTAATTGGTGCGGCTTTTCCAAGAATAGTTCAAGGCGATACAGAAGTAAAAATTACAGACAACAGTACATCTGGTAACACATCAAAAATAGAAGTTACTATTGATGGCACATTATTAGGATTATGGGAACCTACAAGATTTGAAATATACCAACAAACAACAGATATTGGTAACGTCAGAATCGAAGGTGACACAATCAGTGGATTAAATTCAAATCAAGATTTAGAATTGTTAGCACCGGGTACGGGCTCAGTAAGGGCAAATGACTCGTTCGTTATCAACAATAGACCAAGTGTGCAGGATCCTGCTGTAGACCCGTTATATGACGCCAATGGCGTTAAATTGTATGCTAAATCACCATCTGGTGGAGATACAGGATTATATTTTGTAAATACAAACGATACAAGAGGAGAAGTGATCAGCAAGAATAGAGCACTGCTTTTTGGATTAATTTTTTAAAGGAGAAACAATGGCAATAACAAACTCAGAAGTAAACGGAACAGTAGACGTTCTTACAGTACCTGCAGGAAAAAGTTATGCTGTTACATCTATATTGATCACAAACGTTGGACCAGAAGCCTCAGATGGCAGTGAAGATAGTAACTTCACATTGTACGCTGTTACAGGTTCTTACAGTTCAAATGCATCAATGATAGTGAACAACGCATTACTTCCTGGAGCAGAAACTTTTACACTAGATACAGAAAAAATAGTGTTGGGTGCTGGAGACTTTATCAGAGTTGCTCAGTCAGGTAATAACAATATTTCAGTTGTGGTTAGTTACTTGGAGGTGTAATGAGATATTTAAAACGTCAATCAACTAATAGAAGACTCCTAAGAGGTAAAGGTTTAATTTACACTCAGTATGAAGGAATTGAAGCACAATCTACAGGTGCTTTTTTAGTTCCTAAAGGAACTCAAGCACAACGTCCTGGATCACCAATAGAAGGACAATTAAGATTCAACACAACATTAAGACAACTAGAAGTTTATGAATCATTAGGTGGTGGTGCACCTGTTTGGAAACAATTTAGATTGTCTGAAGCACAAAATATTGTTGTACAAAATTTAAGTAATGGTGATGACACAGAAGTAAACTTTGGAATATTAAATGATGGTTTTGGATCAGGTTTAGGTTATCCATCTTCACCAGAAAATATTTTAGTAATGGTTGAAAACGTTTTACAAATTCCAAACACAAACTATACTTTAACACAAAATCCATGTGATGTAAACAGCAATATAATAAGTGCTGTGGCAAATTACAATTCTACCGGCGTTGGTGCTTTTATCAGCGGTAACTCTGCTTTAATAGATTGGCAGTCAAAAGGTTACCATGTGGGACAAACTGTCGTTGTATCAGGTTCAGCAACAAATGACGGCACGTACACAGTGTCAGCAGTAACACCAACACATTTGAGTGTAACTGTATTGTTGAACACAGAAGCAAACAATGGTGGCGGAAACACATTTAACATGGATGGAAAAAGTTCTGTAACAACATTATCTTACCCATCAGGGCAATATATTACATTTGGAACAGCAGTTCCAACAGGTAAGCCAGTCACTGTTTTACACAACTTTGACAAATAATACCTTTACCAAATTTCAATAAATACTAAAAAAGGAGCACTATGGCTGTAACCAATGTAGGTAGAATATCAGGACCATTATTAAAAGCAAATCTTACGAGATCATCTGATTTGGCTTTTGAAACGGATCTTTTATTCATCGGACACACTAACGGTAGAATAGGTGTTAAAAACGATGCTCCCACAAGAGATTTTCAAGTAAACGGTAATGCTAGATACACAGGCGATTTAATTGCCACAAACTCCGCATCATTCGGAAACTTAGAAATTGATGGTCTAACCAGTACATTTTCAACATTGACTGGTCCTATCAATATGAATGCTCCTACAAAATTCCAAATGACTGAATTACGCACAGGAAATTTAGCATTTACAAACAGTGGTATTAGAGCATACAACGGTGGAAATATTGAAATTGAACCAGGTCCTGGAACAGGTAAAGTAATAATTCCATCAGACCTTAACACAACAGGAAGTATTCATGCCACAGGAGATATTTCTTTTGATGGAAATATTTTTATAGGCGGTGATGGTCCAGAAGATACTTTAAGTTTTAATGGTGACATAGAATCTGATCTAATTCCTGATGTAACAGGCACTTATAATATTGGTTCAAACACACAACGTTGGGGAGATGTTCATGTTGGTTCAATGACTGGTCTAAATGACATTGTTGTTGATAACACTATTTCTTTAGCAGGTGTAAGAGTAAACTTAGGTATAGAAAACAAATGGTATGTGAGTACAAATGGTACAGACAGCCTAGCAGGTAATCACCCTAACTTTGCATTTGGAACAATACGTCATGCACTTCAATACATTGAAGAAAGCACAGCAGGACCACATCAATTACATATTTTACCAGGCACATACATAGAACAATTTCCTTTAGAAGTACCAGCAAACGTAACAGTAAAAGGTGCAGGTATTCGTTCAGTAATAATTAAACCAAATGTTCCAGGAAGGTATCAGGATGCATTTTTAATGAATGATGGTACTTCTGTTACTGATTTAACAGTTAAAAATTTTCATTACAGTTCTAGTCTAGACAGAGGTTATGGTTTTAGATTTGCTCCTAATGCCGGTATAGTCACCAAGTCACCGTATATACAAAATGTTTCGGTTGTTACTCAAGGAGACAACCGTACAGCAACGGATCCAAGAGGATTTGATTCAGGTGACGCAGGTAGAGGTGCTTTAGTAGATGGCAATGTTTTAGATACTGCATCACCAAGAGCAAGTATGCTTTTCAATGGTGTAACATTTATCACTCCAGGTGCAGATGCTGTAACAGTTAAAAATGGATCAAGAATAGAATTTATAGATTGCTTTACATACTTCGCAAACAGAGGTTTGTATTTAGAACACTCATTAAACCAATACACGCCAACAGCAGGAAGTTATAATCCAGCAACTGGTGTAATGAGTTTGACTGTTGGCAATCACTCTATGAGAGTTGGAGAAACAATCACTATCGCCAACAACAGTTTAACTTTCACGTGTGCTATGGACGGTCATAACACAGATCACACTTACCCTAGATCAACAGATCCTTATTCAGGAAAAAAGATTACAATTACAGAAACAACTGCTACATCTATTACTTGTAACGTTGGTATATCGAGCAACACATCAGCACACACATTTAAAAGTGCTACTGCGAATGCAGTAACAGAAGGCACAATGAACGAAGCAAGAGTAATTGCTAGTGCCACAGTTTATGGTAATCAAGGTGTTGTAGCAGATGGTAATGGTTGTTTAGCATATTTGATAAGTCACAACTTTGCTTATGTTGGTTCAGGAAAAAACGTAGAAAATGATGTGGACACTATTGATCAAGCAAATGAAGTTGTAACAACAAATAATGCGAAAGTTCATTTTGTTAGCCAAGACCAAGGCGGAGATTTTAGAGTTGGTGATAATTTTATTGTCGACCTAGCAAAAGGTACAACATCAATAGCAGTCAATGAAGGTGACCTAGGTGCTTCAACTTTAACAATAGGTGTACAAGGTAAACAAACTCTTGTTGATGCTACTAAAATAGATGTACCTAATTTTAGAATTAAAGATAATAAAATTCAAACTTTAAATAATGGATTTACAATAAGTGCTGTTGGATCAAATAATATAAATTTAAATTCAAATGTTTTAATGCCTAATGTGGATGTTACAGGTAATGCTACAATTGGCGGATCAGGAATAAATTTTGGAAATGAAGCAGGTGACACTGTTGATTTTGCTATGGAGTTTGAACAAGATTTATTACCAACAAACAACACTCAAAGCAACATCGGTTCACAAACAAAAAATTGGAAAGCAACTAATTCATCAAGAATAACATTAGATAATATTGATATTCATAACAACATAATACAAACCACAGATACAAATTCACAATTAGAATTACGAGCCAATGGCACAGGTAAAGTGAATTTAGAAGATGTTAGTTTTAAAACAACAGTAACTTCATCACAAGGAGACGTAGCATTTAGTGGTGGAGCAACAAGCACAATTATAGACACAACAAGTCATATGTTGCTACCAACAGGAACGTCAGCACAAAATCCTAATCAAGGAAATGCTGTAAGATTTGATTCAAGTATAAATGAATTTGAATTATTTTCAACAGGTAAAATAGCACTGAATGGAATCAAAGATGGTGACCGAGACACTTATATTGATTTAAGCAATAATAAATTTACTTTTTACGCAGATAACACTTCTGTTGGTGAAATAGATGGTGCTGGAAATTTAATTGTTAATAAGTTTTCAAGTCAGGATCAATTTGCTATAGATGGCAACACAGTTACAGTGGGTACTGCTTCAAATCCTCAAGCAGGATTCATAGCAAATGGCACAGGTAAAGTTTTACTAGACACTGCTAATCTATCAGTATCTGCCGGTGTTATTGAAAACAGCGTGGTAGACGCAGATATCACTTTTACTGGTACAGGTGTAAAACAAAATAGAACAGTAACATTTGATTCAACAAATGGTTATGTAGGACCATTTGGAACAGGTGTACAAAGAGATGCCACAGTTCCTAGATTAGGAGCAATATGGTGGAATTCAGACAGTGGTCTTTTAGAAGTGTATGCTGGAGCAGTGGATGGTTGGGTGTCTTCGATTGGTGTACAATCAGTCACAGTAACAGACGAAATTGCTCAAGATCTCAACGTGGTATACAACCTCATATTAAACTAGTATAAATTAACCTTGTACACAATATAATACCGAAATACCGATAAATAATGTTAATGCAGGATCAGACCAGATCCAGCAGGACAAACCGTGGTTAACCGGCGAAGAACCTATGAACAACGTAGGGTGAAAACGAGGGTTAGTGGGACAAGATCCCCGTGCTGTAAAAGGAGAAACAATGGCTGTAGGTCGAATATCAGGTCAACTCTTGAAGTCCAACTTACTGCGTAATGGCGCAAATTTGGCTTTCGAGACAAACTTGTTATACATTGATGTAGTAAACAATAGGATTGGTGTTAAGACCGCTACTCCGGCATACCCCTTAGATGTAAATGGAACAGCACGTACAACAAATGCTGAAGTTACTGGACAAGTAGATGTAGGAAATATCACACTTACAGGTAACACAATTTCAACAACAGCATCTCAATTAAATTTTAACGCAGTAGATGGCATAATCTACAACAACGAAATTCACGTAGATGATCTTATAATCAGCAACAACAGAATACAAGCAACAGATACCAATCAAAACTTTGAAATTGTTACAAGTGGAACAGGTGTTGTAGACATTATAGGTAACACAGAAGTACAAGGAAATATTCACGCAACAGGAAATATTAGAGCAGACGGTAACATCACTATTGGTGATAATGATACAGATTCAATAACAATCAATGCTGATATTACTTCAGACATTATACCTGATGCTTCAAACACATACAAATTAGGTACAGCGGCAAAACGTTGGAACGAAGCATATGCCAACAACTTGACTGTGGATAACTTGGCACTGTCAGGAAACATAACAGTACAAGGACTAAACTTAACAGCACGTCCAGGAAAAGTAATATATGTGGCAACTAACGGTGATGATTCCAAATCAGGAACTCACCAAAATGATCCATATGCTACAATTGAACAAGCATTATCAGTGGCTGTTGCTGGAGACCATGTTTACATTTATCCAGGCACATACACAGAAGATTTTCCATTAACTATTCCAACAGGAGTTAGTATAAGAGGTGATGGACTTAGAGCAGTAAAAATTCAACCAAGCACGTTGACAAACAGCAATGACGCTTTTATATTAAACGGTGAAACAACTATTGAAGATTTAACTATTACAGGTTTTTATTTTAACAGTTCAGCAAACACAGGACACGCATTTAGATTTAATCCATCAGGTAATGATGACTCATCTGGTTTCCAAGTTACATCAAGATCACCTTACATTAGAAATATCACAGTAATCACACAAGGTTCAGTAACCACAGCAACAGATCCAAGAGGATTTGGTTCTGCTGATGCTGGTAAAGGTGCTTTACTAGATGGTTCTGTGGCAACGCCAGCATCAAACGAAGCAAGTTGTTTGTTTCAAAATGCAACATTTATCACGCCAGGTGTAGATGCGATCACACTTACAAACGGTGTTAGAATAGAATGGCTGAACTCATTTACATATTTTGCGGCAAGAAGTATCTATGCTGTTGATGGCACAACTGGTAAGTCGGAAGATGGTAAGACACAACTTAAAGTGGCAGGATTTTCAGGCACACCTGTGGCGGCAGGACACGTAATATCTTATTATGACACAGACGGAGTTACACAATTAGCATCTGGAACAGTTGAATCTGTAGACAATGGCAAAATAATTATTGATGGTAAATCTACTGGATTTGCTATGCCACCAGAAACAACAGGAAAACAAATTACAGCCAATGGTGATGCTAAACTAGATACATCTGTTTACAAATTTGGACAATCAAGTTTACTTCTTGATGGCATAGGAGACAGTGCATCAATAGGAACAACAGCAGACTTTGGATTTGGCACAGGAGATTTTACAATAGAGTTTTGGGCATACCCAACAACACTTCAATCAACAACAGTATTTGATTTTAGAAATAACACATCAATAGAATATTCATTGATGTTGTATCTGACAAACAATGGACCTAAACTTTATGTGAACGGTGCAGATGTTATCATAGGAAGTCAAGGTTTTAACTTAAACACTTGGACACACTTCAGTTTAGTAAGAAGTAGCAATACCGTAACAATGTATGTCGCAGGACAAAACGTTGGTTCGGCTACTGTTGCCAATGATTTAGGAGCGGCGAAACCACTTGTAATGGGTAACAATTATGATGCCAACAACGGATTTATAGGAAACATAGATGACTTTATAATTTACAAAGGATCAGCAGTACGTTCAGGAAACTTTACTCCACCTACAACTGAAGCAATTGGAAACAACAGTACAGTATTAGTAAGTAGATTTAATGGACAAAATTTATCAACTACAATTTTAGATACAAACATTGCTCTTCAAGATATTAGATTTTCAACAGGCGCAACAGCAACAAACTTTACACTTGTTGATTATACAGACTTTGGAGCAGAAGTTAGATCAATAGCATCAGCATCAATCTACGGAACATTTGGTGCAGTAGGTGATGGTGTTGGTGTAAAAATGTATTTGATTTCACACAACTTTGCTTACATTGGAAATGATTATGAAGTAGACAACGATGCTACAACAGTGATTCAAGCCAATGAAGTTGTAACATCAAATGGTGCTAAAGTTTTCTATTCATCAGTTGACCATAAAGGTGATTTTAGAGTTGGTGATCAATTCCATGTTAATCAAGACACAGGTGAAGTAAACTTTACATCTGCTTCATTGAACATTGATGTGGATCAAGCATTAACATTTACATCAGGACCTAATGTTACAGTAATAGCAGGTGACAAAGTTGAAACAGGAAATGTACAAATTTCTGGAAATACAATTACAACAACTTCTGGAGATTTAAATTTAGATTCATTTAATAACCAAATTAATTTTATAGATGATGTAAACATAACAGGAAATTTAGATATAACTGGTGACATCACTATTGGCGGTAACGTTACTATCGGTGACGAGACAACAGATTCAATCAACATTACAGCAGGCATAGGTTCAGATATTATTCCTTCTCAAGATAACACTTACAATATTGGTTCAGCAACAAAAAGATGGAACACAATTTTTGCCAATGAAGCACAAATTGACAGTGTTAATATTACTAATAATGTAATTACATCTAACAACACAAATGCTGATTTAGATTTAAGAGCAAGTGGCACAGGTTCTGTAAAAGTTGAAAACTTCACAGTGTCTGGTGACACAATGACAAATGATACAGGAGACTTCATAGTTAATCCTGCTTCAGGTGTGTTCAGAGTTGACGGAACTGGTTCAGTAAGAATTCCTACAGGAACAAGTGCTCAAAGACCAGGTACACCATCAGCAGGTATGATGAGATATAACACAGATGATTCAGTATTTGAAGGATACAATGGTACAAACTGGTTGGCTTTATCTGGAGTTTATGACTTAGATAAAGACACATACATCACTGCTGAGGCTACACCAGGAGCAGATGATGACACATTAAGATTTTATGCTGGTGGAGTTTTGGTAGCCAATGTGAACCCAACTAGATTTGATGTCACATCATTACAGGTTGACGATATTACAATCAGTGGAAATACCCTTACAACCACTGGAACTGACCAAGATTTAATCCTAAATGCTCAAGGAAATGGTAGCATTAGAATTGAAGACTACAAATTTGAGGGAAATGCGATAACTAATATTATATCTAGTCCGATTGTATTAAAAACAACTGGAACGGGGTATATTGATGTGTCAGACTCGGGCGGTTTTGTGCTTCCAGTGGGAACAACAGCAAACAGACCGATTACACCTGTAACAGGTATGATACGTTACAACACCGCAGATCAACGTGTTGAATTATATGATGGGAACCAATGGGGTTCAATCGCAGGTTCATCAGGTGCTGTAAGTATTATTGACGCAACAGAAATAGCAGTGGAATACGCACTGTTTATGGGATAGGAAAAATATGGCAACAAATTTTAGAAACTCTGTAACAAAAAGTGTAGGAACTGTGACTACGGCTGTATATGAAGCCGCACCAGGATCATACACAACAATCATTGGAATGGTTTTAGCAAACTTGACAGAATCAGTTGTAGAAGCCAGTGTAACACTGACAGCAACTCCAGATTCAGTAACAGGATTTATTGTAAAAGATGTTTTGATTGCACCAAACTCTAGTTTGCGTGTGTTGAACTCAGGAGAAAAATTAATTGTGGCAAGTCAAAACAGTTTAAACGTAAAATCAAATATTAACGACTCACTTGATTGTGTGTTAAGTTATGTGGAGATAACATAAGATGTCAAATACAGTTGGTCAGGATACTTCCGTATATCTAGCAAATGGTATCAAAGACAGATACTTTTATGGATTACGAAGAACAGACGAAGGAACTTTATTCATTGGTAAAGTTGACCAATTGTCTGCAAACGATCCTGTATCAATTAATAATCCAGGAAACATAGATGACAACTTTAAAGATTTTGATCAAGGTTATGATTTTTACGAAGGAAGAGATTTGAATCACGCTAAACCTTTTCCAAATTTAAGATACGAACAATTTAGATGGGACGATGTTAATCTAAATTATTATATTAATTCAGAAGGCGAACTAGTTGTAAGAATAAACAGTAACGTTGGTGATGGAGAAATAACATATCCACAAACTGATGAATCTGTAACAGTTCAAACAACTGTGTTTACATTGGATAAAACAAATTACTTAATGGATAGTAATGAAATAACATTCGATAGAGGATAAAGTAGGAGGAAAAAACGAATGACACGACAACTTATAAACACTGGTATTATTCCAAATGACGGTCAAGGTGACTCGTTAAGGACTGCTGGTGGAAAAATGAATAACAATTTCGAGGAGTTGTATACGGCTCTTGGAAATGGCACAACTTTGACAGTTGTAAGTAATAATTTACTGACTGCCACAGGTGCAAACAAAATAACTTTTTTATATAACACTCTAGCAGAATTACCAGATGCGGGAACGTATCATGGAATGTTTGCTCATGTACACGGTGAGAATGCCTCCTACTACGCTCACGCAGGTGCTTGGGTAAAACTAGCAGATGCGAATAAATCTATCGGAATGTTTTCAGATGTTGACTTAACAGCGACACCAACCAACGGACAAGCATTAGTTTATGATTCAGGTTCACAAACTTGGAAACCAGGTGATGTTTCATCAGGTGGTGGCGGTGGCGGTGGTGCAACCACTTTTACTGGGTTAACAGATACTCCAGCAACATATGGCGGACTAGCAGGTGGCTTTTTACAAGTAAACGGCACAGGTGATGCTTTAACAATAGTTGCGGCATTTTCAATTGACAAGTTGTCAGATGTTGACACAACAACTACGTCTCCAACTTCAGGACAAGTTTTAAAATGGAATGGTACTAAATGGGTGCCAGCAGATGATTCAACATCAGGTGGCGGAGCCGCAGATGCTGGAACATTGGATGGTTTAGATAGTACATACTTCTTAAACTACAACAACTTGAACAACAAACCAACTATTCCAGCGGCGTTCACAGATTTATCAGACACTCCTTCAACACTTACAGGTGTAGGTGGAAGATTTGTTAAAGTAAACGCAGGTGGTACAGCATTAGAATTTGTAACTGACTCAGGTGGTGGAGCAAGTGCTCTTGATGACCTTTCAGATGTAACAATTACAAGTCCAGCACAAGGTGATGTGTTGTACTATGATGGTTCTGGTTGGGCTAAACAAAACGGTCCAACAATGAGATGGAGCATTGGAGCAAATGGTTCATCAGACTACACATTTAGTGGTCCTGGTTTCCCAACAACAACTAATGATCCAGTGTTATACTTGATGAGAGGACACACTTATGTTTTCGTAAACGGCACAGGTGCTAGTCACCCATTTGCGATTAGAGTTTCAAATGGTGGTTCGGCATACACATCAGGTGTAAGTGGATCTCAAAACGGAACACAGGTGTTTGAAGTGCCAATGGATGCTCCAAGCACTTTATATTATCAATGTACAATTCACTCAGGCATGGGTAACACAATCAACATAGTGAGTTAATAGATGGCACAGGTATTTGGCGTAGGCATAGACGAGTTACAAAAAACACTAGCAAACAATAGATATTTCTATGGTTTGCGTAGAACAGATGCCGGCGAATTATACATGGTGAAATCAGATTTATTAAGACTAGAAGATGGTGTACAGTTGAATAGACCAGGAAATATTAATGAAAATTACAATAGTTGGAGTAGAGGTCACGATTTCTTTGAAGGCAGAGATCAACAGCATAGAAAAACTTATCCAAATTTAGTATATGAACAGTACAAATGGGACGGAAGAAACCTGTTTTATTACGTGAATAAAGAAGGAGAATTAGTATTAAAAGTTAACGAGGCTCACACATATGTAGGATATGTGGAACCTTACAGTAGTTAGGAAATAAATACATATAGGAATTAATCAATGGCAGATTTTCGAATAGATAGGATTAGATTTAGATGGAGAGGTGATTGGTCAGCCAACACTCTTTATGTAAAAGATGACGTATTAAGATACGGTGCGAAAGTTTTTGTTTGTGTTGAAGTACACACTTCTGATACAAACTTTTATAACGACTTAAACAATACAATTCCAAGATGGGTACAAATGATGGACGGTCAAAGTTGGACCGGCGCATGGGCACCTTCTACTTTTTACAAAATTGGTGAACTTGTTAAAGTTGGTGGTTTAATTTACAAATGTATTGAAGGACATATTTCAAATGCTGATGCCAACAATGGTGTACTAGGTGATGAATTAAAATGGGTTTACTTTGCTCGTGGTGAAGACTATCAATCTGTTTGGCAACCAAACTCACTTTACAATGTTGACCAAACTGTAATTTACGGTGGGTCAATTTGGAAATGTAACACAGCACACACATCTGCTTCAGCAGACGACGGCTTACAATTTAATGCGGCATACTGGGATCAATATTCAAGATCAGATAACTTTAGAGGCGATTGGGCATCAAACACTTTATACTATCCAGATGATGTTGTTTACTATGGTGGAACAGTTTTCAGATGTACAACAGGACACAGATCTGCACCATCAAATAAATTTGTAAATCCAACAACAACATACAACGGTGCATCAGGAAATGGTTTCCAATATTTTATTTTTAAAACTGGCGCAACATACAATATAAAAGTTACAAATGCTGGTAACACTTATCTTGCTTCAGAAACATTTACAGTTTTAGGAACACAATTAGGTGGAGCAACTCCAGCCAATGATGCTCAAATAGTAATTAACACTGTGAACGCAGGTGCTATCGCAACTGTTTCTGTAAACGGAACGGCTAACGATGCCGCTGATGGACTAGAAGCAAACAGTGGACAATGGGAAACTGTGTTAACAGGAATTAGATACAGAGGTGATTATGCTTACGGTGAAAGATATGCGGCAGGCGAATTAGTAAGATGGTCTCCAGGTATGTGGCAAGTTACCACAGGACACTGGGCAACAGATCCAAATATGGTTGAAAGTAATTTCTCTTTATGGATACCAGGTTTAGAATTTGAACAATTATGGAATATTTCTACATACTATCAACAAGGTGATGTTGTACTTTACGGAGGTTACACTTATGTTGCTCTACAAAGTAATATTGGTAATACACCAGCAGTAACAGACGCATCAGGTAATTGGGAATTACAAGTTGTAGGATACACATTCAAAGGTGAATGGAAAGCAACACATATTGTTAATAATGCTGTAGAAAACTATCCATACAAAACAGGTGACGTTGTAAGAGCAGGTGGTGATTTATACATAGCAGTAAAAGATAACGAGGCTGTAGATCCATCAACTAGAAGTGTGTATGATGAAGGTTCAGACTCTCCATTCCCATGGCAACTACTTGTTGAAGGTTATGCTTTCAAAGGTCCTTGGGCAGAAACAGATTTAAACAATATAACAGGTGAATCAACATATTTCCCTGGAGATGTTGTAACAGTAGCAGGTACACTTTATAAATGTATTCTTAAACACGAAGCAAATTCATCAGATGCTAAACCACCATTAGATTTTGAATCAGAAAATGTTGGCCCTTATTGGGTAATGTTAGCACAAGGTCACACACCTAACGTATTAGAATATCCAGGTGATATTAAAACACAAAACGAAGATTCAACAAGATTAAGAATTGGTATTGGTCAACCTGGACAACTTTTAAAAGTTGGCTCAAACGATATTCCTTTCTGGGAAGATTTTGATGTAACTCCAAAAGTTTATTATGTATCTCCAGATGGTGTTGATTCAGATACTAGAGGTACACAATTAGCATCACCTTTCAAAACAATTAAATTTGCTTGTGATTTTATAAACGGTGATTTAGCCGCAAGAGCACCAGCAACTGTTTTTATTAAAACAGGTTTGTATCAAGAAATTTTACCTATCACTGTGCCAAGAGATGTTGCACTTGTAGGAGATGAATTAAGAAGTACAGAAGTCAAACCAGCGGCAGGTTATGAAACTGGTTATGATATGTTTAGAGTTAACAATGGTACTGGTATTAGAAATATGTCTTTAAGTGGATTAACAGGATCAGTAGGACCAATGAACGAATACGGAACAAAAAGACCAACAGGTGGCACTTTTGTTTCATTAAATCCTGGTTCAGGACCATCAGATGCGGCGGCTTGGATTACAACTAAATCATGTTACGTACAAAACGTATCTACATTTGGAACAGGATGTATAGGTTTAAAAGTAGACGGTGATTTACACAACGGTGGTAACAAATCAATTGTTGCTAATGACTTTACACAGGTAATTGATAACGGTATTGGTTTCTGGGTAAATGGTGAAGGTAAAGCAGAACTTGTATCTGTGTTCACTTACTACTGTCACATAGGATATCTTGCTACAGACGGTGGTAAAGCGAGAGCAACCAACGGAAACAACTCTTATGGAGATTGGGGATCAGTTGCTGAAGGTGTAACGCCTACAGAAACTCCAATCACAGCAAAATTCAACAACAGAACACAAGAAGCTCAAGTAGATGCTGTATACAACGATGAAAACGAAATATTTGCTTTTGCTTATGACCACGCAGGACAAAATTATTCATCTGCTAACATAACAATATCAGGTTCAGGACAAGGTGCATCAGCATCAATTAATTATGAAAACACAAGAGATGGTGCTGTTAACAAAGTTAGAATTTTAGGTCCAGGTGACTCAACACCTGCAGGTGGTGCCGGTTATACAAGTAAATCAGGACCAGCAATTACAGGTACAGCAACATCAATCAAATTGAATGCTCAATTCCAAGGTACAACAGCACAAACAGTTGGACAAAGAATTTACATTTGGGAAGGTACAGGCAGAGGACAATACGCAATTATTGATTCATTCAATGAAGTAACAAAAGTTTGTACAGTTAAAAAAGAATTTGATAATACACCAGGCTGGCAACATTTCTTAGGAGGATTCAAAATTGAAACAGAATTAGATCCTTCAACAAAATAT
>ERZ802830.2332-NODE-2332-length-17355-cov-18.1928_pt1 | contig 17355 bp, 22 predicted proteins | sample MGYA00345654_ERZ802830 | MGnify/ENA primary metagenome ERZ802830 (study PRJEB30503, sample SAMEA104212375) | marine metagenome | biome: Westerlies Biome; feature: [SRF] surface water layer (ENVO:00010504) within the epipelagic zone...; material: water...
TTAAATAGAGACACAAGTGACGGTGAAATACTTAGATTCCGCAAAGACGGCACAACCGTAGGTAGTATTGGTGTTGCTTTAAGTGACAATCTCTATTTAAGCGGTGTTGACGCAGGGCTTGGCTGTGGCACAGCAGCCATATATCCTGCTACAACTACAGGACAGCCTAGCGACAACGACACTGATTTAGGAACGGCTAGTACACGATGGGATGACGTTTACGCTACTAACGGCACCATCCAGACTTCTGACCGCAATGAGAAGCAGGACATTGAAGCACTATCTGACGCAGAGCAACGTGTCGCTGTAGCGGCTAAAGGCTTACTGCGTAAGTTCAGATGGATTAGCAGCGTAGAAGAAAACGGTGACGATGCTCGTATTCACTTTGGAATCATTGCACAAGACCTACAAGACGCATTCACTGCTGAAGGCTTAGACGCTGGACGCTATGCAATGTTTATATCAAGCACATGGACTGATGACGATGGTAACGAGCAGACACGCTTAGGTGTGCGCTACTCAGAGCTACTCGCCTTCATAATCTCAGCAATTTAACTGGAGAATAACTAATGGCTACTTTTAACTGGACGATCTCAACCCTTGAACGCGACCTGATTGGCGACCTAGCTGGTGGTGTTGTCGTTGCTCACTGGCGAGTAACAGCAAAGCAAACAGAAGGCACTGGCGATGACGCTGTGACTTACACTACTTCTGCCTACGGCACACAAGGCTTCACGCCAGACCCTTCTTCTGAAGGCTACATCGCATATGACGCACTGACTGAGTCAGACGTTCTAGGATGGGTGTGGGGGCAGAGTGATGACTGGCAGAGCAACATTGAAGCATCACTACAGGCTAACATTGACGGGCAGATCACTCCCGCCACTGCTGATGGGGTTCCTTGGTAATGAATCAAGAACAGACGCAAACACTTGACTTAGCTTTAGAAGCTTTAGAAAAGATAGCTTTACATGAGAAAGAATGTGGTGAACGCTGGGGTGAAGCTACTGCTGAACTTCGGCAGCTTAGAGAGATGGCAGTAGCACATTCTCAAAAGTGGGAGCGTCTGGCTTGGCTTGTTGTTACTGTTGTGGTAACAGGGGCAGCTTCTGTAATAACAACAGTATTGACATAGAGAGAATAAAGAGATGGCAGTAATAAATATAGGTGCAGATGTTTCCCCAGCAGGGATCAGTGCTTTTGACCAAGCTATTATGGGAGCAGCTACGCCTACAGCAGGCTCAAGTGCTGGAGGATTCTTAGGTAATCTTGGTAACCTTGGTACATCAATAGGTAACTTCTTAGGTGGTGCCGGTGGCTCACTGATAGGTGCAGGACTTAGTATTGATGAGCTTAACTCCTTACGTGATGTAGCTCAACAAGCATCTACAGGCATGGCTGAGATTGGTCAACGTGGAGCAGAAGCAGCAGCCTTCAAACCCTTCACTGTCTCTACTGGCTTTGGTGGCGTAAGCACTACACCTGAAGGTGGGTTTGCTACTACACTATCTCCACAGCAAGCTGCACAACAACAGCAGCTACAAGCTCTCACAGGCAGCTTACTGGGCGGTATGGGTGGAGTAGCACCAGATGTATCAGGTATTCAACAGCAGGCTCTAGGGGGCGTAGGCGGCTTCCTAACGGGTGCTATGGCTCCTATGGGTGCTAGAGAAGCTGATGTCTATGAGCGCATTAGAGCTACTCAACGCCCTGAAGAACAACGTGCCCAGCTTGCATTGGAAGAACGTCTAGCTGCACAAGGACGTACAGGATTACGTACAGCACAGTTTGGTGGTTCTCCTGAGCAACTAGCGTTAGCACAAGCACAGGAAGAAGCTAAGGCTAGAGCATCTCTAGGTGCGCTAGGACAAGCACAAGCAGAACAACTACAACAAGCAGGACTTGCTGAGAGTATGTTCGGTCTTGGTGGTAGAGCAGCAGGATTGCCTCAAGCACTACAGGCAGGACAGTTACAGAACATTGTTGCTTCACAAGCAGCACAATACTCGCCAGAGCAGCAGCTACTTGCTTCACTAACTCCCGGCATTCAGCTTGCTAGTCTTGCTGATCTTGGTCGTAGACAAGGTGCTGGCTTAATGACTGAAGCAGGCGTATCTGGACTAGAGGATATTGTAGGTGCTGAACAAGCTAGAGCACAGAACCTTTCACAGATCTACAGTGCTCTATTGGGCGCTCAAGGACAACAAGCGGCTGCTTCAGCAGGAGGTATTAGCTCAGGCATAGGTGGTTTGTTTGGTGAGATAGGGGATGTAGGTGGTAATATCTTAGATCTATTAGGAATTAGTTAAACATGGGACTTTTAGAAAGAACAGGCGTATTAGATCGCTACAAAGTATCTCCTACTCAAGGAACTTCTGGTTTACTTACAGGTCAGCCAGCACTAAGTCCGTTTGCTCAACAAGCTGCTAGAAACATTGGCGGTGCGCTTGGCATGGACATGAGAACTCCGCAGGAGCGTTTACAGCAGGAACTAAAGTTAGTTAAAGATCCTACTTCTCCTGAAGGTATGCTAAAACAAGCTGAGATATTTAGTAAGTTAGGAGATCCTAAATCTGTAGCTTACGCAGCCCAATTAGCAGCACAAGCTAGAACTTTACAAACTGCTGAGACACTTAGGACTCAGACTGAGCAAGGTAGAGCAGCTAGACAAACTTGGTTAAACACAAACGCTCCAGAGTACGCCTCTTTGTATGAAGACTTTGGTATTTCTGACGAAGGTGTAGACTCTTTAAGAGAAACTATGCGAGCAGAAGATATAGCTAAAAAGTTATCTAATCAAGGTAAGACTCAAAAGCGTAGAGCTTTTACTTCTTTAATTTCTATGTATGGAAATAGTGGAGGAATTAGTGCTGCTAAACAAGCAGAGTTACAAACTAAAATATCCGCTGGTGATTTAGATGGCGTTGAGTATAGTGATTTTGTAGAGCAATACAAGCCTGAGCCTACTAAAGCTAACAGAGTAAACGTGTTAAGGGATGTAGCCCCTGATGATCCTTCTCAAGGAACTAAAGTAGAAGGCTGGCGTGAAAATGAAGAAGGTAAATTTTATAATCCTGTGACAAACACATGGGATGATGGGTCATCTAGAGGTTTTATAAGACTAGCAGGCAGGGGTAAAGAAGCTGAAGTAGGCACTGCTGAATCTATGGGTTCTTCTGAATTAAAGGGCACTATGATGCGTTATAACGCAGCTAAGGCAGCAGGCATGGCAGATTCTTTAGCTAATACTTATACAGAATTAAGTCAAATGGGAGATGTAGCAACATTAGCTGCTCAATATGCTTCTTCATCTCCCCTTACAAGAGCAGGGCTTCAAGCAGCAGGCTCACCCGCAGGAGACGCAGCAGCACAGATTGCAGAAGCAGGCGACAATATAACTGAGTTTGTAGGTAGAGCTTCTTCTGGAACACAAATTAGAATAGATGAAGAAAGTAAGTTCCGCAGGGCGCTATTACCTACCGCTGCTGACTTTAATAACCCTAGGGCTATCTTTAGAAAACTTGCAAATACTCAGATAGGGCTAGGTATAACATTCTTAAACGCTGCTGACCCAAGCAGTGTTGATAATGAAGCTGCAATGAGCACTATTAATAGTATGGCTTCAGTTCCTATTACGCCTGAAATAGAAGAACTTGTAGATTCAGGTAACTTTACGGAGGCTCTTGATTTACGTACAATGCAATTGTCTCAAGAGTTTGACATACCTTTAAGTAAACTAGCTCCTGAGCTTGCGTCAAAAGAGCCAAGTATGATAGACTTTGAAAACCTACCAAGTAGTAACTAGAGTAAACTAAAATGCCTGATGTAAGACTACCTAACGGTACTATTGTAAAAAATGTTCCTGAAGGGATGACTCAAGCTGAGTTAAAAGCTACTTTAATAGAAAAAGGAGCAGCTGCTGAAGAAGACTTTGTTGTAGCAACGCCTGTGCGTCCTGAAAAACCTGAAGTTAACACTGAAGCTATTGAAAACCTAGAGAAACAAGCTGAAGTAGATCCTATGGGCGCTTTTAACGCTTTAGCTTCTGGTGTTAACAGAGGCGTGTTTGACATGATAGATTTACCTATCAGCCTAGCTAATCTTGCTGTTAGCGGCATAAACAGCCTAAGCGGTCAAGAAATTATCCCTAAAGCTACCTTACCTAGTGTCGCTTTAGACATGGCTACTGAGTATTTTACTGGTGTGCCTGTAGTCACTGAAGGCACTAAAATGAAGTCTGATGTAGACACAGGAATTGAGCGTACTCTGTACAAAACAGGACAGTACGGCGTTGGAGGATTTCTTTCTGGGATGACACTAACACCACAGTTAGCTAAGTTAGGAACAACTGTTCCTTTAAGACCTTTTATGCGTCCACAAGCAGGCAAAGTAGCCGCTACTGAAACAGGGGTGGGTACTACGGCAGGCTTTGGAGCAGGTGTAGCGTCAGAGCTTGTCCCTGATAGCCCAGCAGCAGAGCTTACAGGCGCTTTAGTAGGGTCTTTAGCTCCTAGTGCATTAGCACAAACAGGTAAAATAACAGCTCAACAAGCTAGAGACTTATACGAGCCGTTTACAAGGTCTGGAGTAGAACGTAGAGTAGCGGAACAACTACAGACAGCTTCTAAAAATACTGATGAAGCTTTAGATAGTTTAAGTAGAAGTCTTCTTATACTAGAAGACGCAGGGATTGACCCTAGTACAATGACTACTGCTCAGTTAGTAGACAATCCTCAATTAGCAGCTACCTTACAAGGGCTTTCTAAAGACTTTGATGTAGTCAATAATGTTATTGCAAGTGGTAGAAAAACTAATACTGAAGCTGTTTTATCTAAGTTGAAAAAAGAAATACCTACAAATGCAACTCCAGAAGATGTAGTTAAGACAGCTACTAGATACATAAATCAAGAACGCACTGTGCTTGAAGAAAAAGCTGCGGTTATTAGGGATCAGCTTGCAGTTCTTAAAGGTGAAGGCAGAGATTTAAGCACTGATGAAGAATCTGTTAAATTTGTTGAAGCAGTAAGAGACGCTTACGACAGTGCAAAAACTACTGAAAGTTCTATGTGGTCATCTGTTACTAAGAATGAACCATTAGACTTAGATCCTCTAAAGAAAATAATTAAAACACTACAGATAGAAAACAATAAATCTGGATTTAGTGCGGAGGACATACCTAACGACCTGTATGCTACAGCGTCTAAGATGGGAACAAGAAAAACAAAAGGCGGTAAAGTAGTTAAGCTAAAGAATGACTTTGAATTTTTATCACAGTACAGAAGCTCTGTGTTAACAGCTATGCGTAATTCTTTATCTGGAGACAAGCCGAATCCAAATAGATACAGGCTTTTAAGTGAAATAGAACAATCTATAGCAAAGTACATTGATGACGCAGGAACTAATGACGCATACAGGGCTGCTGCAAATTACTCAAGAGTAATGAGAGAAAACTTTACTCAAGGCAATGTAGGTAAACTCTTAAAAATTAAAGGCGATCAGTCTGATATGGTTGATCCTGAAGCAGCTTTGTCTAAGTTCGTAGTTACAGGTGATGTAGGAGCAGCTAGGGGTGAAGAAGTGCTGTCTTTAGCAAGAGGAGCAGAAGTTTCTCCGGGAGTAAGGTTACCTTCTGCTCCTGCTACTCAAGAATTAACTTTAGCTTCTTTAGAAAAAAAGTTCTTGGGCGCTCCTGCTTCTTTTTTTAAGAACTACGCATCTTTGTTAAAGAAGTTCCCTTCAGCAGCTACTAATCTAAGAAACCTAAATGATGAAATAACTGCTAAAGCAGCACAGTTAGCTCAAGCAGAAGGAAGGGTGGCTTCCCCTACTGATATAAGTAAAGTAAGCGTGGCTACTTTGTTAGATGCTGACCCTAAAAACTTATACAGCACTTTGTCTAAACTAACACCAGCAGAATTAGCTCAAATAAAAACAATAGCAGCTAAAGATGGTGTTGAGCAAGGGCTACAATCTACGGTATTAAGGCATTATCTAACTGCTTTTAGGTCTAGGTCTTCTACAGATTGGAAGGACGGTTTCAAGGCATTAGATTTTTTACTTGAGACTGACCCTCAATTCAAAAGATTACATGATGTAGTTTTAACACCTGCTCAAAAAACTGGATTAAAAAAACTAGATAAAGCAGCTAACATTGCTTTTTCTGATCCTACTAAAGGTTTTGTTAGTAAAGAAGCTGCACAAGTATCTGCTAGTCCTGTTATGACGGGCCTAGCATCTATGGTTGCTCTTAATATAGCAGCTAGATTTACGTCTGGAGCAGGGGCTTTAGCACTGGCCAACAGAGCTTCTGCATCTTCTAGGGCAGTATTGGAAGGACTAACTAAAAATCAAAGTCAAGCTGTTATAGAAGAAGCCTTGTTGAATCCTAAAATGCTAGAAAGATTACTGAAGATGCCTACTACAAAAATGAGTCCAGAAGAAGCTGCTGCGCTTACAAGGGCTTATTTAGTTAGTGCTGGGATAGCTGTAGTAGATCCGCTAGAGCCTAAAATAGAAGAAAGAAAAGCTGCAGGACAGTAGAGAGAAAGGGGGCATTGCGCCCCCAGTCTACTCAAGCTACATTAGAAAACTTAACCTTCCCTACATCACCACGTAAGCCAGCCTTCATGTAGGTAGTAGCACGACCTTCAAAGAAGTTCTGATGCTCTACACCTAGCACATCATCAAGCCAGTTTAAGGGATTATCCTTCACTTCATAGTTAGGTTTCAAGCCTAGCTGTAGCAGTCTACGGTCAGCAATGTACCTGATGTACTGTTGCATCTCCTGCTTAGTCAATCCTGGGATGTCACCCTGCTCAAACACTAAGTCCAAGAACCTATCCTCTAGGTCAACCATCTCACGACATGCCTGATAGATCTCAGCCTTGAAGTCATCAGTCCATAGGTCAATGTTCTCCTGCATAAACTCCCTGAAGAGCTTTGTCATTGCTTCTACGTGCATGGACTCATCACGTATGCTGTACGTAATGATCTGTCCCATGCCCTTCATCTTACCGAACCTTGGGAAGTTAAGCAGGATGATGAAGCTACTAAAGAGTTGCAAGCCTTCAGTAAAACCTGAGTAGATAGCCAGTGCCTTAGCAATAGACTTCTTGTCGCCCTTAGTGACCTTCACAGCGTTAATGTACTCATGCTTGTCAGCCATAGCCTCGTACTCTGAAAACGCCTTATACTCCACCTCCGGCATCCCTACGGTGTCTAACAACAAGCTGTATGCATGTTGATGGATAGACTCCATGTTAGCAAAGCTGGACATCATCATACGTGCTTCAGGCTTCTTGAAGATACGCATGTAGCGATCAACGTACCCAGCACCTACGTCTACATCAGACTGTGTAAACAGACGGAAGATCTGTGTTAACAGGTTCTTCTCTTCATCAGTCATTGTTTGCCAGTCTTTAACATCATTGTGCAAGGGTACATCTTCTGGGAACCAGTGCATCTGATTCTGTTGTGAGTAGTAGTCGAACATCCAAGGATGGTCAAACGGTTTGTAGTAATCTCTAGTATCTAATAAGCTCATACCCATCCATCTCCTTTACGGTCAAATCCTGTTTCATAAAAAAACTCATCTGAGGCTCTTTTTCTTCCTTGCTCTTTAGTAAAAGTTTCATAAGTAAAAAAACGAAAACTAAAAGGAACAACATAAATATCTAGTCTGTAACCTATAGATATTTTTAAGAACTGTTCATGCCACCTTAGCGGTATTGTTACTGTTTCAAAACCATAGCCCATAGCTACTTCTTCAATAGCTTTATTCCAGTTTATTTTTATAGGCCATAAAAGGCTTGAATATAAATGATAACTAATATCAGGTAAGCTCAAGCTGCATCTCCTTCCTTGATAAAGACACCATGACTGTTCATGTGTCCCTTACGATCTTTAATGTCATTGTATGCTACCTTCAGGCATTCCTCTAGGGTAGTGTCGTTCATTATGGCTAAGGTGTTTAACACCACCAAGCAGTCTCCAATGTCATCAGTCACATCACGCTGCTTGGCTATGTTATCCCCTAGCTCTCCCATCTCAGACACAAGTTTAGCGAACTGTGCTAAAGGTGTACTGTTGTTAATTATACCACGCTTCATTGCCCAAAGGCTAATCAAGTGTATTAGTTCATCGCTCATTCTATATTTCTCACATGATAAGATATTTCGTCAAGTTTAGTATGTATGTCCTCAAGCCGGTCAAGATAAAGAGCTAAAGAATACGCCTTAAACGCTTCTTTTGTGTCTGAAACACCTAAATAATCAGCTATTTCAGCAACTTCTTTCCAATACTCTAGAGCGTGTTTTTGCAGGGGGAGTAATCTAGAATATTCTTCTTGCTTCTTTTCTCTAAGTGTAGTCATTCTACTTCATGTCCTGCCATAATTACTGCTTGCTTGAATACTTCCACCAAGTAGATGGTCTCCTTCAAGTCCATAGACTCTGTAGCCTTAGCTGTCAAGGCATCATCTTCAGTCCACCCTAGTACCAGTACGTGATTAAACTCACCCTTACAGTCCTCTAGTACCTCGTCAGCGGTTGCCTGAGTAGGCATTAAGTTAACTACATTACTCATTAAAATGTGTCTCCAATACAATTAGTTTATCTTCTGCTTCAGCAATCTTCTGCACCAGCTTGTCCATAGTCTCAATCAAGTTACCATGCTCGCCTACGCCTACAGGATTGTCTAGGTAGTTCTGTACTTCAGCCTTGTAAACGTCTATCTCAGCGTTGTACAGGCGCTTCATGGCGCTAATCTTGGGGTCTATCACTGTATCCATCCTCCAGTAATTGTTTGTATTTGTCAAGGTACTCTTTGTAGCTCAAGGGTGCCTCCTGTTGTTTGATCTTATCATTCATGTAGCTAGACCACATTTGCATACAGTAGGTACTGAACTGCATAATCTTATCGTCCTGCTCCCTGTAGAAGGTTAAGTAATCTGCCCAAGGCACGTACTTACTTAACTCTTGTATGTAGAACTGTGCTCTGTATACTGGGTGCTCATTATCCTTCACAGCTTAGGCACTCCCCGTCTTCAAGGTTGATTCTAGGGATCTTGATGTTAACATTCTCTGTATTTCTAGCCGCTGTAGTTCGCAGGTAATACATAGATTTGAGTTTGTTAGCTCCTGTCCAATGAACGCTATTAACATACTCCAAATACTCATCGTGGATCTCCTGTGGTGCTGTAGCCGGTGGTGGCTCAAAGAACAGGTTTACTGACTGCGCTTGGCAGACGTACTTTTGTCTTTGGTAGGCGTGTTCGATGACCCAAATTTGGTTAAGTTCAGGCGCTGTCTTAAATACTTCCTTCTCTTCTTCCGTGAGTTCCGGTAAGTCTTTAACAGAGCCTTCAGCAGCAGCAATATCTTTCCACGTTCTTTCGGTGTTAGTTCCTTTCTCTTCAAGCAGTTTCTCCAAGTATTTATTCTTTACTTTGTACGACCCTGTGAGAGTCTTGTGCGTAAATACGTTAGCCCTTGTAGGCTCAATACTAGGACTTGTTCCACCGCATATAATACTAGAACTAGCATTAGGGGCAATAGCAAGCAGATGGGAATTGCGACGGCCACTACCAGCCATGTCAGGAGCCTCCCCACGGTCTCTAGCCAGACTTCTGGAAGCCATCTCAGATCTTTCTTTGATTGTCTTAAACGCTCTATTGTTGAAGCTGGAGGCGTACATTCCTTCAAAAGGGATTCCATTACGTTGAAGGTAACTATGAAAACCCATCGCTCCAAGACCGACCGCACGTTCTCTATATGCACTATAAGCGGCTTTTGCAAAGCCTGTTTTATCTTCTTGAACATACTCATTAAACTCCTTGAAGGTATCTTCTTTATGCCAAGCATGTTCTCCATGTGTAGCATTATCAATGAAGTGCTCAATCACATTGTCAAGCATTGTAATTAGGTCACTAATAAATAGCTCATCGTCCTTCCACTCATCAAAGTATTCTAGGTTAACACTAGACAAGCAGCACACTGCTGTACGCTCTTCACTGGTCGCTAAGGTAATCTCAGAGCATAGGTTACTCTGTCGTACCTCCAGTCCTAGATCCTTCTGTGGCTGCGGTAGAGCCTCGTTACAGCGATCTAGGTTAACAATGTATGGTTCACCTGTCTCTGCTCTAGTATGCACTAGCTGCCACCACAAGTCCCTAGCGGATACAGTCTTGATAGCCTGCTTGGACTTAGGATCAATCAAGCGCCAAGGGTCATCAGCTTTTACAGCTTCTAGGAATTCATCAGTTACTGTAATGCCGTTGTGTAGGTTAAGACACTTACGGTTAAGATCACCGCCAGTAGTCTTACGCATAGCGATGAACTCTTCAACTTCTGGGTGACTGATGTCCATATACGCTGCATAAGATCCTCTCCGGGTTACGCCTTGATTGAAGGCAAGCATCTGACTGTCTACGACATGCATGAAAGGTATGCTACCAGTAGACTGACTACCGTTAGCAGTTGAAACGCCATTACTTCTAACAGCGCCCCAATATCCACCCAAGCCTCCACCTCCACTTGCAAGCCATATGTTCTCATCATAGTGATCAGATAGGCCACGCCTTGAATCAGGAACATAATTGAGAAAACAGCTAATAGGTAAACCACGAGTGGTTCCCCCGTTGCTAAGTATAGGAGTGCTAAAACCGAACCAGCTCTTGCTTGCGTAGTTATAAAGTCGCTGTGCAAGAGTGAAGTCAGTATGTCCTTGATACGTTGCACCGTAGACGGACGCTCTGGCGAAGGCTTCTTGTGCATGTGTCTCATCCTCCCAGAAGTATCTGTCCTTTAGTGTCTCACGAGAAAACACATTAAGGTTTTCTTCTCTGTCGTAATCAATCTGGATACCTAAGTAATCCTGTACGCCTACCTTACTTGTCACTAGGATGCTCCAGCATGTAATTCATCAATCGTTCTTCGTACCATCTAGCTTTACGTAGGTCTTCAATAGGTTTCTTCTTGTACCTAAAGCGCCACATGTATTTCAAGGCATTGCCACGTAAGTAGCCAATGTACTCATCATGTGTAAGCATCCCACGAATAGCGTCAATACATTCAAGACCACCAGTATTGTAATGCTCCGGTCTGTTAACAGAGTCGTAGACCTTAGACACGGATTCTTCAGATGACCAGAACCTTGGGTGTGGCGCAGGTGCGTTGTCATCGTCATCTACAGTTTTGTATCCCATCTTGTTCCACTCTTGTACTGTTATGTTATCAATACTCATCTTCTTCTAACTCTACCTCGTCTTCTTCATCTACTTCAGCTTCAAATAACTGTAGACGATTAATAAATTTATCTTCAAACCTGTCAAGCAATTCTTCAGACGTAATGTCTAAAGCTTCTAACAAGTCTTCAGCGTCATAGCGTTTAAGTATACGCTCTATTACTTCATCCATCGTTAGTGACATGATCTGCATACTCATCTACTGTGTAAAACTCAAAACCTTCTTTGTGACACCACTGCCCCATCGTTATCTTAGAACCCTTCCTGACTTTCTTGTTAGGGTCTGACAGGACAAAGATTAACTTGATGGGTGCAATACTATCACGTATTGAAGTGTATTTCTGTGTATCTCCTGCCCTAAAGAATCCTTTAGTCTCAATGTAGTCACCTGTCTTCCTGTCCACAAAGTCTGGCTTGTACTTCCTGTGCATCACGTATGGTACATCATATGGCTCGTACAGGAACCTACGTTTAGGCACTATCTGAGCAAAGCGTTTCTCTAAGCCTGACCTGTAGATGCTCTGTCTACGTGATCTCTTGGACTTTAGGCTCATTCACCACCTCCGTTAAGTATCGTGGCCCATAGCTGTAAGCGAAGGCGCGTAAGTCTGGATAACAAGCATGTTTGAAGTGACAGTAAGAGCATCCCATAGCCAGCTTCATGTTACCGGACTTGCCGTCAGGCACTGTATCATGACACAAGGGCGGTGGTTCTTCCTGCTGTACCATCTCTTTAACATGGATGATGCGTTCTTCTATGTCCTTCTTTAGAACTTCATAGACAGGAGCCTGCTCATCCTCTAGGTCATACTTCAGGTAAGTTAAGTGACCGTTAGCCTTGTCCATAGCCAGCCAGCCTACTTCTGTTTCACCTTCAGACCTAGCGTAGCCCTTGATCTGATCTATGTAGCCAAACGGATCATCAAAAGCAAGCGTAGCGTCCTTGAACTTCTTGAATCCGTAGGTGCTGGCAGACTTAACGTCTGTCACTACACCATCAATCTTGCAGTCCATGCTGCCTGAGATACCCTGTACAGTAGCTTGTGCCTGCTCATGTGTCACTGTATGACCAGCCAAGCGTACAAACAGTAGCAGCATCTCCTCAATCAAGTGACCGTACATGAACTTCACAAGGGTATGTGGCTGCATCTTTTCCTTCGGCCCTACATTATTGTAGTGATTCCACAGGAACCTGTCAGTCTTACCGATGTTAGACATACGCAGCTTACGTGAATCAAAGTTACCACGGCTGGTAAACTCCTTACGCATAAGATCTTTACATGCTTCACCAAAGTCATCAATGATCTGTTCAGCGTCTACTGAGCGATCAGGAGACTTATACTGTACAAGGTTGTATATATCATCTATCAGGGTGTTAGTCGTTTTCATCAAAGTATCCATCTAGTATTTCTTTAGCTACTGGTGCAGCGATCACAAACCATTCGTTCTTACTGCCATGATTCTCCCTTAGAATCTCATGTATCTCACTCTCTGCTCTACGTCTATCCTTAGTGTCGTAAGCCTTTACCAAGATGTAATCTCTGTATGGACTACCTGTCTGGAATTGCTTTAGCCTGTCTTCTGCGTCTACTGCCATGCCTATCTTAACCCAGCTAGGGTAAGCTGGACTGTACAGGATGTACACTTGACCTTCTTTTGAAGTATTGTAGTTACTTAAAGACTCAAACGCTGCATCACCGAAGGACTTATAATATCCGGGCTTGTATAAAGGATGCTTTTTAGAGATGTACTTACCGTTAACGTACATTTCTTTCTTTTTTATATTGTTTTTACAAGATATACAAACATACCAGTGTTTTTTTATCATGCTTGTATACCAGTTTTCTTGTGGTACTAAAGCTACATCACAATGAGTACAACTTTTAGTGTGTGTCTGCCCAGCTAACTCCAACTTGGTACTCTCCTGTGAGTTTACATTTGAGTCCCAGTTCAGTTCCTGCTGCTTCCAAACAGGAGACTGCAAGTCTTCCGTACTTGTCTGCGTGGTCTGCTCTAACTTCTGCTTGTACTTCATCATGGATATTCCCCACAAAGTAATAGTCTAGTTTCCACAGTGTAGCATATTCTTCCAGCAAACACAATGCTTTTTTCATAACAATTGCACCGGCACTTTGCAGTAAAGTATTGAGTGCAGAATGTGCTGATCTAATATGTAACAGCCTGCCGTCTAAGCCTTCAATAGTTCCTTGTTCTGACTCTCTGACAATTCTGTCTTTAAGATCTGCATATGCTGTGAGATTAGACATAAATCGTTCTCTAAGTGTTTTACCAGCAGATCTGCCTGCTGAAGCCACGCTTCCAAGTTTTTCATCTCCTGCCCCGTAGAGCAGTGCATAGATGAAAGTTTTAGCCTGATCTCTTGATTCAAGTCCTGCAAGCTTTTGGTTAGCAGTGTGGATGTCTCCGTTAATGACTTCATTTGTATACTCCTTATCGTCCATGTAGTGAGCTAACATACGTAGCTCAAGGCCACTAGCGTCAAACCCTACAAGTTTGTAGCCTTCTCTGGCAACCCAGCACTGTCGGCATTCCTTGCCATACGGTGAGTAGCTTGCCGGTACTTGAGCTAGGTTAGGTTTAGAGTGTGTCATACGACCAGTAACAGCACCGTTAGTGTTAACGTAGCCATGCACTCTGTCTGTGTCTGGGTCAGCTTCATCTACCCATGACTGCACCTGTGCTACACGTTTCTGTAACATCAGGTACTCAGCGATCAACGCTGCCTGTGGTATGTCCTTGACAGTAGACAATACTGCTTCATCTACTATTGGCTGTCCTGTCGGTGTTAGCTTGCAAGGCTTCCATCCAAAGTCCTTCAGGTACTCACCTATCTGCTGACGGGAGCCAAGGTTGAATGGCTTGAGTACCTGTCGCATGAATGGTTCTCTGTTGCCTGACTCCTGTACCTTCTGGTATTCATCGTCAGTGAGTCCTACCTTAGACAGGCTACCGTCCTTCTTGCTCTTTGGCACTACCTGCTTAACGTCAACCCACTTGGGCTTGAATACCTTATGTACTTCGTCCTCAACAACCAGCTTGCGCTCCTTCAGGGTAGCAAGCAAGTCCATAGCATGTCTCATGTCCAAGAGCCAGCCATTACGTATCTGCTGCTGCGTGATACGCTGCGTCTGGTGCTCAAGGGCAATAGACTCCTTGCTAAATTTACGTAGCTCTAGCTTCATCTGATTGTATGCCTTAGCTGTCACACGGACATCTTGGATACAATAAGCAACCATCTCATCGGACAAACAAGTCCAATCACTGTGATCTCCTTTAGGGAATCCCAGGATTTCACCCCAGTTAGATAGTCTATGACCACCTTCACGTTGTGGGTTAGCAAGACGGGAGAGCACTAAGGTGTCCTCTATTCTACTATTGTCCACAGTGATGCCCCACAGCTTCTCTAACACTGGCATGTCAAAGCCTATCAGGTTGTGCCCTACGATAGGGAAGTCACCTTCCAGCGCCTGTGACAAGCTCTCACGGTCATAGTGTTCCTGTACCACACCGTCCTGCATAGTTACTGCTAACCATATGGTGTCAGGATCAAGACCGTTAGTCTCTATGTCCAAGAACATTGGCTTATAAGGCACTGTCTATATCCTCCTTGGGCTTGCTTGTCTCTGACATTCTACCAGTAAAGTTATCGTACTTCAGGTAACAACATGCACCAGTTAGTCCAGAATAACGGTTCTTGAGCACACGCACTGTTGTCGTGTTACGTCGCTCAGGGTTATCGTCCTGTTGATCACGCTCCAAGCCTATCACCATATCAGACAATTGTGCTATAGCCTGCGAACCACGCAGTTCACTTAGACTAATCTGCCCACCGTCCTCGTGTGCCTTGCCTTGGGTGCGCTTTAGGTGTGACACAAGGAACAAGCCTACGCCTAGCTCCTGCACCAGTGACCGTAGCTTGGTCATGATAGCATCAATAGCTTTGCGCTCATCACCGTTATCCTGTGCTGACACAACGATGGACAAGTGATCTAGAATGATCCACTTGCAGTCCAGTGCCTTAGCCATGTACCTGACCCTAGCTAACAGGTTATCCTCGCTAGTGCTACCCCAGTGATCAAACAGGTAGAACCTGCCGGTGCCTAGGGTGTCTTCCCAGTAAGGAAATGCTAGTTCTGGATCAAGGTCTTCCTCAAGGTGCAAGGGACAGTCTGCTTCTACTGACATGATGCCCAGTGCAGTCCTAGCAACATCTTCCTCCAATGCTAGGATTCCAATGTTGTCTTCAGTTGCCCTGAGCAAGTAGTGCTCTAGCTCCCGTACCATCTGGCTCTTGCCCATGCCCGACCCTGACGTTATCGTCACTAGCTCGTATGGTCTAAATCCCTTCGTGTAGGTGTTGAGTCCCTGCCAAGGATACGGTATTGACTTTACCTTGATCTTGTTAGTTAAGGCATCCCATGTGTCACTGCCTTGGATGATACCGTCAGGCTGATAGACCTTGGAATTCCACCATGCTGAAGTGAAGTCTCTCACCTTATTGGCTACCAGCATCTCACTAGCGTCCTTCAAGGGTAGCTTGACTATCTTTAGCTTGCTTGGTGAGAACAAGTCCTTGATGTCATCTATGGCCTGCTGGCCTGCCTTGTCACCGTCAAAGCAAACAACCACGTTCTCATAACCTTCGAGGAAGTCTAGGTTCTCTTTGATCTCCTTCGCTGCTGACGATGCCCCGTTACGCAGTGAAACTACATCCCACTTGCGCTCAAACATCTCAGACACACTAAGGGCATCTAACTCACCTTCTGTGATTGTTATGTACTTACCACCACCACGGCACGTTTGCTGTCCGAACAGACCTACATTTGTGGTCATGTCACCTGTCGCATGGAAGTCTTTGTTCTTCACATGGCGTATCTTGGTGGCTTTCAGTTCGTCGCTGTCAGTGCTGTAGTACGGATATATATGCTTTGCTATCTCACCGGCTGCGTTGTACTCCACCATGACGTTGTATTTTCTACAAGTCTCTTGGCTTAGTCTTCTGTCCGGTATTGCTGCTATGACTCCCGATGCTGTCATATCTTCTAATGGCCTCCTTGATTGGGGCTGTAGTTGAACTACGTTGCCATTTGCATTTTCGTGGTGACTGCACCCTGCTCCGTAACAATGAGCCGACCCGTTGCTATAACGGGCCAGCGCATCGCTAGAGCCACACTTGGGGCATGGCTCATGCTTTACAAAAGTGCTCTTTTCTCCACTATAGCTCGGCATCTATGCCGCTGCTGTCTTCGGCTGCCTCTACTACCCGAACTGCGTTCAGGTATGTCGGTGTGCCGTGTACAGGATGTGGTGTTGCTGTCTTATAGCTAAGACGCACCACAGAACCTCGTGGGATGTTACCAACGAAAGGTTGATCGTTAGCATCAATGACTTTAACATTGAACTTGCTCGTGAACTTTCGCTGTTTGTTGCCTTCGTACTCACGGAGCTTAACACCCTGTTCTGCTAACAGTGCTGCGTTATCATCGTCTAGGGTAACAGTTAAGGTGTACTTACCTGTATCCTGTCCGTTATAAACTTCTGTGCTGTCCAAGTGAGCGAATGCTGCTTTACCACTAACTACTGCCATGCTTTATACCTCTATGGTTTACTTTAGTTTACTAAAGAAAGCTAAAGAATAATCATTATGATAATCACAATGTAATTCTTTGCTCTCTTGAGTCTATTATACATGAATATGACTCTTGTTATCAAGAATCATCATGAAAATAATTCATGTTGTGTTGTTAACCGCTTCACCTCCTCAAGTCTTTTGACTAGATCCTGTACTTCGTTATCGTCTACCTTCTGATTGGGAAACCTTGCCTTCAGTGACTCCACATTGCAAGGGTTACAAAAATCTGGCTTATCCTTGTCTTCTAGCATCACATTACAGGCTTTGCATCGCATTAGTGCACCTCCTGTGACTCTGGGCCTACTAATTGCGCGTATAAGCCCTCTAGATCGTCCGTAGAGCGACGTTCTAAGTCTTCTGATAGGTAAGCACCACAAACCACCAAAAGCTCGCTCACGGCCATTACGTTAAGCCGGTATTCTGTCAAGGTGTTAACCATCATGTCCCTGCGATCCTGCTC
>ERZ802830.2333-NODE-2333-length-17351-cov-18.1803_pt1 | contig 17351 bp, 16 predicted proteins | sample MGYA00345654_ERZ802830 | MGnify/ENA primary metagenome ERZ802830 (study PRJEB30503, sample SAMEA104212375) | marine metagenome | biome: Westerlies Biome; feature: [SRF] surface water layer (ENVO:00010504) within the epipelagic zone...; material: water...
TCATTGGTGATACCAGATGGAATAACTACGACAGGTGCTGGCAATATTCCAGATTTTTTACCAGCAAGCAATGAAACGAGAGGTCCAGGATTTTCTCCTACTGCAGCCGCAAGAACCAAAAACCTTATTTGTTCATCTTCTTGCAGATAATTTATTATTTGCTCACTTGCAACACCCTCTTTAATAACAATTTCAGGCACTATCCCAGTCATATCATTTATAATATTAGACCATTTCTTTAATTTTTCTTCAGCTTCATTACGAGCTTCTTGAATTATAATATCTTCTACTGATTGCCATTGTTGTGGATCTGAATGTTCAATTATATTAAGAAGGACAACTCCACCTCTAGTACTAAGAGCTCTTTTTGCAGCAAATCTTATTGCGGCACCTAACTCTTCTGTGCCGTCGACGATAACTAAAAATTTTGATCTATGATTCATGTATTTATAAACCCAATAATATCATATATTTCAGACATAGTTTTTGATGCCTTTAACTTAGCTTTTTCATTTCCTATACTCAATACATTATCTAAATATTTTTTATCATCCATTAATCTTCTAATTTCATTACCAATTGGTGAAATCTTATCAACAATTGCATCTGCAAGATCTGATTTAAAACCTGAAAAAGTTAATCCTTTATAAAAATTAATTAATTCAATTTTATTTTTTTCTGTAACACCTGTAAAAATATTTAATAAATTATTTATTTCTGGAAATTTGTTTACTTCATCTAAACTTGATGGCATTAGTGTATCTGCTGTTTTAGATTTTTTTATTTTTTTAATTATTAAATCCTTATCATCTTGTAAATTAATTCTCGAATAATCAGATATATCAGATTTACTCATTTTCGACATCCCATCCCTAAGTGACATTATCCTAGATATATCACGATCAATAAAAGGTTCAGGCAAAGGAAAAAAGTTATCTACATTAAAATCATTATTAAATTTTTGAGCAATATCTCTTGTAAGTTCTAGATGTTGCTTTTGATCATTACCAACTGGCACATGTGTTGCTTTGTATAGCAAAATATCAGAGGCCATTAATATTGGATATGTATATAAACCCGCACTTGCTTTTTCTTTATCTTTTCCTGCCTTTTCTTTAAATTGAGTCATTCTATTTAACCAGCCTATTCGACAAACACAACTTAGAACCCATGCAAGTTCCACGTGATAAGAAACTTGGCTTTGATTAAAAATGATACTCTCATCCTGATTTATTCCAGCAGCTAAATACGAAGCAACAATTTCATATGTATTATTTTTAAGTTCTTTAGGGTCTTGAAAAACAGTAATTGCATGTAAGTCGACAACACAAAATAAACATTCATAATCCTTCTGCATTGAAACAAAATTTTTAATAGCACCTAGGTAATTTCCCAGATGGAGATTGCCTGTGGGTTGAACTCCAGATAAAACTATATTTTTCTCACTCATCACTTAAAATTTGTTTTTTTAAATTAACATAATTAAACGGTTTATAAAAACTTATCATTGTAAAAAATACAACTAATCCAGAAATTAAAATTGTTATAAAAAATAAGGCATCATAGAAAAAATTCGAAAAAGAAAGAGATAAATAAACATTTTTGATAACCAATAGATAAAATCCTAATACAGATGAGACAACTAAAATCACAAAAAGCGGCGCAAAAAACTCATTTGAATGACTAAAGTATTTATTTTTAAATAAGTAAAAATATAATAAAACAACATTAAACCAGCTTGAGATGACAGTTGCGGCTGCAATACCCAAAAAACCGAACTCAAGAAATAAATAAATGCTTAAAAATGTATTTAAAATTACAGTAATTATTGAAAAATTTAATGGAAGTTTAGAGTTCTCATTTGCAAAGAAAATTGGTGTCAGAATTTTTACTAAAATAAAAGCTATCAGACCCAAAGAAAAAACTTTCAGAGCCATTGAAGAGTTGTAAGTGGAAATAGCATCAAATGCACCCCTTTCAAATAAAAAAGAGATAATTAATTCTGGCAATACATATAATGCAACTGAAGCAGGAATAGCTAGAAGCATTGAGTATACTATAGTTTTTTCAATTGTTTTATTAATACTTGATTTTTTGTTTTCTTTAATTTTTTTTGAGATACTTGGAAGTAAAACAATACCTATTGCAATACCAATGAGAGCAAGGGGTAGCTGATAGATACGATCTGCATAATAAAGAAAAGAAACTGCACCTGTTTCATATGAAGCAATGATAGTTCCTATCAATATATTTATTTGCAAAATACCTGAAGACAGAAAACTTGGTAAAAAAAGTTTATAAAATCTAATAAGAGGATCACTCAGATATTTTTTAGAAAATTGAATAATAATTTTATTTTTTCTAACAGCAAAAATTAAAAAAAATATTTGGGTTATGCCTGAGATGATGACAGCCCAAGACATCCAAAAAATATAATCATTATTATGAAAAGCTGCAAATAAAACAGAAATAGATAAGATCACATTTAATATCACTGGTAAACCAGCTGATAATGCGAATTTACCATGCGAATTTAAAATTGAAGATAAGATTGAAACAATACTAACTAATATTAAAAATGGAAATACAATTCGAGCTGACGTAATTAACATTTCAAATTTATTTTGATCTTGATGAAAACCTGGTGCTAATATTCTTAAAATTGATGGCATAAAAATTTCAATAATTGCAACTAATAAAATTGTTGATGAAAGCAAAATTAACAATGAGTTGCCAGCAAACTCACTTGCTTCTTTATTCTTATCTTCACTAATCAGTTTTGAATATATTGGAACAAAAGCTGAGTTAAATGCTCCTTCTGAAAAAATTCTTCTAAATGTATTAGGAAATCTAAAAGCAACATAAAATACGTCTGCTATGACTCCAGAGCCAAGATAATTAGCAAAAATTATATCCCTGACAAATCCTGCCACTCTACTTATCATAGTAAAAGCTGAGTAAGTAAAAGAGGACCTAATTATTTTCATTTATTTATTGATATTTAAAAATAAAATTGAGAAAAACATACATTAAAATCATTATATAGGTTTTGAATTTGAATAGCAGATAAAAACCTATATAAGTAATCAAAATTGAAAATATGACTAAAAATAATAAAGAAAATCACTTTACTGAGAAAGAAGCATTGCTTTTTCATTCTGAGGGTAAGCCAGGTAAAATTGAAATAAAAGCTACTAAACCTCTTGAAACTCAAAGAGATTTGTCGCTTGCTTATTCGCCTGGCGTTGCGTCTCCTGTAAATGCGATTGCTGAAAATGTTGATACTATCTTTGACTATACAAGCAAAGGTAATTTGGTAGGGGTTATATCAAATGGTACAGCAATATTAGGTTTAGGAAACTTAGGTGCTCATGCATCTAAGCCCGTTATGGAGGGCAAAGCCGTACTTTTTAAAAGATTTGCAGATATCGATTCAATTGATTTAGAAATAGATACTGAGGATGCGGATGAGTTTATAAATTCAGTAAAATATTTAGGGCCTACATTTGGAGGTATTAATCTTGAGGACATAAAAGCACCAGAGTGTTTTATAATCGAAGATACTCTGAGAGAGCTCATGGATATTCCAATTTTTCATGATGATCAGCACGGAACAGCAATTATTTCAGCTGCTGCTCTTATTAATGCATTAGACCTTGTTGGAAAAGATCTTAAGACTGCTAAAATTGTTGTTAATGGAGCTGGCGCTGCAGGTATCGCCTGCTTAGAACTCTTGAAAGCAATGGGAATGCCAAATGAAAATGCAATTCTGTGTGATACCAAAGGAGTTATTCACACTGAAAGAAAAGAAAATTTAAACCAATGGAAATCAGCTCATGCAATCAAAACAAAGTTAAGAACATTAGAAGAAGCTCTAGTAGATTCTGATATTTTTTTTGGTCTTTCAAAAGGTGGAATTGTTTCCCAAAAAATGGTTGAGTCCATGAATGATAAACCAATCATTTTTGCAATGGCGAATCCAGAACCTGAAATAATTCCAGAAATGGTAAGAGAGGTGCGTCCTGATGCAATCATTGCAACTGGTCGATCAGATTATCCTAACCAAGTAAATAATGTACTAGGTTTTCCATATATTTTTAGGGGTGCACTGGATGTTAGAGCAACTACAATTAACTTAGAAATGAAAATTGCCGCTGCAAAAGCTATAGCATCACTCGCTAAGGAAGATGTTCCAGATGAAGTGGCTAATGCATATCCAGGAAAAAGACCTCAATACGGACCAGACTATATTATACCATCAACATTTGATCCAAGACTTATAAGTAAGGTTCCCCCAGCTGTAGCAAAAGCGGCCATGGACTCAGGTGTAGCTCGAAAAGCAATAGTAGACATGGAGTCATATACAAACAGGCTTTCTGCAAGATTAAATCCATCTGCAGGCCTGCTTCAAAGTATTTTTCAAGATGTAAAAGAAAATCCAAAAAGAGTTATTTTTGCTGAAGGTGAAGAAGAAGATATGATCAGAGCGGCAGCTATATTCTTAAACAATGGAATGGGAACTCCAATTTTAATTGGTAGAGAAGAAATTATAAAAGATAAGATGAACAGTATTGGTCTAGATTTTTTTGATCAAATGGAAATTCATAATACGAGAAATAAATCAAGTCATGATAGATATGCAGAACATATATATCAAAGACTTCAGCGCAAAGGTTTTCTTAAAAAAGACTGTTTAGATTTATTAAAAAAAGAAAGAAATGTATTTGGTGCATGTATGGTATCTTTAAAAGATGCTGATGCTATGATTTGTGGTCTCAATAGAAGTTATGCATTATCACTAGAGAGTATTGAATATGTTTTAGACCCAATACCCAACAAAACTATTTTGGGCCTAACCGTAATGTTGTGTAATGGACGAACAATTTTTGTTGCTGATACAAATGTTCATGATATGCCGAATGCACAAGAACTTGCTGATATTACTCATCAAAGTGCTGAAGTTGTAAGAGAAGTTTTTGGAATAGAACCAAGAGCAGCTTTATTATCTTATTCTAATTTTGGAAAACCCTTTACTGAGAGATCAGCCTATATAAGAGACGCAATAAAGATATTGGATAACAGAGAAGTGAATTTTGAATACGATGGAGAAATGGGAGCAAATGTTGCTGTAAATGAAAATTTATTAAACCTTTATCCCTTTTGTAAACTATCGGGTCCTGCAAATCTTTTAATTATGCCTGCAATTCATAGCGCAAGTATATCAACTAAGTTACTTCAAGAGTTAGGTGGAGGAAATTTAGTTGGACCCTATCTAGTAGGCTTTAACGAACCAATACAAATCGCACCATTAGGTGCTAATGTTGCCGATGTTGTAAATCTTGCAGCACTCGCTGCCTTTAAGAGTTGAATTAATTATTAATAAAATTTCCTATCTCTTTAACTGCTTCTTTAGTCTCAGGTAAAAATCCAAATATTTGCCATACATGTGGTACATTTTTGTAAATACTAAGAACAACATTATTATTGCTTGATGTCATTTTTTTTTCGAGATCTACTGAATCACTTAGGAGAACTTCAATATCACTTACCTGTATTAATGTTTCAGGAAAATTATTATATTCTGCAAACAGCGGTGAGATAAATTTATCAGTGGTATTGTGACCTGTGGCATACCAAGTCTCAGCAACTTTTTTCATTGATTTTTTGGTTAATTGAAAATCATCATAAGAAAGATATGGATCACTAATTGAATTTGACTCTATACTTTTGCCTGAAGCAGTTAAATCTGTCCACGGAGAAAGTAAAAAAAGTTTTGATGGAAGTTCTTGATTATTTTCCTGAAGTTTAAGAGTACAAACCAATGATAAATTTCCACCCGCTGAGTCTCCACCAATTATGATATTATTTGCTTGATATCCCAAATCTCTCAAAGCAGTGTAACTTCTTACAGCTTCATTTAGCGCTAGAGGAAACTTACTTTCAGGAGAAAGAGAATAATCAATCGCATATATTGTGATTTTTGAATTATTATATATTTCTTTAAGAAGGTTTAGATGAGTCTCAGGAGAACCAGCTATATATCCGCCACCATGAAAGTATAAAATACATTTTTCTTTCTGACTATCGTCTCTCGTTATTTTAAGAGTTCGAATACCATCTAAAATTGTTTCGGTTGATTTAATGCTAGATCTTTTATTAGCAAAAGTTGATTTAATAATAAGTTTTTCAATAAAATTCTTTTCACCCATTTCAAAGCTGTCGTTCATTAAATCTCTCATATCTTGATAAGAATACTCATCTGGAGAAGGTTTTGTATTTTTAACAAATTTCTTTAGAAAAAAATTAAGAACTGTAGATTGAATACTCATAAAAATTATACAAGAAGTTCATCCCAAATTTTTCTTGAGACGTCTATCTTACTTAGTTTTTTTATTTCCTGTATACATGTAGGGGAAGTAACATTTATTTCAGTTAAATAATTACCAATTATATCAATACCAACAAAAAACAGTTTATTTTTAATTAATTCTTCTTTAATAGCATCGCATATTTTTAAATCATTTTTAGTGAGCTTCGTTTTAACCACAGTACCACCTACATGAATATTAGATCTAATATCATTATTTTTGGGAATGCGTTGAACCGCTGCAACAGGATTTCCATTAACAATTAATACTCGCTTATCACCTTTTTTGACTTCAGGAATAAATTTTTGCAGTATAAAAGGCTCTGAGCTTTTATTTAAAAAGTTTTCAACTATTTGATTAAAATTTTTATCTTTTTTTTCTAATAGAAAAACACTTTCACCACCATTGCCATACAACGGCTTAATAATTAATGAATTATATTTATTCGAAAATTTTTTTATTTCATTTAGTGATCTAGTAATAAGTGTTGGTGGAATTATTCTTGAAAATTGTAGCATAAGGATTTTTTCAGGAGCATTTCTTATTCCTTTAGGATCATTCACTATTCTTACTTTTTTACTTAAAAGCTCTAACAGATGTAACGAAGTAATATACGTCATGTCAAAGGGTGGATCTTGGCGGATAAACAAAAACTTACAATTATTTAAGTTTAAAATTTTTTCATTTGAAATAATGAAACTGTTAAGTGATTGAGATTTAAATTTAATTTGATTGGCATAAGCAAATATACCTTTATTATTCATAAATACATTATGAGGTTGAAATACATAATTTTTGAAACCTCTTTTTTGAGACTCTAAGATTATTGGCAATGTACTATCTGTTCTATAGTTTAGAGAGTCTGGATGATCAATTTGAAAACTAACCAGCATTTTGTATGGGGTCTTCTTTTAATCTAACATAATTAATAACTTCTTTAACACCATACACACTATTAATAATATCTATGACATTTGCTAACTCATTTTTATTTTGAGCAATCCCAATTACATAAACAATCTTGTTAACTGTATCAATATTATAGTTTAAATTATTAATTTCTTTATTGATAAGAAGCTTGGCATTTATTTTAGTAGTAATTACTAAGTCATCAGCATAATCTAATATATTGTCATTATCTGAAATCTGAATTTCATTGATGACAGTGACAACATCACTAATACCCCAAGCTAATTTTGTAGCTTCTATACGAATATCGCTTGTTTCAACCGTGCCTGTAAGTAATACACGTCCTTCATTCACTTCTACATCAACATTAAAAAATATTTTCTCATTATTATTAAAGTATAAATTTTTAAGTCTAGCTGCAATTACAGTATCATCAATAAATGTACCAACTGTTCTTTCTTCTTTTGCAACTAGTACACCCTTTGAAATTCCTCCAACAGCTACCTGAGCACATCCTGTATAGATAAGTAATATACTTAAAGAAATAAATATTTTTATCATATTCTAAATATACAGCAGTTCTTTAAAACTAAATAGATTTAAAATTTGTCTTTTAGGTCAAGACATAACTGGTAAACTCTTCTCTTCGACACATTATATGTATCTGAAATTTCAGCAGATATTTGAGAAAGTGGTTTATTTTTAGTTAACTCCTTTTCAATTTTTTTTATTAAAAAATAATCATCATATTCTTTTCTTGTTTCATTAGTAGGCTCAATAATTATTGTTATTTCTCCTTTTATTTCTTCTCTTTTATCTAATATTTTTTTTACATAAATAATGTCACCATCGATGATTTCTTCATTTTTTTTTGTTAGTTCTCGAACTATAGAAATTTTTCTATTTTTGATTATTTCACTACACAAATTAATCGAGGATTTTATTCTCTTTGGTGATTCATAAAAAATTGATGTTGCTAAAGAGGAATTAATTCGTTCAAAAAAAAATTTTTTATCTTTTTTTATTCGTGGAACAAATCCTAAAAAAGTAAAATTATTTGTTGGCATACCAGAGGCAATAAGTGAGCCTATTACAGATGTCGCTCCAGGAATTGAATAAAATCGAATATTTCTCTCTATGCATTTATCTATCAAATCATTACCAGGGTCAGAGATTAGAGGGGTTCCAGCATCAGAAATGAGTGAAATTATTTCATTATTTTCCAACTTTTCCATTATTTCAGGTATCAGGGATTTTGAATTAAATTTATGAAAAGGCTTTAATTTACAATTTATGCCATATTTTGAAGTTAACTTTTTACTAACACGTGTATCTTCACAATAAACTAATTTTGATGAGGCAAGAATATTGAGAGCTCGTATAGTAATATCTGACAAATTTCCTATAGGTGTTGCAATAATATATAATCCTGCTTCAATACTTGAATTATTTAAAAGCTCATGAATATATTCGAAGTTAAATTTTTTACTCATATAAAAAAGAAAATAACAAAAACTCTTTACCTTATAATATTTAGTTCTTTAATTATCTTAAGTTGTCAAACAACCCAATCTACAACAAAAGTCTTAAATAATAACTCTAATATTGAAAAAACATTAAGTGATTTTCCCATCACAAAAACAGAATTTGAGGAAAATGAAGAAATTAGAGTTGGTCTATTACTGCCCATGAAAGGTCAGAATTATAGAATAGGAAAATCTCTATTAAATGCCATACATCTTGCTCTTTATAAAACACAAAATAAAAATATTAAAATATTTGTTAGGGATACATCATCTATTGAGGGTGTCACAAAAGCATATTATGAATTTTTAGATTTGAATATTGATATTATTCTTGGTCCAGTTTTCTCTGATAAAGTTAATGAACTAAAATCTCTCTCTTCTGGCAATAAGATTCAAACAATAACTTTTTCTAATAATTTAAATATTGCAAATCAAAATATTTTTATCAGTGGGTTAACACTAAAAGATGAAATTAAATCAATAATTAATTATGCAGAAAATAATAATTTAAAAAAGTTCGCAATTATTGCACCTGAAAATATCTACGGCAATACTATCATTCAACATTTTGAATATTCGACGTTAAATAAAGATATAAGTATTTTATCTAAAGTTTTTTTTGATCCAAAAAATCCTGATTTCTATGAAGTTGCTAAACTAATATCTGATTACGAAAATAGGAGTCAAAATTTGTTAGATAAAATAGAATTACTGAAAAAAGAAAATTCAGAAAAATCAAAAAAAGAGATCAAAGTTTTACAGAGAAATGATACGTATGGAGACTTACAGTTTGACTCTCTTTATATTGCAGTGGAGAGCTTTCAGCAATTATCTCTTCTAAGTTCAACGCTGCCATACTATGATGTAGACCCAAAAAAAATTCAATATTTTGGAACTTCACTTTGGAACAAGGATGCAATAATAAAAGAGCCTGGATTAAATAATTCTATTTTTGTCTCATTAGAAAAAGATAAGACAAAAATATTCAATGACCTTTATCAAACTTTATATAATGAAGTTCCTCATCCAATTGCAATATACGGATTCGATGCGGTTGGAATTATTTCAAGTTTAAATAATCAGAATCTTAAAATAAATAAGGCAAATATTTTAAGTGAAATGGGCTTTAGTGGACTAACTGGAATGTTCAAGTTTAAAGAGAGCGGAATAGTAGAGAGAAAGCTAGCACTATACAGAATTAAAAATGAAAAAATTATAAAGATTAAAAATTAAATTTTAGAAATAAAATTTTGTAATTTTTTAAAAGCTTTCTGCCTATGGCTAATTCTTTCTTTGAATGAGTACTTCATTTCTCCAAAAGTTTTTTTATATCCTTTTGGAATAAATATTGGATCATATCCAAAACCATTCTCTCCTTTTGGTGGAAACTGTAACGTCCCAAAGACTTTTCCTTCAAATGACTTTATTGTTCCATCAGGCAATGCAATGCTTAACGCACAACAAAAGAAGGCTTTGAATAATTTTTGTTTATTTCTATACTTTTCAAATAATTTTTTTTCAATTTTTTTTGACGCTAAATCAAAATTTTTTCCTTTACCAGCCCACCTAGCTGAGTAAATGCCAGGATCATTATTTAATGCAGGAATACATAGGCCACTATCATCTGAAATAGATGGTAATCCAGTAATTTTTAGAGCACTTACAGCTTTGATAACTGAGTTTTCTATAAAAGTTTTACCATTCTCTTTTGGCTCAATATGTGAAAATTTTTTAAGCGAAAAAATTTTGAATTTATATTTTTTTAAAAGACCTCTTATTTCATCAACTTTTCCATCATTATGAGAGGCTATTACAATTTCTTTCATATTTGATTACTTAGAAAGTATTTCTTTTTGTATCTCTATTAACTGCTTTATACCAACTTTTGCTATAGTTAACATTTGCTGAAAATTATCTTCACTACATAACTTTTCTTCAGAAGTCATCTGTATCTCAACTAATTTTTCATTTTCTGTAATCACAAAATTTGCATCTACTTCAGCACCTAGATCTTCACTATAATCAAGATCAAGATAAGTTTCATTTTCAATTACACCGCAACTAATAGCTGCTAAGCTTTCAGTTATTGGATCAGATTTAATCTTTTTTTGTTCAATTAATTTATTAATACACAGTTTTAGAGCTACAAATGCACCTGTTATAGCAGCAGTTCGTGTTCCACCATCAGCTTGCAAAACGTCACAATCAATAATGACTTGATAATTTTTTAACTTATGTAGATCTGTAACTGATCTTAATGATCGACCAATCAGCCTCTGAATTTCTTGAGTTCTACCTGATTGTTTTCCGAGCTTTGATTCTCTATTCATTCTATCAAGTGTCGATCTTGGCAACATTCCATATTCAGCAGTAATCCACCCTCTATCTTGTCCTTTCAACCAACGTGGTATATTTTCATCTACTGAAGCGTTACAAAGAACGTGAGTTTCTCCGCACTTAATCAAACATGATCCTTCAGCATTTGGTGAAAAATTAGGAATTATCTCTATTTTCCTTAACTCGTTTATTTTTCTATTTTTTCTCATTCATTTATTAAAAACATTTTTTTCACCTATTGACGAAAATTATATAGATCATTACATGTTAATTGAATTAAAAAATATATTTTCTCCCTATGACAAAAAAAGATAAAAAAAACGAGAAAGATAAAAAAAATTTAGATGTAGAAATGACTGATCTTGATCAAGAAAAAATGATCAATGACAACGACAGCAATAATAAAAATGAAAATCTAAGTGAAGAAAAATCTATTGAAGAAAAACTTGCCGAAGCTCAAGAACAAGTCCTCAGAACCCTTGCGGACAGTGAAAACTTAAGAAGAAGATTAGAAAGAGAAAAAGAAGACCTAGGTAATTATATAGTTTCTAATTTTGCCAAAGAAATACTCGCTGTTGTTGATAATCTGCAAAGAGCCATCAAGTCAATTGAAGATAAAAAAGAAGATAAAAACGCTCTATCCACTTTTGTAGAAGGAATTGAACTTACAGAAAAACAATTAATCAGCTCATTAGAAAAATTTAAGATTAATAAGATTAATACTATAAATGAACCATTTGACCCAAATTTACATCAGGCAATGTTTGAAGTTGAAGGTAAGGACTCCGAGTCTGGAAAAATTTCAGAAGTAGTACAAGATGGGTATACAATTGGAGACAGACTTTTAAGACCTGCAATGGTAGGAGTTTTCAAATCAAAAAAAAGCTAATTTTTTCAATAATATAGTTGTTTTTATTATATCAAATTTTCTTTTAATTTTGTGTCTTATGGGGGTTGTAGTGCAGATATGTACTACCTATATATAAGTCAAACAATATTAAGGATCAAATATGAGTAAGGTTATTGGGATAGATTTAGGTACAACAAATTGTTGTATTTCAATTATGGATGGAAAGAATTCTAAAGTAATTGAAAACTCTGAAGGTGCAAGAACAACACCATCAATCGTAGGGTTTGACGAAAACTCAGAAAAAATGGTTGGTCAACCTGCAAAAAGACAGGGTGTTACAAATCCTGAAAATACTCTATTTGCCATAAAAAGACTTATAGGTAGATCTTTCAATGATCCAACAGTCCAAAAAGATGCTGAAATGGTTCCGTTTAAAATTATTAAGGCTGAAAGTGGTGATGCTTGGGTAGAGGCGAATAACGAAAAGTATTCTCCATCTCAAATTTCAGCATTCATACTTCAAAAACTAAAAGAAGATGCTGAAAGATATCTTGGTGAAAAAGTTGATAAGGCTGTAATTACTGTTCCAGCCTATTTTAATGATGCTCAAAGACAAGCAACTAAAGATGCTGGTAAAATTGCTGGACTTGAAGTTGAGAGAATTGTTAATGAGCCTACTGCAGCTGCTCTTGCATATGGTCTCGATAAAAAAGATGGTAAAACTATTGCTGTATATGACTTAGGTGGGGGTACTTTTGATGTTTCCATTCTTGAAATAGGTGATGGTGTTTTTGAAGTTAAATCTACTAACGGCGATACTTTCCTAGGAGGCGAAGATTTTGATGCTAGGATATTAGAATACCTTGCTTCAGAATTTAAAAAAGAAAATAGTATCGATTTAACTCAGGATAAACTTGCTTTACAAAGACTTAAAGAAGGAGCTGAGAAAGCCAAAATTGAATTGTCTTCAACTCCACAGACAGAAATTAATTTACCTTTTATTACCGCCGATCAATCAGGTCCGAAACATTTAAATATTAAGGTTACAAGATCAAAGTTAGAAACTTTAGTAGATGACCTAGTTCAAAAAACTATTGGCCCATGTGAAGCTGCATTGAAAGATGCTGGCATGAGTGCAGGTGAAATTGATGAAATTGTCCTTGTTGGTGGTATGACAAGAATGCCTAAAGTCATTGAGACTGTTAAAAACTTTTTTGGAAAAGAACCTAACAAAGGTGTTAACCCCGATGAAGTGGTTGCTATGGGAGCAGCAATTCAAGCTGGGATTCTTCAAGGAGATGTAAAGGATGTCTTACTATTAGATGTTACCCCTTTATCATTGGGAATTGAAACACTAGGTGGCGTTTCAACAAAACTAATTGATAAAAATACAACTATACCCACAAAGAAGAGTCAAACTTTCTCAACTGCTGAAGATAATCAATCTGCTGTTACTATTAGAGTTGTCCAAGGTGAACGGGAAATGGCTGCTGATAATAAACAACTTGGAAACTTTAATTTAGAAGGGATACCATCTGCTCCAAGAGGGGTTCCACAAATCGAGGTAACTTTTGATATTGATGCAAATGGAATTGTGAATGTCTCCGCAAAAGATAAAGGTACTAATAAAGAGCAAAAAATTACCATTCAAGCTTCTGGAGGCCTTTCAGATGAAGAAATTGAAAAAATGGTTCAAGATGCTGAAGCCAACGCAGAATCTGATAAACAAAAACGTGAAGCTATCGATACTAAAAATCAAGCAGATTCAATGATACATTCTGCTGAAAAAAATATGAAAGAGTTTGGGGATAAAGTGTCGGCTGATGAGAAAACGGCTATTGAGAATGATATCAAGTCACTGAAAGAAGCAATGGAAAGTGATGATTTAGAAAAAATAAAATCTGGATTAGAAGCCTTAACACAATCATCTATGAAACTTGGGGAGGCAATGTATAAAGCTCAACAAGCTGAGGGATCACAGGAAGGTGGCAGTGATCAAGCTGCCGCAGATTCAGATGGTAAAAATGAAAAAGTTGTTGATGCAGAGTTTGAGGAAGTAAAAGAAGACGATACCAAACAAGCCTAGAAACTGATAGCAAATGTCCAAAAGAGATTACTATGAAGTTCTTGGCGTAAATAAATCAGCGGATGAATCAGAAATAAAAAAAGCTTATAGAAAGCTTGCAATGAAATACCACCCTGACAGAAATCAAGGTGACTCTGATGCTGAAGCAAAATTCAAAGAAGCTAGCGAAGCCTATTCAATTCTTTATGATAGAGAAAAGAGATCTGCATATGATCAATTTGGTCATTCAGCAGTTGATGGCAGCTCTCAAGGTGGAGGATTTGATTTCTCTTCATCTCAGTTCTCAGATATTTTTGAGGACTTTTTTGGAGACTCATCTTTTTTTGGTGGTGGTGGAAGGAGACGTAAATCCAATAATCGTGGCTCAGATTTAAGATATGATATCTCAATAAATTTAGAAGAAGCGTACCTTGGTAAAAAATTTAAAGTAAAAATACCCACACAAGTAAAATGTGATGATTGTTCAGGTTCAGGAGCTGCTAAAGGTAGTAGCCCAGTAACATGCAATGTTTGTGGTGGTGCTGGACAAGTACGATCTCAACAAGGCTTCTTCTCGATACAGCAGACATGTCCTCAATGTCAAGGATCTGGTTCAATGATTTCTGACCCATGTAAGAGTTGTCGAGGTGCTGGTCGTATGCAAAAAACAAAAAGTCTTATGGTCACTATTCCCAAAGGAGTTGATGATGGATCGAGGATTCGTCTTTCTGGGGAAGGGGAAGCAGGACCAAATGGAGGCCAGCAAGGTGATCTCTATATTTTTGTAAATGTTAATGAGCATGAAATTTTTTCAAGAGAAGAGAATCATCTTTTTGCAGAAATTCCTATTTCAATGATTGATGCAACTATTGGTGGAAGCATTGAATTACCCACAATAGATGGAGGAAAAGCTAGGCTTAAGATTCCTGAGGGAACTCAAACTGGAGATCAATTTAGACTCAAATCAAAAGGAATGCCTAATGTTAGAAATGGTGGTGTCGGGGATTTATATATACAAGCAAAGGTTGAAACACCTATTAATTTGTCAAAGAAGCAAATAGAAATATTAAGATCTTTTAAAGAAATTGAAGATGATAAGGACAGCCCTCTTAAAAGTGCTTTTTTTAAGAAAGCAAAAAAATTTTGGAGCAATAAATAAAATTTAATTATGAATAAAATCTCAGATCAAGAAATACTAGAGCTTTATAATAAGAATGAAAGCTTTACATCATTATATGACATGAAATGTATTGCACTTAATACTGAAGAAGGTACTGCTGAATTTCTATTCGATATTGATAAGAAGTTTTGTAATCCAACTGGTGACGTACAAGGTGGATTATTATCAGGAATGATTGATGATACAATGGCACTAGCCTTCATAATGAAAACTCATTTTACAAAACGGCCACCAACAATAGAAATGAAAACAAATTTCTTATATCCAACAAGACCTGGAAAAGCTCAAGGATATGGAAAAATTGTTAAAGCTGGTAAGAATTTAGTTTTTTTAGAAGGAAAATTAGTTCAAGATGGTAAAATAGTTGTTACAGCTTCATCGACAGGTGTAATAGTTGATATGCCTGGAGCAAGAACAAATCAACTAACAGCAAAAAAATAAAAGGGGACCACATGATTAATAAACAATGGATACTAAAAAGTTTTCCTAGAGGCGATATTGCAGATACTGATCTTGTTCTAGAAGAATCTAATTTACGTGAAATAGGCGAACAAGAAATTTTGATAAGAAACATTTATCTATCTCTAGACCCAGCAAATAGAGGATGGATGAGTGGTCAAGCTTCATATGTAGATGCTATGAAAATAGGTGATGTCATGAGAGGTGGTACAATTGGAATTATTGAAAAATCAAATAATGAAAAATTTCAAGTTGGTGACTATGTAAATTCGATGGGAGGATGGCAAAATTACAGTATTTCTTCAGGCAAAGGCGTCCAAAAAATACCCCAAAACACTGGTTTTGAACTAAGTGCATTTATGAGTGTAATGGGTATGACTGGAATGACGGCATACTTTGGCCTCTTAGATATTACTAATCCTCAAGAAGGTGAGACACTTGTAGTGTCTGCCGCAGCTGGTGCAGTTGGATCAATAGTTTGTCAAATTGGTAAAATAAAAGGATGTAGAGTTATTGGTATTTCTGGATCAGATGAAAAATGTGATTGGCTTAAAAATGAATTAAATATTAATGGTACAATTAATTATAAAACAGAAGACGTAAGAGCCAGACTAAAAGAATTATGTCCAGATGGGATAGATATATATTTTGAAAATGTTGGTGGCAAAATTACTGAGGCTGTTCTTACCAGAATGAATATAAAGAGTCGAATATCTCTTTGTGGATTGATTTCGGGATATAATTCTGAGTCTCTTGTTCCAGGTCCTGCTTGGGGACATCTATTAATAAAACGAATTAAACTTCAAGGATTTATTATTTTTGATTATCAGAAGAGGACTATGGAAGCTTTTCAAGATCTAGGAAAGTGGATTGTTGAAGGAAAGATTAAATATAAAAATGATATAGTTCCAGGATTAGAAAATGCTTCAAGTGCAATTAAAAAGTTATTCGCAGGTGAAAACCATGGAAAGCTTATAGTTCAAATTTCTGAAGAGTAAATTCATGCTTAGAAAATCTTTTAGGAAATTTTTTCTTAAGCGATTTGAATATTCAGAAGCTGGTCAAGATATTTTTGCTCTTAATTTAATTGGTAAGAATGGTACTTATTTAGAAGTTGGTGGATTTAAACCAAAACTTGACTCAAATACTTATATACTTGAATCACAAAATAACTGGAAAGGTATCACTATTGAGTTTAAAAAAGAACTTCAACCATTATGGAATTCTTGTAAGGAAAGAAAGAATAAAATTTATTTTGAGGATGCTCTAAAATTTAATTATAAGATTGCGCTTCAAGAAAATAACTTGCCATTGCATTTAAATTATCTTTCCTGTGATATTGATCCTAGAGATAAAACATTTGAAGCTCTTAAAAAAATTTTAAAAGAGGGTTTAAGTTTCGATTTTATATCTTTTGAACATGATGATTATACAAGTGATGAGAGTTACCACAAATTAGCATCAGAATATTTGATACCCAAAGGATACAAAATAGCTGTAAATAATATCTACCCTAAAAATAAAAAAAATAAAATTTTTGAAACTTGGTTTGTTAACTCAAAAATTAATTTTGAACCAATAGAATTTTCTGAATGGAAGAATAATAACCTTTAATTAAAATCTTGCGCCGTATTGTTGAATGATTTTTGATGCAAGT
>ERZ802830.2335-NODE-2335-length-17350-cov-8.46962_pt1 | contig 17350 bp, 17 predicted proteins | sample MGYA00345654_ERZ802830 | MGnify/ENA primary metagenome ERZ802830 (study PRJEB30503, sample SAMEA104212375) | marine metagenome | biome: Westerlies Biome; feature: [SRF] surface water layer (ENVO:00010504) within the epipelagic zone...; material: water...
CGGCGTATCTCTGTCGCCAGACATCGATGCTCCGTGCGGCGGCCGCAACCGGTATGCCGGTGCATCTGAAAAAAGGGCAATTTATGAGTCCGTGGAATATGAAGAATTCATGCCGCAAGCTTGAAGCCTTCGGCAATGACCAAATTCTGTTGACCGATCGGGGCACCTTTTTTGGCTATAATATGCTGGTCAATGATATGCGCTGTTTTCCGATCATGCAGGAGACAGGGTATCCGGTCTGCTATGACGCGACCCATTCGATTCAACTGCCAACTTCGATGGGGAATATTTCGGGCGGACAGCGCGAATTCATCCCGCATTTGACCCGTGCGGCGGCAGCCTGCGGCATTGAGGCTTTATTCATGGAGGTGCATGACGACCCGCCGAATGCAATGTCCGATGCCAACACCGTTCTCGATTTCCAGTATTTTGAGGTTGTTCTGGCGCAAGCAAAAGCCATGCATGAAATGCGACAGGAACTTCGTGCCAAATGGGGAGAAGACAATGTCCATCCAGAGTGATCAGAACCTCACAGTCGCCGACGTTATGCTGGGCATGGATGCCTGTCCGGTAGCGAATGAACGCACCATTCTAAAGGAAGTTCTCGAAGCCATGGATGCACATCGCCTCGGCGTTGTGTGCATTGTCGATGATGCGACGTGCCTCAAGGGTATTATGACCGAGGGTGACATTCGGCGAAAGCTATTGCGTGTGCAAAAGCCATTTGCCGCCCTTCTGGCAGATGATGTGATTATGCATGCGGTGACATCACCCATCACCATTACTGCGGATGCGCAGCTTCTGGATACGCTTGATCTGATGGGCGAAAAGAAGATCTGGGACTTGCCTGTTGTCGACTCTGATATGAGGGTTGTTGGATTGTTGCACCTTCATCAGGCGATAAGAGGCGTGCTGGATATGTTACAGCAAAGTTAGAATGCACACGCAGCAATTTGTTAAAAAATCAGTGCAGACAGTCCTATCTGGGCTGGTTCTCCTGCTCGCCAAAAGCAAAGTTGGGCGTTTTCTTTTCAGAACAATTCTCGAGAGGGCTCTGCACGAGACCGAGGTCATGCATCGTGACGGGCTGACCTTCCGATTTTCTGTTGCCAACCCCTTGCTTGGACTGCGTGCAAGAACGCTGTTCACCAAGGAGCCTGAAACGCTGGAATGGATTGATCGCATGCAACAGGGTGCAGTTCTGTGGGATGTAGGTGCAAACGCTGGGACATACACCGTTTATGCTGCCGTTGCGCGACGGGCAAAGGTGGTCGCCTTTGAACCTTCTGTATTCAACTTGGAGTTCCTGGCGCGTAATATTAACATTAATGATATTGTTAACGCGGTAACCTTAGTTCCGGTGCCTCTGTCAGATTGCACAAAAATTAGTGAAATGAGGCTTTCCAGTTCTGAGTGGGGAGGGGCTCTATCGACATTTGGCGAGACATATGACGGCAATGGTGATCCACTTGTTCAAATATTTGGGTATCAAATGCCGGGTTTGACCATGGATGACGCCAAGCAAATTTTTTCGCTGGCTCAGCCAGATTTCATAAAGATTGATGTTGATGGGATTGAGGCGCTTATTTTGGCGGGGGGTGAAGAGGTCTTGTCCGGCGCAAGCTCTGTGCTCATAGAAATTAATGATGATTTTGAAAGTCAGGCTGTGAACTGTGAATTGATCCTGAAACGTCTGGGGTTTACCCTGAAAGAGAAGCGTCAGTCGGATTTTGAGATTCGTGACAATAGCGATCATTTTACAACGTTCAATCAGATCTGGACACGTGATTAGACCTTTTGTCGGACATAAAGGAGCTATGCGATGATTAAGGAACTCCTTGAGGCAGGTGCCAAAATTGGCAGAAAGGCATCGCCGCCTGAGACGATGGATCCGGTGGCAACGGCCAAGTTGGATTGTTTGCGTGACCGTGGTTTTGTCATGTTCGACCACCTTGTCGGCACGTCAGAATTTGCCAGAATTCAGGCCGACCTTAAAAAACGGATCGAGGGGGAGATGAAATTCGAATTTCCTTGTCTGGCGCAAAGCCGCATTGATCATCTGCAACATGCCGATTTGATTGAAAAGAGCTTTCGTGTTCCCGCCCAGGAGCTTGCGCGTCGTGGCCTCACTTTTGAACGATCTGACATTAATAGCTATCAAGATTTGGTTGAGAGGTTTAAGCCTTCGACCCTCAAGTTACTACTGCCAGACAATCACGATTATTTTTCATTATGGCTTGACCCGTTGGTATTGTCTGTCATCGAGGGCTATATGGGCTTTCAGCCTGTACTTCGTGAGGCCTATGTGAGACGCAATTTCCCCTGTTCATACAAGGTTATGAACCATAACTGGCATCGTGATACAAACCATCAGCACCATCTTTTGAAAGCATTTATTTTTTTTAACGATTGTTATGTTGATACGGGTGCACATCGATATATTGCCGGATCGGTGGACAGCCCTTTATTCAGAGACAAGATTTATTACAGTGATGAGGAAATAGAGGCCATATTTCCTGATGGATCAGACGACCACATCATTAGTGAAGTCCCTGCAGGTACAATTATCCTTGAGGATACGCGCGGTCTTCATAAGGCGGGTATCCCACAACGCCATTATCGCGATCTTGGCTTTGCGGTGTTTGTGCCGCCGATGCTGTTTCGTGATGATTCTGAATATTTCGCAATAAGTAAATCTGTGCATGCGCGTTTGATGCCTGAGCAGCAAGCCTATGTCGGTCGTTCAAATATTACTGGATAGAGGCTCGAGAATGACCGTCAAGCCAATATGTGTGATCCCGGCAAGACTTGCCTCTGTGCGCTTTCCAAGAAAGCTGCTGGAGCCATTTAGGGGGCACCCAATTCTTGAGCATGCGCGTCGCCGTGCTCTATTGGTAGACGGGTTGGAAAGGGTGATTATTGCGACCTGTGATAAGGAGATCGAGCGCCTCGTTATTGATAATGGTGGCGACGTGATCATGACCGGTGATCATCATCCTAACGGAACAAGCCGTGTTGCAGAGGCAATACAATCCGTTGATTGCACCCATGTCATTTTGCTGCAAGCGGATGAACCACTGATCATGCCCGAACATGTTGAGGTTATGATGAACGCTATTCGCACAAACCCAGGGGGTGATGTGTTCAACGCAGTGGGGCCTCTTGACGATGATGAAGATTTGAATCAGGTCTCCTCGGTTAAATGCGCGCTGGCAACGAATGGTGACATTCTTTATTGTTTCCGCCGAAGTCCTGCGATTGCGCAGGCACCAAAACAGCGCCTTTATATGCGAAAACTTCTTGGTCTAATTGCGTTTCGCAAAGAATTTCTCATAAGCCTTATTGATTTGCCAGAAACGAATATATCCCAAAGTGAATCCATCGAGCAGATGAAGTTGCTTCAACATGGAGTCACGTTGAGATCTGTTGAACTGGATGAGGCTGTTCCGGGGGTGAATGAGCCATCGGATATGGAACTGGTAGAGGCATGTTTTGTCGCCAACTCACGGCAACAGGCCTGTTTTGACCGAGTATTTCCTCCTCAAAAGGTGTTTGATGCTGATTAGTCAACCGGCTCTGGCATTATTTGGCCGTTTAGGGCGGCATATGCTCAAGCAACGCCAAGAACCAGAACGTTTGGCCAATCAAGCGTTGCTGATCCAAAACAACAGCCGCAAATCCCTTGACCTCTATACAGCATGGTTTGCTCGCAAACCGCTCATCCCGGTTTTGTTTGGTTCTATCTTTACTGGCCTGGCTGTGGCACTGCAGGCCATCTGTGTGCGCAACAAAACTCTTGAACAAACGAAACCACAAACCCGGCCTGACATCTTATTTATTGGTCATTTGACCAGCGCTGAACATTTAGCCTGTCAAAATGACATGTATTATGGGGACTTGCCAGAACTCTGTGCCAGTGAGGGGTTGTCAGTTCAACGTCTTTGGATCAACCAGACACGCAAAGAGTTGACTTCAGATGAGTGCAAAAACGCCCCGGACATACCCATTCTGTCAAGACGCATGCCGATGGCTGATGAGTTGGGTATGTTTTTTAGACTGTGTCGGGACGCGATCAGAATTTTGCAGGAGCCTATTGGTGGGGTGGATATCCAGGATTGTCCAGCCTCTGAGGCAAGGCGCCACAAATGGTTCATTGCGGTAACGCATATGGGGCATCGCACAATGGGCGCGTTGCGGATCGCAAGCCAGCTTGCAGATTTTATCCGCCAAACGCGACCATGCGTTGTGCTCTTTACTTATGAAGGCCAATCATGGGAAAGGGTGCTTTGCAAATTGGTTCATGACCAGATGAAAGACGCATTCATGATTGGGTATCAGCATAGTGTCCTTACACCTGGTTTTCGAAACATTGATGCCCGGCTTGGTGCAGGGTGTGACCCGGACCATATCTTGACGGCCGGGAAAGTGACCAGAGCGATGTTGATTGATCAGTCAAATTTCACTGCAAATGAGATTGATGTCCTTGGATCACCAAAGACGATTACCATTGACAACACCAAAATTCAGTCATTTTCAGGCACAGTTCTTGGTGTGCCAGAGGGACAATTATCAGAGGTCAGGATTATCTCTGAATGGCTTTTGGTCGGTGCAAGAGCGAATGCTGATGTGAAATTTGTGTTGCGACTTCATCCTTTGACAAACAAAGCATATGTGCTTGAGAATTGTCCTGAATTAAATTCTGCACCTGAAAATTTCCAAGTTTCAGAAGCACCTTTGCAGGATGATTTGGAAGCGGCTTCTTGGCTTCTGTACCGTGGCTCGAGCATTGCGCTCAATGCATTGGTAAAACATGTGCGACCAATCTATGTTAATACGGATAACAGCTATGCGTTAACTAACATTGTTGCTCCGTCTTTGAAATGGTGCCGTGTTTTCCAGAATACAGACCAGTTAACCAGGCAAATCAATGAAGACCGCCTCAATGAGAGAGTCGCTAGCCAGATAGAACTCGATGCACTCGCGAAGGCATCCAAATATGGAGCAGACTATTTTGTTCCCTTTAATCTATCGCCCATACTCAAAGCCCTCAAAGCTCAACCTGTGGAATAGAGAGTTTGATTGCCATGTCTGAAAACAGATTCAGGATCCTTTTTACTGCTGGTGGAAGCCCAGGGCAGGAAGCACTTTATCGTGATCTGCAGGACCGATATGTGCTGTTCTTTGCCGACATGGATCCGCAGCGTATTTCTCCATCGATCCCTGCGACACAGCGGTTTAAAATTCCAGCGGCAACATCTGAAGATTTTGTGCCGGTGCTCTCAACATTATGCAAGGAACTTGGCGTTGATCTTCTGGTGCCCGGAGTGGACGAAGAGTTACTCAAGATTTGGCGTGCAAAAAAGATGTTCGGTGCGACGCGCCTGTTTATGCCAAAGGCGTCATTTGTAGAAGAAATGACGGACAAGCTACAGATGAACCGCATCTTTTCCAACCTCGGTCTTGATGTACCGCGTGCTGTTCGGGCTGACGAGTCCGCCGATGGCCTCGAATTTCCAGTTTTGGTAAAACCGAGGTGGGGTCGGGGATCACGCGACATTTATCACCTTGCCACACCGGAAAAACTGTCTTTTTTGCTTGAGGTTCTTGATGGAGATTTATCACGCTGGCTTGTTCAAGAATGCATTGTCGGCAAGGAATACACGGTTCAAATTGTTGCCGCGGCTGACTCGTCATTGCAGGTAATTTTGCCAATTCATGCGCTTGAAAAGCGCGGCAGTACAACAGTGGCTTCAATGCATTCAGATGCGGAAATTGAACGCTATTGTGAAGACATTCATCGTCATTTAGATCCAAAAGGTTGCTACAATGTTCAGCTTATCAAGAGTGCGGATGGACGGGTACGTTGCTTTGAGGTCAACCCCAGAATTTCGACAACATTTTGCATGGTGATTAGGGCAGGCTTTGATCCTTTCAAGTTCTTCTGTGAAGGCATGTCGGTAGCAAATAGGGTTGGCACAGTACCTGATATCCGTCTCGTACGGCATTACATCAACGAATTTGTTGAGGCTTATTGAGTGCAAATTCTGATTTACGGCGGCACAAGGTTTATCGGCAAAAAAGTTATTGCCAACTTGCTTACGTCTGGACATCAGGTAACCGTCATATCGCGCCGTGCGGCATCACCGCATCCACACTTGACTAGCATTAACACCGAGCGTGAGAACAGTTACGAATATCTTGGCGACACACATTTCGACTGCATCCTTGATTTTATGGCTTATGATGTGAAGGCAGTTGAGGACGCTCTCAGTCTGATGCCCGACACACCCTATATTTTCATCTCTACTGCATGGATTGATGTTTACAGGACTGGTGCGCGCTGCTTCTTGCCATTTGAAGACAGTTATGTGAGGCGAAAAATTGAGGCGGAGGACTTTCTGGAAAACATCCGTAAGCATGGCAGAAAAGCTGTTATTTGCCGCTTGCCAATCACCCTTGGCGCTGATGACCATTCAGAAAGATTTAAGTTTTATACAACCCGTCTTCTAACCAACAAAGGTTTAATATTACCCGGTGGTGGCTCCGGCAGAACCCGAATTGCCTTTCGGGATGATGTGGCTGCAGCAATATCCGCTCTTGTTGCACGAAATGCCATCTGTAAAGAGTTGATCTATGATGCGCTCCCGGATACCGAAATCAGCCTCGCAGAATTTGTTGAATTTATCGCCAAGGGACTTGGCGTTGAGTCAAATCCAATGAATTTAGAGCCGGACATTATCGAGGAGTCCTGTCCGGGATATCTGGATATTGAACCGCTATGGCGTGAAGGGTCTTATTCCTTATCGCACCCAAATCTATTCGAAATGATGCAAGTCCCGGTTACCGCTTACCGAGAATGGATATCAGGTCTTTGTAAATTACCTGAGATGATGAACCAAACCGGGAAGAATTCTTTCTTGCAGTCTGATGTTTTGTTGCAGGAGCGAGAGTTCTTAGAGCGCCTATGATCGGCAAGGAAACAAAACAGCAGGTTCTTAATTTGCTGCGTGATGTTGGCAAAATGATCCGTGAAATGCAGTGCGATCATGCTTGGCGAAAAGTGTCATCCGTTGAGGGGTTCAAGACAGGTGGTGATCAGCAGGCACATAGCATGCTTGCTGCAGGCTTATATAATATCACACCAAAAATACCAGTCTTCTCAGAAGAAATGACACATTCGATAGACGATAGGCCATCGCAATACTGGTTAATTGATCCAATTGATGGCACGTCAAGCTGGCATGGCGGTTTTGAAGGTTATGTCACGCAGCTTGCTCTTATTTGCAATAACGATATCGAGATGGGTGCGATCTATTGGCCTTGTCGCGACATCATGTTTCATGCGGATATTGCTGGCATGTTTGCTAATGATCTGCCTGTAAGCCACCCACGGCGGAGCGCCCCACTCGTTCTCATCGACAATTATCCCGAGCCGCGAGGACTTGCTGCAGAATTGATTGAGCGTAAGCCTGAGCTTGACTACACAGAGTGCGGAAGCCTTGGTTTGAAAGCAGTCCTAGCATTGACAGGCGAGGCAGATTTGTTTGTCAAGAATGTGACGGTGCGTGATTGGGACATGGCGCCTGCGATGGCTTTTGCCAAATTTGGTGGGGGCGTTTGCAATTTTTTTGGCGAACCGTTGGCTCTGGGGCAACAGATTGAATTCGATGATGGGCTAATTGTCAGCCACGATGCCGATTTGGTAAGAGAGATTTCGCAGTTGCTTGCAAATGATGAACGCTGATATCGAACAGATAGGGAGAGATAAAAGGTGTTTTCAGAACAAAACCGGTTTCTAGTTGTGGCGGCTCACCCTGATGATGAAGTTCTCTCGATTGGCGGTATTTTGGCGCGTGCCAGAGATGCAAATATAGAGGTAGCCGTGCAATTTCTTGGCGAGGGCATCTCGGCACGGTTCGATCCTGAAGATTTTGGAAATGATGACTATGAAAGGGCGATGAAGACGCGCATGGATGGAGCTAAAGCTGCTCTTGATCTGCTTGGGATCGACAAGGTTCGGTTTGAGAACCAATATTGTTGTCGATTTGATCGGTTGGACATTCTTGATTTGGTGAAAATGGTGGAGCTTCAGATTGCTGACTTCAACCCAACGCATATTTTTACGCATAACCCTGTCGAGGTGAATATTGACCATAGAATAACCTACAGGGTGGTGGAAACGGCAACCAGGCCAAAGCCCGGATTGGCATTGCGAGAAGTGTATTCTTTTGAAATTCCATGTAGTGGCAGCTGGACATTTGATGACAGCTTCAAGCCAAATTTTTATGTTGATGTGAAAGAAGTGTGGGATCAAAAAATTGCCGCGTGGAATTGTTATGAGGGTGAGGAGCGTGTTTTTCCGTTTCCAAGGTCGGTTAAAGGGCTTGAAACGATGGCACAGTATCGTGGCATGCAAGCTGGACTTGAGTGTGCCGAAGGTTTGAGATTGCTTCGTGGAGTGGTCACTTCCAACTGACGTGCATTCATGCTGAGCAAAAAAATGATCGATGCGACACAAATTGCCATTATCTGTGCGACCAAAGATCGCCCAGATAAGATCAGAAATCTGCTTGAGAGTGTGACTAGATTGAGGTGTCAGCCTAGCCAAATATTGATTGCGGATGGCGGACATAATCTCGAACCGCTGGTTAACACATTTGCTGAACGACTAAATGTATCGTGCCTTTACTGCCCGGAACCCGGACAGATATTGCAGCGCAATTATGCTCATTCCATGCTTCACAAAGACATTCGTCTAGTGCTGCATCTGGACGATGACATCACGCTGGAGTCAACTACTCTCGACCAAGCGCTGGATCACTGGAACCGATTGAACCTGGAAACTGGCAAGCCTTTGGCTGGTATGGCATTCAACGTCACCAATTTGCCACGGAAGAATGACAATCTTCTTCGCCGATTGGCGATGATGCGGGTCGAGCCGATGGGACGTGTTTGGCCGTCAGGCTTTGCAAGTCCACATGTGCCAATACCCCGAGGCAACGGTGAAATTATGGAGACCTCTTGGCTGGTTGGTGGTGCTGCTTTGTGGAGCAGAGAAGTTTTGGAAATTCCTCATCCGCTGTCTTTTCCAACACGCTGGGCTGTGTGTGAGGATGTGATTTTCAGCTATCCCCTGTCTCGAAATAATCGTCTTGTCGTCTGTAGCGATGCGGTGGTTGGGCATAATGACAGCTATGATCACCATGACTTTGCAAAAAGTATGTTCTATGGGAAAAGCCAAGTCATTATGCGGTATTTCCTTGTGGCTTCCAATGATGACCTCAGCAAGCTAGCCTTTTTCTGGTCTAACGGACTCCATATGCTCGGCTATCTAGCGCTTGCCATTCTTGGTAATGAAAACGCACTTGGCACGGGGATGGGCATGATGTCAGGTTTTGTAAAGGTATTGTCTGCGCAATTCACGCGAAGGAGTCATATTGATCTGGCCCGTGAATTGGCTGAGTGATGTAATAAACAAAGTCCAAAAATGCTAATGGCGATATGCTGAATACATGTAATGATATTTCTGTTGTGATGGCGGTTTGGCGCGGTGATAGCCCGGATCAGATTGCGGCAGCGATTTACAGCGTGCTGGAACAGACGGTGCGGCCAACTGAATTTGTGGTTGTGGCAGATGGGCCCGTAGGCTCCGACATCGATGCTTGCCTTGCTCACCATAGTGAACGAGGTGAAATTACGCTTTTGCGTTTGCCGGAGAATGTTGGCCGAGGGGGTGCCCGGAACCATGCGATAAATGCCACCACAGGGCAACTGGTTGCCATAATGGATGCAGATGATGTCTGCCGTCCCACGCGTTTGGCGCAACAATCAGATTTTATCGCGCGGCACGATATAGATTTGCTTGGTGGTCTGATTGCGGAGTTTGATCAGGTTGTTGGTGATAATTCCTCAATCCGTATTGTGCCACTGAAACATGATTCTATTTGCCGAATGCTCCGACGAAGGTCGGCCTTTAACCATGTCACATTGATGTTTCGAAGAGAGATCTTTGACCAAATTGGTGGTTATCGAAAATTGAATTATGTAGAAGATTGGGATTTTTACCTCAGGTGTGAGAACGCCGAGGCACGTCTTGCCAATCTTGACACGATCCTCGTTGATGTGCGGCGGGCACTTGGCCGCCGCCGTGGAATTGAATATTTTTGCGAGGAGATGCGCGTTATGAATGACGCGTACCGGCGAGGGCAATTTGGCCTGCTTCATCTTGGTATGGGGTATGTGATGCGTATGTCAAAGCTGGTTGTTCCCCTCTTTTTCTATAGACTCATAGACCAACATATTTTGCGTCGTCAGTGAGGGAAAAACTGGACAAGCTTTACGTCATCGGTGGGTGTCATATGGACACAACCAGTCGTATCATCGGATCATTGGTGCGTCACGGCCGCACCAACCGCGCAAAGTCGAGCATCTTGCCCGGTGGTGTTGCGGCGAACATTGCAAGAGCCGTTCGCTGTCATCGCGCCAATTTGAAAATCATCTTTATCGGCGCGGCTGCAACCGGCAGCAGTGACGTGGCACCAACGCTTCGCGATATCGATATCGATGTTGCCTTTGCCCAGTTGGACGGATCACCTCCATCATACAATGCCATTCTCGATCAAGACGGTGAGCTGATCATTGGCGTGGCTGATATGGCACTTTATGACGCGGTAACACCCACAGACATTGTTCCGCTTTTGCCGGAACATCCGCAAGCCGTCATTATCGATGCCAATTTCCCGGAAGAGACGCTTGTCGCGATCTCTGCCGGCTTGCCTAATGATTGCCGGTTTTATGCCGCTGGCACTTCGGCGCAAAAGGTTCATCGCTTGGCGCCAATGATGGATAGGCTTGATGCGCTGGTCCTTAATCGGGCTGAGGCTTGCGAGCTTGCCGGCAAAACGGGCACGGTCGTTGAGCTTGCCACCATTCTGTCAGCATCATTGCGGCCACATGCGCCCGTTCTTGTCAGTAATGGTGACGGACCAGCTGCGCTTGCCTCTGGTGGTGAGGTGATCAGCAGTGCGCCGCCAAAAATCACTCTGGCTAATGCAAATGGCGCGGGTGACGCCATGGCTGCGGCTTTCTTTCTGGCCTGTCTGGACAGACCAGAGGTCTCAGATGATACCCCTGCTGGCAATCGGGAGTTGGAAGATCTGCTGGAACTGGCTCTGGCAGCTGGGGCTGCGCATGCAGCAGCAGGATAGGAAACATAAGGATGCAGACATTATCATTTAGTGATGAGGTGCGGCTGGCACGCCACGATGGCGTGGGGCTTGTTGCGCTTGAGTCAACATTAATCAGCCACGGTCTGCCGCATCCGGACAATATCACTGTCGCGACTGACGCTGAGGCGGCTGTGCGTGCCAATGGCAGCGTTCCCGCGACGATCGCGGTGATGGATGGAGTGGTAAAAATTGGCCTTGAGACAGCGGAGGTCGAACGTCTTGCGGTGGCCAAATCGGTGGTCAAGCTCTCGCGGCGTAATCTGCCGCTGGCGCTGTCCGCTGTCGCTGGTGCGCCACCCCTTGGTGCAACGACGGTCTCGGCAACGATGATCCTTGCGCATCATGCAGGAATCAGGGTTTTTGCCACGGGTGGCATTGGCGGAGTGCATCGCGGCGTCACTGAAAGTATGGATATATCTGCTGATTTGTTTGAGCTGGCGCAAACGCCGGTTGCGGTTGTCTGCTCGGGACCAAAGGTTATTCTGGATCTGCCGCGCACGCGTGAATATCTGGAAACGATGGGGGTCACCGTCGTTGGCTATGGATGTGATGAGATGCCGGCTTTCTGGGCCCGTTCAAGTGGTCTTGCTGTCGATGGGCGTGTCAACACACCCGGCGAGGCGGCAGCCCTGATCCGGGCGCGCAATGATCTGGGGATTGGTGGTGCGGTTCTGATCTGTAATCCGGTGACGGAGGATCTGGCAATTGATATCGACACTATCGAGAACTGGATTGAGGGTTGTATCCATGCTGCGCCGGCCGGTGCCGCTGCCACGCCCTGGTTGCTGGCGGAAATTGCGCGACGCTCAGATGGCCGCAGCCTTGCGGCAAATAAAAGATTGATCATCGACAATGCGGGTCTCGCCGGTGCTATCGCGGCGGCACTCTGAGCGGGTGTTATTCTTGACAGACAGGCGCGAAACGGCATCATTAAGCCTGCTTTAAACGGTGTGTGAGCTCGTGGATCAAAATGAAACAGCATTACGAAGCCTTTTCTAAAAACGATGCCAACTATGTGCCGTTGTCGCCACTCAGCTTCATCACGCGAACAGCTGATCTGTTCCCTGACCGAGCGGCGATTATCTATGGTGATCGGCGCTATAGTTGGGCCGAGAGCTATGCCCGTATGCGCCAACTTGCCTCGGCTCTTGATGGTGCTGGGCTCGGAATTGGCGACACGGTCTCAGTGATTGCTGCTAACACGCCGGAGATGTTCGAGGCACATTATGGTGTGCCGATGGCCGGGTGTGTGTTGAACACCATCAATACGCGGCTTGAGGCGGAAACCGTTGCCTATATCCTGGACAACAGCGATTGCCGCTTGTTGATCGTTGATACCGCTTTCCATGAAACAGTGGTGGCGGCATTGGCTTCACTTGACCCGGTGGTCCGCGACCGAATCAAAGTTATTGATATTCGCGACCCACTGGCTGGCGAGATGCCACATATCGGTGATCAGGATTACGAGGCATTCATCGGCATTGGTGATCCCCTCTATGACTGGCAGATGCCGGCTGATGAATGGCAGGCGCTTGCGCTTGGTTATACATCTGGTACGTCGGGTCGGCCAAAGGGCGTTGTCTATCATCACCGCGGGGCCTATCTGATGAGTATGGGAACAGCCACTGGCTGGCCGTTGCCGCAGCATCCGACCTATCTCTACATCGTCCCGATGTTTCATTGCAATGGGTGGTGCCATGCCTGGACCATGACGATGATGGCCGCCACCGTCGTGTTAACGCGGGTGATATCCGCTGAGGCCATTTTTGGTGCCATAACCGAACATCGGGTGACGCATTTTGCTGGCGCGCCAATCGTTCTGGCGATGCTGGTCAACGCGCCCGAGGCACAGAGACCGAAGCTTGATTACACGGTAAAGGCGTTTACCGCTGGTGCGCCGCCTCCGGCCGCAATCCTGCAAAAAATGTCTGAGATGGGGTTTGACGTAATGCAGGTCTATGGCCTGACCGAAACCTATGGCCACGTCACCCAATGCGTTTGGCGTGAGGAATGGGATGAGCTTGGTTTTGAGGCCCAGGCCGATCTTCAGAGCTGGCAGGGTGTGGGCTTTCCTATGCAAGAAGGGGCAGCCGTGATGAATACAGAAAGTGGTGAACTGGTGCCGCGCGATGGCGAAACGCAGGGTGAAATTGTTCTTCGCGGCAATGCGGTTATGAAGGGCTATTACAAGGACCCCGATGCCACCAAGGCAGCGCTTCATGACGGTTGGTTCTTTTCCGGCGATGCGGCAGTGTGGCATGACAATGGCTACATCCAGATCAAGGACAGGCTGAAGGATGTGATCATCTCGGGCGGCGAAAACATCTCGTCAGTCGAGGTTGAGGGATATCTCTACCGGCATCCTTCTGTGGCCGCGGCGGCGGTTGTAGCCAAGCCTGATGAAAAATGGGGAGAGGTTCCCTGCGCTTTTGTCGAGTTGAAACAGGGCGAGAGTGTCAGCGAGGCTGAATTTCTGGAATGGTGCCGCGGCGAGATGGCGGGCTTCAAACGGCCCAAGCAGGTCATCTTCGGCGAGCTGCCCAAAACCTCAACAGGAAAAATTCAGAAATTTGTCCTTCGGCAGCAGGTTAAGGTGTGATCCGCAGCTAAAATATTGGCCCCGAGCGGCCACCCGAAACAAAGCCACCTGGTTTCAGGTGGCTTTTTTGTCACGGTAATTTGTTTTGTCCCAGCAATAAGTGCTTGCCCTCATTTTCTGCGTCGCAAGGGATTGTTGCCGCCCGGCTTGCGATAGGGTTTCTTGCCAGATGGTTTGCGGTTGGCGTTGCTGGCTGGTCTGTCAGATGTTGCACGATCTGCTTTACGATCTTGCTTGCCGCCAGATGTCGGTTTGGCACTGGACGTTGGTTTAGCACCAGACGATGGTTTAGCAAAAGGGTTGGCACCAAAATTTTTGTTAGATGAAGGTTTGCCGCTTCCTTTTGAGTGCGGCTTGCTATGTTTATCTGCAGGCCTGCTGTCTTGTTTTGGCCTCTCATCACGCTGTGGCCTGCTATCGTGTTTCGGCCTGTCATCACGTTTCGGCCTCTCATCACGCTTCGGTCTCTCATCACGCTGGGGCCTGGCAGTCCATTTTGACTGATATTCATCATTCTCTCGGACTTTTCCAGCAGGCTTGCTGCCGAATTTGCCGCCGCCTTTGCTGGTTTTGTTGCCGAAGGGTTTGCCGGTTGGTCTGCCGGTTGGTCTGCCGTCTTGCCTCTTACCCTGTTTTGCTCCCGGATTTTGTCCCGTGGGGTGTGATGCCTTACGGGGGTGATTCTCACCGCCTCCATCCTCGGTGCTTGCCGGTGACCGGCCTTTGTTGCTTTTTGGCTTGGCTGACTTGCCATCGCCCCAACTGCGCTTAGCCCGTCTGCCGTCCGAGTCCTTCTCGCTGCGCCGTTGACGTGGGCTGGCGTTCTGTTCGCTTTTGCCGGTCTCGCGTCTAGCACGCGGTGGCCGTCCTCGCTTGCGTGGGGTCGGTTTCGCCTGAAAATCGGTAACCGCGACGCCTTCCAGATCAAACAATTCGACACGGGCACCAACCATTGAAATGATCGCGGCAAGGCGTGGTTCTTCGGATGGCGAGCAGAAGGAAATGGCAAGGCCACCTAGGCCTGCACGTCCTGTACGGCCAATTCGATGGACATAGGCCTCAGGCGTATCGGTCAAATCAAAATTGACCACATGGCTAAGGCCGGCGACATCAATGCCACGCGCTGCCACATCCGTGGCGATCAGCGCCTGCAATTTTCCATCACGGAAATTACGCAACACTTTCTGTCGCAGACCCTGACGCATGTCACCATGCAGCGCATCAATCGCGAAGCCGCGGGTTTGCATGAATTTAGCCAGTGCATCGGCGCGCCGCTTGGTTCGGACGAAAATGAGGCACTGGCCGGTGTTCTCGTCATTTAACACATCGCACAGGCGATCGCGTTTTTCGCTTTCCGGCATCAGGGTGACATGCTGGGCAATCTTGTCGGCTGTTATACCAGTCTGTGGCGCTTTAACCCGGATGGGATCTACAAGAAATTGTTGGCCCAGTTGCTCGATTTGTGGCGGCATCGTCGCCGAGAACAGCATTGTCTGCCGATCCTTTGGTAGTTCACGCACAATTTTCTTGATTGGCTCAAAAAAGCCAAGATCAAGCATGTGATCGGCCTCATCAAGGACCAGATGCGATATGCCCGATGGGTCAAAGGCGCCCTTGTCCATCAGGTCAATCAGACGACCTGGCGTTGCCACTACAACATCTACCCCCCGGCGCAACCCCTTGATCTGGGTATCATAGCGCGCCCCGCCAAACACGGTGATGTGGCGAATGTTCATATCGCGGGCAAGGCGGCTCAGATTGGTTGAAATCTGGTTGGCAAGCTCGCGCGTTGGCGCCAGCACCAGCGCTTTTGGCGGTTGCCCTGAGCGAACGGCTGGTGCGTAACTGAGCGTTGTCAGCATTGGCAGCAAAAAGGCGGCTGTCTTGCCGGTTCCTGTCTGCGCGAGGCCGATCAGGTCCTCCCCGCTCAACAGGACTGGAATTGACATTTGTTGGATTGGTGTCGGCTCGATCAACCCCTCGCGGGACAGCGTTGCCTGCAACGCGTCAGGAAGGTCAAAGTCGGTAAAGGCAATGGCAGGTTTCCGGGCAGTAACGCCATCATCAGCGGTGCCATCCGATGCATCGCCGGTCATAGAACTATCGTCGCTTGTCATAAAATTTTCTAGCTGTGCTGCTGGCGCGGCGTTGGCGTGTTGCTCGCCGCTCATCTGCGCTGGTTATGCGTCACTCGTCGGCGAAAGTCAATCAGAGTGGTTGGTGGCCCATTATCCAGCCACTGTCCGGGGGTGGTAATATGGCGATGCAGCGTGGGGCGCGTTTCCAGTCCCGCAATTGGTCTGGTGGCGGTTGGCGAATGGTTGTAGACTGCGCCGGTGTGGTCCCGTAGCTCATCAGGATAGAGCGACAGATTCCTAATCTGTAGGTAGGGGGTTCGAGTCCCTCCGGGATCACCAGGCGCCGCCAGATAACGCGCCAAACGCCCGTAACGGTCGCCTGAGGTGCGGGTAACGCGGTTGGCAATCATCACAGGCGGCCTCTGCACCCAGACCAGCCCCGCGGGCTTTGTCTGTTGGTTCCGGGGACAGGCCAAGTGCCGTCTGCTGCTGCAGACAGCGGACAAAGGCTTTTCCGGTTATCTGGATTATATTCACGGGCAGGGCCTGCTGGATATGGAGCGGGCAACGCAGCCCGTTGGTGCCACAGGTCTGCCACTTGACGGTAGGACAACAGGTTCTATCCACAAGCTGGCCGGCGCGGCTGCCTTAAGCACGGTACCAGCGTCCTTGCGTGTGGCTCTTTCAAAAATCATGGTGCTTGATTCTTTTGAGCGGGATTTCAAGGTTGATCTCGGCAACGTTCTTGCGCCGATCGACACAAGAAGAGGCAGTCTTTCTGCGGCGGCCGCACCCTACAATGGCTTCGCACCCTACCTTGATGGGGATCAACATCTGGTCTATCGACATTATCTCTCGCAGGAGCTACGTGTGCTGACCGGTGGCGGAATGGCTGAAGGGCAGTTTCTGGGTAACAGTTTGTCGGGAAGTTTTGGGAATGTCCGCAGCAGCAGCACCGGATATGGGATCATTCAATATGAGGGCAAAGGTGAAATCGCAGGCTTGCATCCAACAGCACAGTTTGGTGCTGGTGTCACCATTATTGACCTTGGCAACGAGCCAAGCCTTTTAGAAAAAGTTGATCCAGTGATTTCATCAAGCTGGGCGATAGGCATTCGCACCGGCGTGGCGCATGGTGGCGAAGTGCGTTTTGGCATCAGCCAGCCCGTGCATATTGACTCCGCCAAATTCACTTACCGGACTCCTGCAGGACGCACACTCGAGGGTGGTGTCACATATGCCAATCATGTAGTTGATCTCGGCGCAACCGAGCGGGAACTGGATTATGGGTTATCCTACCGTTTGGGCGATCCTCAAGACATGCTTGAAATGGTCGCATATTCGGAATTGCGAACACAGGTTGCCGGCTTGAAAATGGGGAGAGAACAGCGATTTGGTTTTCGCTTCAAGCTGCGCCTTTGATGGTCAACCAAGGCGGCCAAAAA
>ERZ802830.2336-NODE-2336-length-17348-cov-13.5328_pt1 | contig 17348 bp, 19 predicted proteins | sample MGYA00345654_ERZ802830 | MGnify/ENA primary metagenome ERZ802830 (study PRJEB30503, sample SAMEA104212375) | marine metagenome | biome: Westerlies Biome; feature: [SRF] surface water layer (ENVO:00010504) within the epipelagic zone...; material: water...
GGGATAGTAGTCAATTGCCCTTCACTAACTATTATTTTTCCATTGATGATCGTATAATTTGCCTTCCCTGGACCGCAAAATACTAAAGATGCAACAGGATCCCAATCGCTTCCTGAGAAATCAACATTATTTCTCTTGAAAGCTGTTATGTCAGCAGCATAACCTGGTGCGAGCACACCAATATCATCTCTATTCAAAACGGATGCGCCACCTCTGGTGGCAACCTTTAATGCTTCCCTAGCAGTCATAGAGCTAGCTTTGGAATTTACTCTTTGTAAAAGCATAGTTTGACGGGCCTCATTCAACATGTTTCCGCTGTCATTAGAGGCAGAGCCATCAACACCAAGGCCAACTTTTACGCCACTATCCAACATTTGCCTAACGGGGGCTATTCCACTCGCAAGTCGCATATTGGAGCAGGGACAATGCGCGATACCTGTTCCTGTTTTTGCAAATAAATTAATCTCTTCTGAGTTAAGCTGAACGCAGTGCGCATGCCAAACGTCATCTCCTGTCCATCCCACTGCTTCAATATATTCACCTGGCCGCATTCCAAACTGCTGTAGACCATACTCAATATCTTCGGCATTTTCGGCAAGATGAGTGTGCAAACCCACTCCATAAGAACGTGCCATCGCCGCACTTTCCCGCATCAAATCTATACTCACTGAGAAAGGAGAGCAGGGCGCTAAAGCAACTCGCTGCATAGCATAACGACTGCTGTCATTATACGTTTCAATAAGTCTCTGACTTTCAGACAGGATAAAAGATTCTTTTTCAGTAAGGCTATCGGGTGGCAGTCCACCTTGCGACTCCCCTATACTCATGGATCCCCGTGTTCCATGAAACCTAACGCCAATGTCTGCTGCTGCCGATAAAGAGTCGTCTAATTTAGCACCATTGGGATAAATATACAGATGGTCAGAAGATGTTGTACACCCACTCAAAGCAAGTTCAGCAAGCCCAAGTGCGGTTGACCAGTAAACATGTTCAGGCCCGATATTACTCCATATAGGGTATAAAGTTTTCAGCCATCCAAAAAGTTCTGAATTTTGTGCCGCTGGTACGGCACGGGTTAAGTTTTGAAATAGATGATGGTGAGTGTTAACCATTCCGGGGATGACAACATGTCCCTTCATATCAATAATAGTATCAGCCGTTTGTGGGAGAGAGTTGCTTTCAGCAACAGTTTCAATAATGCCATTGCGTGCAAAGAGACCCCCATTTTTTATTTCTTCTTTAGCATTATTTTCGCATCCGTCTGGTCCGGCCATTGTGCATAAAACGTCTGCATTTTTTAAAAGTAGCGTCTGGTCTGACATTTAGGGTATTCCTATATTCAATTCTTTTTAAGTCAGATTAAGATTAAAGAATTTTTCTTTGTTTTTAAATTATAGCTAGTCAAATTTACACCAGAGATATTTAATTTATTATGCTTTTGATAAAAGTGTTTAAAGGTATTTTTTCTAGGCTCATTGACTGTGAATAGACGTTCAGTGCCTTTTCTTTATTCCAAAGTCTTGTCGCAAGGCTCAAAAATTTTTCTTGTAAGTCTTTCTCAGAATATGGATCCTGCCAATCCCCACGGTTAGTTGTTACGCTAGCTTCAAAAGTAGTGCCATCCTCCATAGATATTGTTACATGAGCAGGTCTTAAATCGGGAGTTTTTTGTGTCATTAATGGATCTTCTTCTATAACTACTTTTTGGCAAAGTTTTTGAATTTTTTTATTGGTTCGCATAGCTTCTGTGAAGCTCATCACTCCCGAATCAAGGTTTACTAGTGTCGTTGATATTGCAAAAGGTACAGAAAATTTGCATGCCAGCACATTTCGTGGATTTTGATCTTTGAGTTCTGCTGCAAGATTATAACTTCGGATTTTTATCTCTTTAATTAATTCAAGGCTTTTTAATTCTTTATGATTTTCGATAAGTTTCCACAATGCATCTAAAGCAGCATGGTTGTATCGACAACAGGCATGGAGTTTGAAGTAATTTCTATTAACTTCAAATCTTTTCCCGATTAACTCAAATGCACTTTTGCTATCAAATCTACTAGACACAACACCGTCAAAAATGGATTTAATCCCGTCACTTTCTCCAGTGAACCCAGCTTTTAAAAGTGACAGCCCAACATGGGCCATTTTGTTTGACACCCCAGTATATGAATTTCTAACAGTTGCCCCTTCCAGCATAGTTTTTCTGCTCGTTGCTAATGTTAGACTAGAAACAATATTAAGATATTCATTGGCTTGCTGGGTATCCATGTTATGTAATGCTGCAAGGCTTGCTGCAGCTCCCAAACCACCCCAAGTTCCATGTGGGTGCATATTTGGATTAAGGTTGGATGCTAGTCCTATACGCGCCCCAACATCATATCCAATAATAAATGCTCTTAAAAATCCTTCTCCTGAAATCTCGCTGTTTCTTGCTGCCGCTAATAATGCAGGAAAAACGTGCATCCCAGGATGGCCTTTTGCAAATTGGTGCCCTTCATCCATTTCTAAAACTGTTCCGGCGGTACCAAATAGAAAACTCACAGTTTCGTCATTAACCTTTTCAGCGGCACTTAAAATCTGAAAAAGGTTTTTACTATTTGCACCCTCAGATTCGGCAAGTGTGCGAATTTCTGGCTCTGCCATTCCGCCAATTATTGCACCTAGGCAGTCTGCGACAATTAATTTTGCTGAGTGGAAGGCTGCATTAGAGATTGAAATATCCGTTGATTTTCCAATAAAATTAGCAAATTTAGTAACAGTACTTTCCATTTCTGTACCTTATCCAGTCTGTTTAAATTTCAGCAGTAAAGAATAAAGCTTGCCTAACCTTAACATTATATTCTTTACTTTAGGTAAAGATGAAACAGTTCTTGAATATAAGTAAATACTAAAGGGAGAATAGTATGAATAAATCAATTTTAAAAACGAACACCTCACGGCGTAATTTTTTGGGAGGTACTGCTGCGACTGTTGCTTTAACAGCCGGTGTGGGAACGCCATGGATTGCTCAGGCAGCGAGTAATGTAAAAATAGGACTAATTCATCCAGCAACGGGTTGGGCAGCATATCCAGCAGCTCAGCTTCGTTATGGAGCCCAAATGGCTATAGCTGACATAAACGCTGCTGGTGGAATAAAGTCTATGGGTGGTGCGCAATTAGAAGCACTTCTCGGGGACTCGCAGACAAAGCCTGAAATTGGTGCTGCTGAAGTCGAAAAGATGAATGAAGCAGGTGTTCATGCTATTCAAGGCTGTTATCAGTCCGCTGTTGGACTTGCTGCGTCGGCTGCTGCTGCTAAGTACAATATTCCTTTTTCAGTAGATGTTGGGGTTTCTGATAAGCTCGTTCAGCGAGGACTTCCAAATGTTTTCCGTATGGCTGATGGCTATGGGCGAATAGCACGTGATGCGGCCACAAACTTGGGTGAAATAAATCGTTTAGCAGGCAGCCCTGCCAAAACAGTTATAATTGTTCATGAAGAGTCAGAATTTGGAACTGGGACAGCAAAACTAATGACGGCAGCTTTGAAAGAGCACAGCATCGAGGTCATTGATACTATTAAACACGCAAACCCGACACGTAACTTTGATAATGTAGCTCTTAGAATTAAGTCTGCAAAACCGGATATCGTCATGCCCATTAACTATCCTGGTGAGTATGTATTGCTAGCTAAAACATTGCGTCAGCAGCGGGTTGACTTCATGGCAAGCTATTCGGTGCTGGGCGGGGGCTTCAACTTTAAGTTTGTTGATGATCTACCGCAGATTGCTGAAAATATGATCGACGTGAACCACTGGTACAATCCGAGCTCTGCTTCAGGGCAAGCAATGAGAGCGAAAACAGAGGCTGATGGTAACTATTTCACCTTTGAAGTGTATTGTGCTTACATGTCTGTAATGTTCCTAGCTGATGGGTTTGAGCGCGCGGGATCAACTGATAAAGAAGCCGTAAATGCTGCTCTTGCTGGCTCAACAATTGATGTTGATTTTATGCCCTATGGCAAAACTGAGATGGTGAACGGTCAAAATATGGGATCAAGAGCTGTCGCTATTCAGGCACAAAAAGGCGATGTGCAAATTATTGCTCCGTCTGAGTATGCCTCAGCCAAAGCAGTTTTTCCCCGTACTTAATAATTTTATATAAACAGGCGATCTTTGGGTCGCCTGTTTTTCTTATAACAGGCAAATTTTTCTATGATTTCAGCCTCTCTATCCATGCTTCCTGCTGCTATTATCAACGGCTTTATGTACGGAGCTATATACGCCCTCGTAGCTTTAGGTTTGACACTAATTTATGGTGTTTTACACATAATCAATTTTGCTCATGGCGCTATGTTGATGTTGGCCTTGTACGCAGCATTTTTTCTGTTTGACCTGTTTAATATTGATCCGTACTTCTCAATACTTATTGTGACGCCCTGTGCGTTTATATTTGGGTATCTAATTTATCGGTATGGAATTGGATCTCTTGCTAAGGGCAAAGATCAAAATATACTACTTATTACGTTGGGCTTATCAATCATCATTGAAAACGGTGCTTTGTTTTTCTTTAGTGGAGACCAACAGACCGTGAACCTAACATATGGGTTTGAAGCCTTCGATTTGGGTTTTATGTACCTTTCATATCCCAAAGTTATATCATTTTTTGCAGCTCTGTTAATGTGTGCTATCCTTTGGGCCGCTATGAGCCTTACGGATCTGGGGCGCGCAATACGAGCGGTTGCAAAGGAGAGACAGGGTGCAAGACTTGTAGGCATAAACGTTGAACATATTTTTGCTGTAACTTTTGGAATTGGCATAGCTTGTTTAGGTGCTGCTGGCTGTATGATGCTTCCTATCTTTTACGTAGATCCGTATACGGGTAACATCTTCGTTCTAGTAGCTTTCACTATTGTCGTATTGGGAGGTATGGGCAGTGTAGTTGGCGCTCTTGTTGGTGGGTTTATCATAGGAATTACAGAGTCTGTAGGTGGACTTTTGTTGGGTGAAAGCCTTGGGCAAATTGGAATATCGTTAATTTTTATTCTTATTTTGATATTTCGGCCTACGGGGCTGTTTGGGAGCAAGGTGTAATGTCTAATTTGCGACGTCATCTTGCTTTTTTAGTGTTGGGAGCACTTGGCCTAATTATATTGCCTTATTTCATTAGCAGTAGGTTTTATATCGACGTTCTTACGCTGATATTTTTCACTGCTTATTTGGGGCAATCATGGAATATATTAGGTGGTTATGCTGGCCAATTTTCTTTTGGAGGCGTTATGTTTTTTGGAACTGGCGCATATGTCTCTTCAATTTTATTAACTACCTTCGGTTTTCCTCCTATTTTTGGAATTTTTCTAGCAATTCTGGGTGGTGCTTTTTTAGGTTTGATTGTCGGCTATATGTCGTTCAGATCTGGCCTCAAAGGTTCTTACTTTGCTCTGATAACTTTAGCTTTTGCAGAATTATTAAGAGTTCTAGCAAACTCTGTGGAATTTACAGGTGGCGGTGTCGGTCTTTTTCTGACCTACGCTCCTGGTCTAAGTAATTTGCAATTTGAAACCCCAGTTGGATTTTATTACTTCGCTCTAGTTCTAATGTTTATTTCGATAGCGATAGTATATTGGCTAGAGGGATCGCGCTTTGGTGCGCAGTTAGTGGCTATCCGCGAGAATGAAGATGCAGCTGAAGCTTTAGGTATAGATACCTTGAGGTGCAAAATTTACGCAATCATGATAATGGGCGCTATGGGAGGTGCAGCTGGTACCTTTTACTCGCAAAAGTATCTCTATCTTGATCCACCAATAGCATATTCGATCCACCTGTCTGTTGAGATGCTCTTGGTGACAATCGTCGGTGGGATGGGCACAATTTTTGGACCGCTGGTAGGTGCCTTTGTCTTACATACGGTTAATGAAGTGGCCCGGCACTTTATCGATACTCCAGGACTAAGTTTAATTGTATATGGTTTGATCCTAATTATTATTATTGGCTATCTTCCAAATGGCTTGATCGGCGCATTTAAGAAAAAAGAGAAAAAATCAGGGTCCAATTCTCTCGATAAAAAACGATCGCGCGAGGAATCTTAAATTGCTTAGGGTAAACAATTTAACAAAAAAGTTCGGAGGTTTGGTAGCTGTTTCTTCGGTTGATCTCGAAGTAAATGAAAAGGAAATTGTTTCACTTATTGGCCCAAATGGAGCTGGTAAAACAACTTTATTTGCAATGGTTGCGGGTTTCTTAAAGGCAGATGAAGGTGAAATAAATTTTGAAAACGCCTCTATTGTGGGTATGAAGCCTCACCAAATTTGTCAGCGTGGTATGGTTAGGACATTTCAAATAACTCAACCATTTGCAGGTCTAACAACCTTGCAGAATATTATGGTTGGTGCATACAGTAATACGCCTCAGACAATTAGTGCGCGAAAAAAAGCTGAAGAAGTTGCTGAAGTTGTTGGTATGACATCATTATTAAGTCAAGGCGCTGACGGTCTTACAGTAGCAGGCCGAAAACGTCTTGAATTAGCTCGAGCACTGGCAACAGATCCAAAGCTCCTTTTGCTTGATGAAGTGATGGCTGGATTAAATCCAGCAGAAATAGATGAAATCGTTAAAGTTATTAAGGGGATAAGAGACCGTGGAGTTACTATTTTCTTAATAGAACATGTCATGAAAGCTGTAATGAATCTATCTGATCGTACATATGTTCTTAATGATGGTAAACTCATTGCCAGTGGAACCCCTTCCTCAGTAGCTGAAAACCCACAGGTGATTGAAGCTTATTTGGGGCATGGTGCTGCCGAAGCTATGGCGGAGGGCGCATGAGCTTAATAAAAGTTGAAAATTTAGCTGCTGGTTATGGACTTGTCGAAGTTTTAAGGAATATCTCATTGGAAATAAATCAAGGTGAGGTTGTTGCAGTACTCGGCAGTAACGGAGTGGGCAAAACTACTTTAAATAATTGTTTATCCGGTTTGATAAAGCCAAATCACGGGAAGATATTTTTTCAGGATGAAGTAATTTCCAACAAGTCACCTGAAGAAATAGTTGATATGGGTTTAATACATGTTCCCGAGGGCAGAAAACTTTTTCCTAATCTTACTGTTAAGGACAATTTAGAGTTAGGTTCTTACCGGAGAGGTAAAAGCAATCGGTCCTCCAATCTAGAAAACGTTTTGAATATATTCCCGAAGCTTTCTGAGAGAATAAGTCAAACCGCTGGCACCCTTTCGGGCGGGGAGCAGCAGATGGTTGCCATTGGCCGAGGCTTAATGGGTGATCCTCGCCTTTTATTGCTTGATGAGCCATCATTGGGACTTTCCCCATTGCTGGTGGAGCAAATGTTCGACCTGATAAAAAAAATAAGTGATAACGGTCTAACTGTTTTGCTCGTGGAGCAAAATGTGACCCAATCGCTCTCTATAGCTGATCGCGCATATGTCATTGAAGAAGGGGCGATTGCTATTTCTGGGTTATCAAAAGATCTGTTAAAAAATGCAGAGTTAAAAAGGTCATATCTTGGTCTTTGAGATCTTATTTTGCTGTATAACCGCCATCAACGACAATCACCTGACCTGTAATAAAAGACGCTGAATTAGATAGCAAAAACACAATCACCTGTGCCACCTCTTCAGCTTCTCCAAAACGCCCAAGTGGTATCTTACTCTTTATTTCTTCATATCGGTTATGATCAGATCTGGCTGCCTCTGTCATTGGTGTCATTATGGGCCCTGGCGCAACCGTATTTACTCTTATCTGTCGGTTCGCAAGCTCTAGGGCTACAGATTTTGCAAAACCATTTAGTCCAGCTTTAGAAGCTGCATAGGCAGCGGCATTATCATGGCCTACAAGACCAATTTGGCTAGAAATAAAAATAAGACTTGCTCCAGATTTCAAAAAAGGATTTGCAAATTGAGCTAGTTCAAAATTTGCTGTTAGGTTCACATTAATAGTTTGCTTCAAGTCTTCAGCTGTTGTTGCTTCAATTGTTTTTAATTTTATAATTCCAGCTGCGCCAACTAAACCATCTAATCCCTCATATCTATCTGCGGCAGACTGAACAGCGGATTGAAGTTCCTGACTATTGCTTAAATCGAGTAGAAAAATATCTTCCGTCAGGGGTGCAACATTTTTTTTCTGATCTTCACTTTCAATTGTTCCTGCTAGGTTGCCCCCTAAGCTTTTGATTAGTTTTCCAGTTTCATACCCTATTCCACTTCCTAGTCCCGTAACAAAGAAAGTTTTATTGACAAGAGAAATCATTCGTGTCGTCCTTAAGATAATGTTTCTAATTCTAAACAATATATTTTATTTATGAAGAAAATTCTTGTTATTGTACCATTCCCAATGTCGCAGGAAAATCTTTCATCGCGGCAGGATCAATTAAAGTCTGTTGATATAGGTGAGGGGTTTGAATTTGTATTTAGACCAGTAAAAGCTGCCCCGCGGAATTATGTCAGTCAGTCAGATATGGTCCTCGCGGATGTTGGAATACTAGAAGCTGGTTTGGATGCAGAAAAGGAAGGTTTTTCGGCTGTATGCATAGATACAATGAGCGACTCTGGTGTTTCAGCCCTTAGGTCAGTTCTTTCAATACCCGTTATTGGCCCCGGCAGGACGTCTATGTTAATAGCAATGTCCCTAGGCTCTAAATTTTCAATAATTACTATGTGGAAAAAATGGTTTCATCTTTATGAGAAAACCATAAATGATCTTGGAATAAGAAGCTCATTAGCATCTATTAGATCAATAGACGTAACCCCTGATAATCAAGCACTTTTAGAGGGAAAAGAAGAGGAAATATTTCCTCTTTTAGAAACTGCAGCTAAAAAAGCTATAGACCAAGACAATGCAGAAGTAATTATTCTGGGCTCTACTACAATGCATCAAGCACATAGCTTTTTGTCGTCCCGCTTGCCTGTTCCCATAATAAACCCAGGGCCATTAACCTATAAAAAAGCAGAGCTACTTCTAAGCTCTGGCCTCTCTCACAGCAGAAACGGTTACCCAACCTCTCCAGTAGACAAAAGCATTATGCTTAAAGCAATGTTGAATACTGCTTCAGATTTCGATCATTAGGTAGTCAATTTTCTTTATTCAATGTATTTTCACCTGCCATGTAAACGCGTACTTCTGAAAAAATACCGTCTTTAAGTGTGAAAAAATTACAATTTGATTTTGATATAATTTGATCATTGTGAAGAATGTTTATGACTTGAAACCTCACAGCAACTTGATTTTTCATAGCATCTTTTACAAAATAGAAATCCTTATGCTCAACAGACGCATGGTTTTTCCACAATCTTTTAAACATACTTGTGATTTCGTCATGCCCAACCAACTTAATTCCATGGGTTTCTATTGAAAAAACACAATCCTCGGTCAAAGTATCAAGAACTGAGCTGATATTTTCTTCATCAACTCCCTTGAAGTATTTCAGTACTAAGTTCTCAGCATTTATTTCTTTCATTGAGATTCTCTAATCTAACTCTCTAATCCATAAAAGTATTTCAGTCTGATACCATTTTACGATTAAATTTTAATCGTTTTATTATATTTGAGCGAAAAAATCTTTTAACAAGTCTATTAAAATTTAAATATTGCTGCGTTTAGTCCAAATTTTAAAATACTAATACAAATATTTGTCCATTGCTGGAAATCAAATGTATCTAGAAAAAATAAACCGATTGGATGGCCCTCCGCGCGCTAAAGGTATTTTGCACTTAACTTCAGCTGGTCAGAGTAAAATTAAGAACCTATTTCAGCAAGGCGCTACAAGAGCTCTCTTTCCTAGGCGAGCTAATGGACTTGAATGTATAATGATTAATACTTCTGGTGGTTTAACAGGCGGTGATAAATTCTCGAACTCTATAATATGCGAAGACCACTCAAATTTAACTATAACTACTCAAGGCTGTGAACGAATTTATAAAAGTGGTGATGGAACCGTTGCTGTGGTTGAAAATAGAGTGACAGTAAAAAATTCTTCGCGTGTTCATTGGCTCCCCCAGGAAACGATTATTTTTGACCAAGGCAGAATAAAAAGACAGCTTAAGGTTGAACTATCATCTGAAGCAGAAGCTCTAATTGTTGAACCAGTAATTTTTGGTAGATTGGCAATGGGTGAGACTAATATATCTGGACATTTTGAAGATAAGATAGAAATACACGTTGACGGCAAGATCGCCTATTTAGATAAAACCCGATTGACCGGTGAAATATCAAAAATCTTGAAAAGACCAGCAGTTTCAAATGGTAGTGCGGCAACAGCCATTTTAATTTTTAAATCAGAATCAGCCAAGTCATTTCTGAATTTTGTAAGGGAACAATTAAATGCTCAATCAGGAGTAAGCCTATTAAATAATAGCTTTTTGGTGGCAAGGTTTGTCGCCCCAACTGGATATAAATTAAGGCAAATGCTTGTGCCGGTCATTAATAAAATCACAGATGAAAACCTACCAAAAACGTGGAGGCTGTAATGCAATTATCACCTCGTGAGAAAGATAAACTTTTAATAGCAATGGCAGCGGAAGTTGCTCGAAAGAGAAAAAGCCGCGGTGTTAAGCTTAATTATCCGGAAGCAATTTCTCTAATTTGCGATGCTGTGGTCGAGGGAGCTCGTGATGGTAAAAGTGTGGCTGAAATGATGGAATATGGTGCAACAATAGTTAAATCTACTGACTGTATGGATGGCGTGCCAGACATGATACCAGAGGTTCAGGTAGAGGCTACATTCCCTGATGGAACGAAGCTAGTTACAGTTCACAATCCAATAAGATAGGCGCAACATGAAATATTTTATTCTCTTAATGTTGTTTTTTGTATCTAACATAACACTAGCTCACAACAACACTGGTTCTAACCTTCACGAAACGGGTACCTCGTTTTATTACATTACAGCAGGCATTATTTTTGCCATGTTGATATTCATTTTTGTTAAAGAAGCGAGAAGCTCATGAAGCCAGGTGAAATAATAACTTTAGAGGGCTTTTTAACTTTGAATGAGGGTCGTGAGAGCATATCCATAATGGTTTCTAATTCTGGTGATCGCCCTATTCAGGTAGGTAGCCATTACCATTTCTTTGAAACGAACGAAGCTCTAACTTTTGATAGAGAAATTACACGAGGAATGAGGTTAGACATAGCGTCTGGCACAGCAGTCCGTTTTGAGCCTGGCCAATCTAGAGAAGTAAATCTCATTCACCTGTCTGGTGCAAAAAGAGTCTATGGGTTCAACGGAAAAATAATGGGTGATCTTTAATGGCAGTAAAAATTACGAGATTTGATTACGCGGGAATGTACGGTCCCACTAAAGGAGACAAGATTAGGTTGGCGGACACGGACCTTTTTATTGAGGTTGAAAAAGATTTAACAACTTATGGTGAAGAGGTTAAATTTGGTGGTGGAAAAGTTATTCGTGATGGAATGGGCCAGTCTCAGGCAACAAGAGCTGAGGGAACACCTGACACAGTAATCACAAATGCTCTTATTTTAGATTACACTGGAATTTACAAAGCAGATGTTGCCCTCAGAGATGGGAGAGTTGAGTGTATAGGAAAAGCGGGAAATCCAGATACCCAACCAAATATTGATATAATAATTGGCCCAGGCACAGAAATCATTGCTGGGGAAGGCAAAATACTGACGGCAGGTGGATTTGATAGTCATATTCATTTCATTTGTCCGCAACAAATAGATGATGCTCTGCACTCCGGTGTGACTACTATGTTAGGCGGAGGAACTGGGCCGGCCCATGGTACTTTGGCGACAACTTGTACGCCAGGTACTTGGCATATTGGAAGAATGTTACAAGCAGCAGATGGATTGCCAATGAACCTAGCGTTTGCAGGTAAAGGCAATGCCTCTCTTCCTGATGCTCTGATAGAACAAGTTTTAGGTGGTGCTTGTGCTTTGAAACTTCATGAAGATTGGGGAACTACACCGCAAGCAATTGATTGCTGTCTGGGAGTTGCTGATGATCTTGATGTTCAGGTGATGATCCATACTGATACCTTAAACGAAAGTGGTTTTGTTGAAAGAACCGTAGAGTCTATGAAAGGCAGAACGATACATGCTTTTCATACTGAAGGAGCTGGTGGTGGCCATGCGCCTGATATTATTAAAATTTGTGGCGAAAAATTTGTCTTACCGTCCTCAACAAATCCGACAAGGCCATTTACCAAAAATACAGTGGAAGAACATCTTGATATGTTAATGGTTTGCCATCACCTTGATAAGTCTATTCCTGAAGACATAGCATTTGCTGAAAGCCGAATAAGGCGGGAAACAATTGCAGCTGAGGATATACTACACGACATGGGGGCTTTTTCTATTATTGCTTCTGACAGCCAAGCCATGGGGCGAGTTGGGGAAGTTATTATAAGAACCTGGCAAACTGCTGACAAAATGAAAAAGCAAAGAGGAAAACTTTCAGAAGAGGTAGGTGAAAATGACAATTTAAGGGCTCGCCGTTATATCGCAAAATATACGATAAACCCAGCAATAGCTCATGGAATTTCTCATGAAGTTGGCTCCGTGGAGCCTGGGAAACGAGCCGACTTAGTTCTTTGGAATCCAGCTTTTTTTGGAGTAAAGCCAGAAATGGTTTTATTGGGGGGGACAGTAGCTGTTGCTCAAATGGGTGATCCAAATGCTTCAATCCCAACCCCACAACCAGTTTATACCAGGTCCATGTTTGGCGCTTATGGGCGAGCACTTACAGAATCTTCGGTGAGCTTTGTTTCAGGTGCCGCTCAAAATGACGGTATTCGAAGCAAACTGGGCTTAGAAAAGCAAACGGTACCAGTTAAAAATACAAGAAAAATTGGAAAACTAGATTTAAAGTTAAATGTGTCGCTGCCGAACATTGAAGTTGACCCAGAGACTTATGAAGTACGGGCAGATGGTGAACTTTTAACTTGTCAGCCAGCCGATGAAGTGTCGATGGCTCAGCGTTATTTTATGTTTTAGGGAAGTAAAATGTTATCAGCTCAAACAGTCATTACCAGCCCAACCTCAAATGCAGATTTAAGATGCTCTTTGAATTACTCTGATCGTTTTGTTCGTAGAAAACGCTTGCACACTGATTGTGGAATGGCCTTTTTGTTGGATTTGGATAAGGCAACAAATTTGAAGCATACAGATCAATTAAAATTAGATGATCAAACTTTAATTGAAATCATAGCCAAACCAGAAATGTTAGCAGAGATTACAGGAGACAAGATGCTAGAATATGTCTGGCATCTTGGGAATCGCCATACTCCAGCACAAGTTGAGGCAAAAAGAATATTAATACAGCACGACCATGTTATAGAGCATATGATAGAGCACTTAGGTGGAAGTATTACCCATATTACCGAACCATTTATGCCTCTTGGTGGAGCTTATGGGCATGGCAGAACACATTCACACGAGCACGTTAAAAGTATCCATGCACATACCCACTGATTCAAAACTCATCACTGTAATGCAATGGTTATCGCCCGCATTTCCTATTGGAGGGTTCGCTTACTCCCATGGTTTAGAATGGGCAATTAATAAAGGTCACGTGGGTAATCGGGAAGAATTGCAAAAGTGGATTAGTGATCTTTTAGAATACGGATCACTAAAAAATGACGCTATCTTAATCAAGCTTGTTCTACAGGGTTCTGATCCAAAAGAGATAAACGAACTCGCGATGGCTTTATGCCCAGCAAGCGAGCGTTTATCAGAAACTCAGCTTCAAGGTGGCGCGTTTTGTAAAATTATGAGAGAGGTATGGAGCCTAGAGATAGACGATTTGACTCTTCCAATTGCACTTGCACTTGCAGCAAAAAATGAAAGTATCGATCAGAATTTAGTTTTGCCAGCTTATCTACACTCTTTTTGCTCTAATCTTATATCCGTTGCAACGCGGTTAATTCCAATTGGTCAAACAGATGGTCAAAAAACACTTCTTGAACTTTCACCTTTAATTTTAGATTGCGTTAGAGCCGTTGTTAAAAGTGACATAGATGACTTGGGCTCTACCTGTTTTTTATCGGATGTCTCAGCAATGCAGCACGAATATCTTCAGCCAAGGGTTTTTAAAACATGAATAAACACAAACGTTCTGCAGTGCGCATTGGAATTGGTGGGCCCGTAGGTGCAGGAAAAACTTCTTTGACAGCAGCAGTTGTAAAAGATTTAAGAGACCGTTTTTCTGTTGGGGTAATTACAAACGATATTTATACTAAAGAAGATGCAGAAGCTCTGATGCGGATGCAAGTTCTTCCAGAAGAGCGTTTAATTGGAGTTGAAACAGGTGGTTGTCCTCATACGGCAATTAGAGAAGATGCATCAATCAATCTTGCAGCAGTTGATGAGTTGCAGCGACGTATAGAAGGTTTAGATTTGATTTTTATTGAAAGTGGTGGAGATAATTTATCAGCAACCTTTTCACCAGAATTAGCAGATATTACTGTTTATATGATAGATGTGGCAATGGGCGCTGATATCCCGCGAAAGCGAGGCCCTGCGATGATGAAATCGGATATTTTGCTTGTTAATAAAACTGATTTAGCCCCTTACGTTGATGTTGATTTAGCTTCAATGGAAAGCGATCTAAAAGTTGCAAGGGAAGATAGGCCTTATTTCTTGATACAAGCAAAAAATAATTTAAATATTGAAAAAGTTTCGCAAGCTATAACTGAGTTAGCTGGGCTATGAGCTGAGAATTTACTCCCCAGCTCATAAAGTTTTAGCGCTTAGGCAATGGCATCCAGCTTGGAACTGATACATCGGCGTGAGCAAATTGTGGCATTTTCGATGATAAATCTTCCATATTTTTAATGTCATTGTCATTCAAGAATTTCTGAGTGATCAGAGTTGGTGGGACAATAACATTACTTCCTGGGTTTTCACCTGCAAGCATCATTGCGAGTGATCTGACAGATACTTCTCCAACAACAGCTGGGTTGGTAGCAACCGTTGCTGCCCAAGCAGAGTTAGGTTCACGCATTGCTGATATGTCTGCTGTTGAAACATCTGCAGAATATATATCAATTTGATCTGTAAGGCCTGCCTCGTCTACTGCAATTTTTACGCCCTTAGCAAATTCATCATATGGAGCAAACATAACAGTAATATCTGAGTTTGCTTGCAATACAGATCTTGCTTGGTTAGCGTTTGTATTTGCAATTGGGTTATCAAGCGTTCCAAATTGCGCAACTTCTTCAATGCCTGGATTTGCGGCTTTTATGTCTTCCCATGCAGCATGCCGTCTATCTAGCGGTGCAATTCCTGGGACATAAACATATCCTGCTTTCCAGGAAGTTCCATTGTCTTTGATTGCTTGCTCCAAAGCAAGTTTACCTAGTAAATAGTCTGATTGCTCTATTTGCGGAATTGCGGAATTTTCAACGTTCACGTCAAACGCAACGACTTTTATTCCTGCATCAACTGCGCGTTGAGCGGCATCGCGCATACTCTCGGTTAATCCGTGTTGAATTACTATTCCATCAACACCTAAAGCTATAGCTTGATCTACCATGTCTGATTGTAGAGCTGCATCTTGCCGGCTATCAAAAACTCGCAAATCAACACCTAGAGCAGCCGCTTGTGTTTCCACGCCTGATAGATAGGCTTGGAAAAAGTCACCTGTTGAAAGATATCTTACAAGTGCGATTTTCACGTCACCAGGATTGTCAAATGGGGTAGGCATATCTCCTGCAAATACAGAGGTTGAAAGGGTCACAGGCAATGCAACCATCCCACCTAATAATTTTAATATTGATCTTCTAAACATAGTTTTCCTCCCTAGTTTGTTTTAGTCACATTTTAGTGACCACTTTGGCGCCCACTAAAAGATAGGGCAAATGTAAAAATTAACGCGATCACTAGGACTGCGCCTTTTACAAAATCTTGTGTGTAATAGGGTGCATTCATCATAGTGAGACCTTGTAAAAGAATACCCACAAAAAGAGCCCCTATTGCTGTTCCAAATGCATTAGGTTTAGCTGCACCAAGAACGGCAAATCCAATTAATGCCGCAGCCACCGAGTCAAGTAATAGATTATTTCCAGATGCAATATCGCCTCTGCCCAGACGTGCAGAAAGTAAAATGCCACCGATTGAAGCCATTACACCCGATATAACGTATGCTAAAATTTTGTATTTATTCACGTTAGCCCCAGCAAGCGCTGTAGCCGTTTCATTTGAACCGATAGCGTACATTAATCTTCCATGCCGGGTTAATTCGAGAAAAACCCAAATTAATATACCTACAAGAATAAAAATGATTACTGGAATTGGAATAAGTTTTTCTAAGAAAAAATCTAGTCTATGTCTTCCAAGCCATAAAAAGGCCTGGGAGTATACTCCTTCAGTGGTCGTTCCATCTGGTAATTTCATTCCAGTGGAAATTGAACGACCTTCCGTTGGAATACGCTGAAGTCCGATTAAAAGGAACATCATTCCAAGGGTTGCCAGCAGATCGGGCACTCTAGCTTTGACTATTAGCAGACCATTGATAAGGCCAACTGCAGCTCCCATTAGCAAGCATGCAATAATTGCTGAGAAAGCTGACATTTCCAGGACGACCATGACGTAGGCAGATAGCATAAGCGCAGACGTCGCTACAGATCCTATAGAAAGATCAAAGCCATCTACTACCAAAGTAGCCGTAACACCAAGGGCTAAAATACCTGTTATGGAAACAGACTGAAAAATAAAGACAGCAGATCGAGGTCCAGCAAAACCCTCTGCTGCTATGGAAAAGAAAATCACCAATCCAGTTAGTAAAATAAGAAAGCCGTACTTTATAGCAAAACGCCGTGAATTCATTTTTTGATCATTAGCCATATTTAAGTTCCATAATTTGAACTACCTTGATTATAAGCGCTGCCGCTAAAACTTGACACAATTTCTGGTATATTTTTACGTTTGTTTTGATATTCACCAACAAGATTACCTTCGTGTAAAACAATGACCCTGTCTGCTATTTCTAGAGCTTCATCAAGTTCTGCAACAAATATTAATGTGGCTCTTTGACTGGATGTTGATCGTATTTGGAGGCCAATATCGCGCCTAGCTTTTATATCTACTCCTTGAAAGGGCTCATCTAAAAGGAGGACGGAAGACTCCTCAGCCAACCATCGCCCAACCATAACCTTTTGTTGATTGCCGCCGGATAATGTTGTTACGGAATCCATTTCAGATTGGCACACTATTCCAAGCTTATCGATAGAGTTTCTAGCATTTTGTGCAAGACTTTTGGAACGAAGAAAAGACAATCTACTATGCCTTTTAAGGAATGGTAATGCTAAGTTATTTGATATATCAAACTCTGAAACTACAGCGTTTGACGCCCTATCTTTTGGGCACATAAAAACTCCGGCTGCGATGGCTTCCTTTGGG
>ERZ802830.2337-NODE-2337-length-17339-cov-7.73154_pt1 | contig 17339 bp, 26 predicted proteins | sample MGYA00345654_ERZ802830 | MGnify/ENA primary metagenome ERZ802830 (study PRJEB30503, sample SAMEA104212375) | marine metagenome | biome: Westerlies Biome; feature: [SRF] surface water layer (ENVO:00010504) within the epipelagic zone...; material: water...
CAATTTTCGTTCCATAATGCTAGAAAGGCACGTTCATATCCTCTCGCTTCAATTTCCCACGGGGTAAACCAATAGTTATCTTCAGGATCATACCAAATACCTTGATAGGTGTGTCGATTTACTTCTAACTCTAATCCTTCTAACTCATGTTGTTTTACATGAACCATTTCATGAGCTACAACCTGCACCAATTCATCTTCAGTGCAGGCTTTTAAGAACTCTGGGTGAAGTTCAATTTGATACATACCTTCACCAATGGTAACGCAATAGGCATTATCTTCGGGCAAGCACTCGTTTGTAGGGCAAACAGTAACGTCTACATACAAATTAAAATACTTTTCTACCATATTGATAACGCCCTCGGCGATTTCCATTTTTCTCATAACATTACTCTGTGTATTAGAAGCATCATAAATATACCAAAGAGGTATCCTGTAATCGCACCTTTCCAAAACATTATCTGTAATTCTTCTCTATAGCTCATTTCCGTCCTTATCGTAAAAGCCTGGGTGATTCTTTTCAAACTCATCCCAGAACTGTTGTAATTGTTCTTGGTTCATATACAGCAATATCTCTCTAAAAACATACCAATCACTGTATTCTTCTGATAACTTCATAAACTTGTATCTCAGCTCTCTCGCATCCATATCTTCAAGCCTCTCTATTCTTTTATTCATTTCTCTCATGCGAAGATTTATATTTGAAACCATTGTATTTAATCTTTCAATACTTTCTTCGTTTGATAACATTACCAGTTACCTTCATTTAACCAATCCGCATCGTAGATATGCCCAATCCAACCTCCGAACATTTCTAGTACATCATGGTCAGAACATCCTTTTGCTTCGTCAGTACCGAACTCTACTAACTCTTCTCTCAGCTCTTTTATAAACTTCTTAAACTCTCTGAAATCAGGGTGAATAAATACTGCTTCTTGTTGTTCTGGGTCAAACACTACATATAATTTCATGGTCTTTTCCTTTTCAATTGCGTATATTATACGGGGTTGAGTTAAATATGTCAAACTATTTTTACCTCGAACCAGTCGAAAATTAACGTAAATTTTATCCGGGGCGGGCGGCCGAGCTGTAAAAATCAAGTATTATTTTCCTCTAATTACCCAAATTTTCCCATAAAAAAAGCCCCTTGCGGGGCTTTTCGGCTTTTAACTTCAATTAGCCTGTGAAAGTCTTCAATAAGTTTTGCAGAGATCTTGCGTCGGCTTTCTCAAGTCCCGCAAAGTCTTCAAGGTTCGCGCCAGCTTGGATTTCGAGTTCGCGCACGATGTCAGCTTTGCGAATCCGAGGCCCCGCCGAGGCTTTTACAGCAGGCTTAGGCGTGTAGTCTAAGCTCAGGTTTTTAACTTTAGAAATCACACTGCGTACTGACAGACCGTGCTTGTCTGCGAAAGCAGAAGCGGAGTCGTAGTCAAAGGAGCCAGCGGAAGTCATCTCTTGTACCATCTTGTCGGTGTAAGCACTCATAAAATTTTCCTCAAATTGTTCGTTGTTGTTTGTCTTGATGGGAGTATTATACGGGCTGGCGGATGCCGTGTCAACAACTTTCTTGGTGACAGACCTATATAAATTATTTGACATGCGGGTACCAAAAAAGACTTGACACAGCATCGTTTTGGCACTATAATTGGCGCGCTCAGACCTATCGGTTTATCACTTTGATACTTTGGCGCTGTCGGAGACTACCGCATTGATTTATTTATGCGATAACTCTAAAAAACTCTTGACATGCCATCGCTTTCGCACTATAATGGGCGCGCCGGCGCCGAAAAAGTCAATGTAAATCAGCCCGAGCCTGTGAGAGACTACTCATTCTCACACACACGTTTTTTATCGTTTCTGCGCCACATAGGTTTTCCACTTCACTTTCGCACTGGCGCCCCCGCGCCAAAAATTTCAAGAAGTCAAGCATTTTTTCAAGAAATTTTTCGCGCGAGTGTTTCATGTGAAACATGGCGGACCTATTCCATATTTTCAAGAGTTGAATTTAAAGTTTCCAAAAGGGAAATGATGCCTTGGCTTTTGTCGTTGTAGTCTATAACGTGCCAGTCCCCATCGATCACGCGTTCTTTTAAAATTGTCATACGGTCATAATACGAAAGCGCGTTTTCGTCATTCTCTGAAAATTTCCAATAGGTGAGAGGCGATTTTTTGCGGTTTTCGATTCTTGCGCGTTGCTCATCTTCCGAAATTGAGAGCCAGAATTTTATCATGTGAACGCCTCGCGAATTTTCCCATTCTTTGTGCGATTCGAGAAAATTCTCATATTGAATTTCTGAGCACCAACCGTTTAAGCGTTGAACCATTGCGCGGCTGTACCATGAGCGATCATAGAAAACGACCTGATTACAGGCTGGCATTCTACGCGACCAATACCCAAGCCATTTTTTCATGGTAGAGCGCGAAGGTTTACGCGATAGGTGAACCGAGTATTTTGCTGGATTGAGAAAGTGCGTGACCTCTCGAATCGTGCTAGATTTTCCGGCAGTGTCGCGACCTTCTAGCACAACGCAAATTCCGCGATGTGCTAAACCTTCAAGATTGCGATTGAGTCGCGCCTGTTCTGTTTTTAGTTTCATATTATAAAGTCTCCAATAGAAGCCAGATTATACCGCCAACAATTAGGGCATCAGCGCAAATTGAATATAGAATATAAGCTCTGAAAAGTGCCGCTAGTATTTTGGCTTTCATTTTTTGAGCCTCGAAACCTTGTTAAATACAGATTGCGCTTTTACCCGAGCGAGCGGCAGATTGCAAACGTCGAGCAATGCCGAGCGCGAGTACCGACGAAGCAAGCTTTTGAGAATAGGAACCTCATAATAATAGGCATCCTCAAAAGCTGTATGAGGCTCTGGTGGCACGTCATCGCCTAGAACCCAATGGCTTACAGCATCAGCCGAAAAGCTCGAACCGTGTGAGTCTGTCTTGTAATTTTTGCGAGCTGCCCATTGGTGATATTCATCGCATTGGTTCCAATGCCGTCGAGCTGCTTTGTACAAGCAAAAGTTATCCTTGAAAATCGAGAGGTCAATTCCAGATTTTTCGCAAGCTGCACGATCAAAAGGGAAATTGTAGGCAGTCACAAGCGGATCATATTTTGCTTTCATTTCATGCAACCAGTTATTGATTGCCGCAACGCTGGCAACATCGCGCCGCCCATCTTTCACCATTCCGCGGTAATAGTTGCGGCGAGCTGGCAGATTCTGAGCCGACCAAAAGTCATTCTCGGAAACATCCTTTTTAAAGAACAAATCGAGCTGCGGCAATTCTTCCGCAACGATTGCTTTTTTAGAGATGTAGCCTGTTCTTTTGTCCATTAAAACCGCGCCGAAATCGGCGACCGTACCTTTACGGGTGGTTTCAGTGTCTATGACGAGATAGTAGTGCTTATTCATTAGATTGCTTCCTTTTGAGTGAGATTATATTTTACCGGATCGATTACACGAAAGCCAGCATTTTTCAAAGTTGATTGAACATCGGCGTTGTCATCCCATAGGATAACGCGGCGACGAATTTCGTCAAACGAAACGCGGCGAGCAACCGCAAGCTCTGACATTTTGGCGAGTTTGAATTCGCCAGCGGGCCGATTGTCATCGATTGAACGCGAAAGCGTAAACGCTGGCAACATATCGCGCAAGTCAAGCCAAGCTGTATCTGCTTTACCCATAACGCGGGAAGTACAAATACCAACGTCTAAACCTTCAGCAATAGCGCGAATCATAGTAGACGCGAGCGGTAACATTGAATCACGCGCAATATTGAGTGGCCTGTTCATTTGTCGCCAAAAGGGCAGGTCGATTGAGCCGTCAACATTGTGGCGTTGCCGGTGGGTCGAGTCGATGACAGTCTCGTCAAGGTCAAATAAAAAAATTGGACGCATAACCTATTATTCCTATTGTGTTGAGTATTAGCAGATTGTAGCATTTTTTCTCATAGGCTTGCAAGCATAGCAAAGCGAGTCCTGTGATTGCCATCAGTTTACCTGCTGGAATGTCAATGAGGAAGGGAGCCGCGCCAAGCAGCGCGGTGCCTATCCATGACGTTATAGAGCTAAGGCGAGTCATTATGGAAGCCACCTTAGCAGAGTGGAAAGAGCGCTAAAGTCGGATTTTAGCAAACCCGCGACTTCCTCGGGATCACCGTGAAGCGATTTTGCAATCGCGTCCACAAGATCCGCTTTTAGAACGCGAGGGCCAGCGGTCGAAACCGTCTTAGCCTTTGGCGTGTAGTCAAGTTTCTCGGTTTTGATTTTTGCGATAACAGAGCGAACCGAGAGACCATGCTCGGCACCGAAAGCGAAAGCGCTCTCATAGTCCCACGATTGAGAGTGCAGAGCTGTAACCATTGCTGGAGTGTAGTTTGACATAGTTTTTACCTTTAGTCTTTGAGTGAATGTTTGATTATTAGAACAGATTAAACGCGAAAAGTATAGTGAAATTTCGGAATAGATTGTATTCCAGTTTTTCATGGAAGAATGCTTAAAAGAATGAATCCGAGGATTGGCAAGATAATTGCAAAGGCAATTATCATGCCAAGAATTCCAAACAGCGCCGAGGTCACTAGCCTATACATTAGAGCGTGACCTGTAGGTGATTCACGACGTAGTAGTCGCCAGCTTTTAAATCGTGGCCTTCAGCCTTGACAGCATCGATTGCATCGAATGAGCAAGCCGCTTTAAAATCACCGATGCGCTCGAATGATTTACCGCTATGGTTAGCGAGCCAAGAGGGACGCGGTGCTTGCTTAAAAAAGGTGTATGTTGCTTGTTCCATGCTTCTGTTCCTTGTTTGTATGGGTAGGATTTTACAGGAGTCTTTTAAAAATGTCCAGCATTTTTTATACCGATATGGAATATGCTTATAACCAAATGTGCGTCAATAGTTTGACGGCGAGGCGTGCCTAGCTCTTAAGCAGGAACCGTGCCAACTTTATTTTTTCCTTATAAATCAATAGGTTACGCGCGCCTGCCCAGGAGGGGGCGGTTAAGAGACCGTCAATTTTTTGACGCGCGCAGGCCCCCCTTCATGCGCAACTTTGGGATTTTTCAAGCCGAAAAAGGCGCTTAACACAATCTTCATAAAATCTTTATCCAAAATTAACACACATCCTGTATAATATGCCCGAAATCAATAAAGATTTCAAAGCCTAAAAAAGGAACACTCATGAAATATTTACTCGCACTACTTCTTCTTCTCTCTCCCTTCTCTATTTTCGCTGACGAAAAAAAAGATTACGTCGCTAAATCCAAAGACGGAAAAACTTTCTGTGCTCGTATAGAAGTCGCAGATGTTACTGGCTACCGCAAAGTAACAAAGTGTCGCACACTTGCAGAATGGGAAAAGGCAGGGTACACTGTCTCAAAAAAGTCGCAAGACGCAGGAGCCTAAAAGAGCCTGTCTGTCTCTGTAGTCCCACAATCTTTGACCTGAATGAAACACGGTACGCCTAAATGGGTGCCGTGCTTCTCTTTCTAATTCTTGTTCCCGGAGGCATCGTCTACTCCGAACATATCGAGCGAAAAATCGACGCCTGCATCGAAAGGGGTGAAAGCTACTGCGAATATCGTATGAAGCCACTCAACTCTCCAAAAAAGAAGCGTTATCTTGAAAGTCTAAACGGCGAAATGGATCTGCGTTTGCAGTGTGAAGTCTTTATGAAAGCAGATGAAGAGTCGGGCAACACATTCGCAAGAGATGTACTAAAGTGTGACGAAATTCTTTCCTTCTCTCCATACTGCCCTTCTCAGATTCCGTCTCTCAAAGGAGTGAAAGGCTGCCGTCCAAGGTGGGTGTAAAAAAAAGTTCTTGACATTTTTTCGAAACTGTTGTAAAGTATACAACTATGGAGAAAAAATGAATTTTCCCAAGTTTTTAAAAGGAGATCTTATGAAATACCTACTCGCACTTCTCGCATTTTTAGCGCTTCCCGCTTTTGCTGAAATTTCAGGCAGTGCCACAATCAGCGATGATTACCACTTTCGCGGAATCTCGCAAAATGCTGGAGACCCCGCTCTGAGTGCAGAAGTCACCGCAAACCTTGGATCGTTGTTTGGCTCAATCTGGGCTTCTCAGATAAACGGCTTTGATACTGAGTACGATCTAACTGTCGGCATGAAGAAGAATTTCGGAAAACTCTCGGTTACTGTAGCGTATGTAGATTACAACTACGCAAACTTTGACGAGCTGTTTGAAGAGTCACTCGCAGATGTAGAAGAAGTAATGTTCTCAGCATCTTATGGAGCTTTCGGCGTTTCTCACTTCTTAGGACTTGATGAAGCCGCTGACTATACTTCAATCTCTTATAGCGGTGTAGTGGATGCTTCCTTCGGCAGGCACGAAGATGCACACGATTGGCACATTGGAAAAACTGTGGATGTAAATGGTTTCGATGTTTCCTTCGGCTACAAGATGTACAAAGGCGACTTTGAAGAGAAAGGACCTACTCTGAGCGTTTCTAAATCTTTCTAAAACACAAAGGGGGTGCAATGCCCCCTTTTTTCTACTCCCCACCTCAAAAAAATATCTTGACATTTTTCTTCTCCCAAGGTAGAATTGGTTACTTTAGAGGAGAAATTTTATGCCTATGACTTTGATAAGATTATAAAATGGCAGCTTATACTTTAATTGTTGATACATTCAACGGTACCTTTATTAACTCAATAACTTTTAACGCTATTGGGGGTGATGGACTTAGTTCCGGCAATCCATTTGTAATGCAAGTCGGTGATACTCTAGCAATTCAAAACGATTATACTCAGCAAATTAATCCCGGGACCGCGTTTAATGGGGCTCTTGATATTATAGGGTGGACTACTGGTTATTGGAATTCTACGAGTAGTCTCCTATCTTTTGCAAATACTACGAGTACTGCGAGAACAATATTAGCTGCTGCTGCTGGTAACACCCTTACTTTATCAGCTAGTGCAGATCAGGGAGGAAACGCTCTTGCGGGTTCTGATGAATTTTTTATTGAAGTCGCAGCGGCATCTATAACAGCTCCTACAGCCAATAATGTAACTGTAGATAATCTGGATGACGATCAGTATACTGCAACATTTAATTTAAGTGCCGGAGGAAGCGGAGGACTTCTTCAGTATTCTATAGAGAAAAACGACGCTACTCCAGATGACTGGATTGATGCTGCTACAGACGGAACTACAAGTTTTCAGGCAGATTTTACTCGAACATCTACGCCAGGCACCATCTATGCTCAAGCAAGAAGAAGCGCTACCGACGTAAGTTCGATAGTAAGTGTTGCAGGACGAGGATTTATTGCCCCTGATTTAGGGATTACTTTAAGTGAGGGGTCTTCTTTACTTATAGGATCTTCAGATACAAGTTTTGTTGTTACTGTAGCAGATGGGAATAGCAATGATCAATATCAGGTTAGAGATTCTTCAGGAACTCAGCATGAAACTGTAATAGGAAATGGAGCTATTACAGTTACAGATTTACCCTCTGGGGGCTCTGAAGCTTATACAATTTTTGGAAGAAGACCTACAGGTAGTGGGGGAAGTAACTCGTACTCTACTACAAGTACTTCAATAACAGTAACTCAACAGTCTGGCTCTGGTATAGTTCCTCCCGTTATACAGAGTATAACCAATGATAACCCTAACTCTTCTAATGTTACAGCAACTGTAAATCTAACGAGTCCTGGAAGTGGAGGTACTTTAAACTATGCCCAAACTACTGGAAATTCCGTTCCCTCTAGCGGATGGGGAACTGGAAATACCTTTACTCACCCTCGAAACACAACAAGATATTATTGGGCATCACAAAGTACGAACACAGTAGGAGCCTATGACTCCGCAAGCCACTTTGTAGGCTCTTATTCAGCAAGTGTTTATGGAATACAAGTTTTTAATGCGTCAGGAAATCTTACGATGGATGTATCAGATAGAGTAAGCGGAATTGTTTCTAGAGGAAGTCTTAGTGTTACTACCGGAACCACTAATGTTGGAGGGGCTGTACCTCAATATGAAGGAACCTCCTCCGCTATTAGTTTTACTGGAATGACTACTACAAATGATGATGAATTTGAGGTATGGATATCAGGAGATATACCTACGGCTCAGTTTGGATTAACAAATTTTGTAATTAATAGAGGAACCAACTCATATACAGTTACTTATAGGAGCTATACAGCAAGTGAAACTATTAGCGCTCCTTACTTTAATGTGAGATACTAACTATGTCTTATGGAATAGAAACTTTTAACTCTAACGAAAATTTACAGTTTTCTACTTCCCAGGAAACTGTTTCAGTAATAACTTCAGGAACCGTAGCAAATAACGGAACTGTAGACTTTGATAATTCAAAAGAAATTTTTATGGTAAACAGAACTACTACGGGATATTGTCTCGGCGACGTGACAGTTGGGGGCGGTGCAGGAGGTATTGAAAGATTTACAAATCTTACCGGGGCTACTATAAACTATCTTAAAGCTACTAGAACTTCTCAAGTTGCAGAAAATTCTGCAGGAACTTACGGTATTCGTGTTTTTGACACGAACGGTACTACGCGTTTATATTCTTCCAATTATTCACAAGGCCAAAGTCTTATAGATATACTAAGTCCAAATACTGTAAGTAGTTTTGGAGACCCTACTAGTCCTCCCACCAATTTAGCTTTAATATACAGTGGGACAGGGCCTGGAGATGTGTGGGTAAGTATGACTAATTCTAGGTATGGTGCAAGTTTACAGGGGGGCTACTACAAAGAGCTTCCTTACTATGATATCAGTAACAATAAAATTTATATGGCAAACGCCTATCAACAATTTACATTTCCTAATACCTATTATTGGCTAGGAAGTTCTAATAGCTCTTCAATTTTTTTAATGAAAAGAAAAGGATAAAAAATGATAATCTCTTACGTAGTTTGGGTACACACTAACGGTACTATTTCTCACATTCAATCTTGGAATGCAGAATCTCCAGAAGAAGGTTATATTACAGATGATAATGAAACTATTCACTATCTTCAACAAAGCATCTTGAGCGATATAGGATTTAATAATCCCGCTCAATTTATGGACAATTACTGGAGAAAGAATGATTCCTGGGTATATAGAGGACCTTCTACTCAGTATCAAACTTGGAATTCTGATACTGAGTCCTGGGAGTTATTCTCTAGTCTCATTATTTCTGAAACAAGAAACTTACGAAATTTTAAACTAGGCATGTCAGATTGGACCCAAGGAGCAGACGCACCACTTACAGACGAGAAGAAAGCCGAGTGGCGTACTTACCGTCAAGCTCTTCGAGATATTATGACAAATCTTCCCGCAGATTTGGACGATCCAGAAAATGTTTCCTGGCCAACAGAACCCTCTTAAAAATAGTTCTTGACTTTTTGGTCCTAACACTCTATACTTGACTCTATGAAGCTCGTAAAAATGGCCCCAGAAAATCTTGAAGTAGCCAATGCTTATTTGAGCACTGGTAACGCACTTACGGCGGCGGGGCAGCTCGGATGCGAGCCAAACCAAGTCTACGAAATACTTGAGAAAACTGAAGTAAAAGACTATATCAACTCGGTCTACCTCGACCAAGGCTATCGAAATCGATTTCGCCTCGCAGAACTTCTCGATGAAGTACTTGAGAATAAGCTGCTTGAAGCACGCGAATCCGATCAGTATTCTAGTAAAGACCTCGTTGATATTATTGCTCTTGCGCATAAAGTCTCAGAAGATCATAGAAAGGAAGCAAAAGCTACCACTACGATCAGGCAGCAGAATGTTCAAATCAATTCTCCCTTTGGCGAAGGCAACTACGGAAAGTTAATGGAGAAGTTACTTGGACCCTCTGAATAAAGAATTACAAGAACTCGTAACAGATTTTCGTACTCACGAAGCTGTATGCGAAGAACGGTGGAAAACTATATTTAACGAAGTAAGAGATGCAGCTTCCGATTCGAAAGATCGAAATCGAGATATGAAAGAATCTCTTAACAAACTTCATCGACTCGTCTGGTCAGTGGGCGGAGCACTCATTCTGTTTTTAGCAGGAATTGTAGTGTCGGGAAATATACTATGATTTTTAAAAAAGGAAATATGTGGAAAGTATCAGGATCTTCTCAGAAATATTTTACAGAGGAAGAAGCAAAAGCTGCTGCAGGAATTCGAGAAACTGTAATTAAAGAAGCAATAGAGAAAGTTCCTCAGATTTTTCCTTCAGATTGGACACCTCTTGAAAAATTAAGAGGACATAAAGATACCTGTGAAGAATGTGAATGTGACCCTTGCGAGTGTGATGAAGAATGGAAATCAGCAGACGAGACATAGTTCTCGATAAAATAGTACCAGGAGACTTTTTAAAGGTTCCGATAGAAAGTTATTTAGAACTTCTAGGAATAGAAGCAATACCCTCTCAGCGAGCACTTATAAATGCAATTAATAGCCCTAAGTATCGTTTCATTGTTGGCGCTCTTAGTCGTCGTCAAGGGAAGACCTATATTGGAAATATTATCGCCCAATGCGTCGCCCTGGTTCCTGGATGTCATGTACTTATTGTTAGTCCTAACTACAATCTTTCTAATATCTCATTCGATTTACAACGCAATTTAATAAAACATTTTGATTTAGAAGTTGCAAGAGATAACGCAAAAGACCGTGTAATTGAATTAACGAACGGGTCTACTATTAGACTTGGATCAGTCAATCAAATTGACTCTGTTGTAGGAAGAAGCTATGACTTTGTTCTCTTCGACGAAGCCGCACTTGCAGATGGAGAAACTGCCTTCAACGTTGCCATCCGACCCACGCTCGATAAACCGGGTAGTAAGGCTCTATTTATTAGCACTCCTCGGGGCAGGAACAATTGGTTTAGCCGTTTCTATAATCGCGGTTTTAGTGATGAGTTTGCTGAATGGGTTTGCATAAAAGCAACCTGGCAAGACAACCCAAGAGCTTCAGAAACCGACATTGCAGAAGCTCGGCGCTCCATGAGTGAAGCTGAATTCTCTCAAGAGTACGAAGCAGACTTTAACATATTTGAAGGACAGATTTGGAACTTCAACTATGATGAGTGTATCGCTGATCTTTCCGAAATGGATTTTAGTGGTATGGACATAATATCGGGGCTCGATGTAGGATTTAAAGACCCCACAGCACTGTGTGTACTCGCTTTTGATGGGCATAAATACTACTTAATGGAAGAGTATTATGCAGCGGAACGCACGACGGAGGAACATGCGGGATACTTATCAGAAATTATCGAAAGAAGAGAAGTCGACTACTGCTTCATTGACGCAGCAGCAGCACAGACTCGATTTGACTTTGCTCAACAATATGATATTTCAACCATTAACGCGAAAAAATCTGTTGTTGATGGGATTGGCCACGTGGCTTCCCTTATTGACAATGATCGGCTTATCGTTGATTCTTCGTGCGTAGAAGTCTTGAGGTCTCTTGACCAATATAGGTGGGACCCAAACCCGAACTTAATAAGAGAGAAGCCGGTTCACGATTCTTCCTCTCATATGGCAGACGCATTAAGGTACGCACTTTATACGTTCGAAGAGAGTGCCCCAACATTTTAAAGGACAAGAAAAAATACTTCTTGACTTTCAACTAACCCAAAAGTATAATGTTTAAAAATGGCAGAACTAAAGAGAGATCGAGTAAAATATATTAGGGATCGAGCTAAGGCAAAATACGAGAAAGGAAAAGCCTGTGAAATATGCGACTCTAAGATCAAACTCGATTTTCATCACTATTTTACACTAGTTCCATTACTAAATAAATGGCTGTCAGAGAAAGTAAAACTTCGTCCAGATCATTACACAGATGAATACATAACTATCTGGAGAGACGAATTTATTGAAGATAACTGGTCAGAGCTTTATAACGATACTGTTACTCTCTGCCATGACCATCACCTAAAGTTGCATAGCATTTATGGGAGAAATCCTCCCTTACATACCGCACAGAAGCAAATGCGCTGGGTAGAAATACAAAGAGAAAAATATGGCATGGTATAACTTCTGGAAAGAAGAAAAGCTAAATCCCGCTCAAGAAGAGATTGTATATAGTCTTGAGGGCGGCGGTCCTATTGCTTCTCGTGAGATTATTACTAATTATAGAGCTTACTACGAGTACTTAGAAGTTGTAAATCGCTCTGTAAACATGATTGTAGATGATGCAGCGGAAATTCCTCTTAGAATAGGAGAGCCAGTTCAAGGCTTGAACTCGGTTACCAAAGGAATAAGACGTTCTCGAGTTGACTTATTGCTCAACAAAGAACCTAACCCTTTTCAAGATATTTCTACGTTTAAGCGAAACCTCATAATCGATTATATTATAGATGGAAATATCTTTATATACTTTGACGGCGTTTCCCTGTATCATCTCCCTGCCCACTATGTCGACATAGAACCTGATACGAAAACCTACGTACAGGGCTACACTTTTCAGACGAGCATAGATTATAATCCTCGAGAAATTATTCATATTAAAGAGAATAGTTTTCACAGTATCTACAGAGGCACTAGCCGTTTAAAAGCAGCACAAAGAAGTATGTCCCAACTTACTCGTATGAGAGAGTTTCAAGATAACTTCTTCAAGAATGGCGCAGTTCCTGGTCTTGTAATTAAATCCCCTTCTGTTATCAGTGAAAAGAACAAAGAAAGAATGATTCAATCTTGGATGACTCGTTATCGTCCAGACGGAGGAGGAAGAAGACCTTTAGTATTAGATGGCGGAATGGAGCTTGACGCAATTTCAAATGTAAACTTTCGTGAACTCGATTTCGAAAGCTCTATTGATTCATCAGAAAAAGAGATCTTGAAGGTATTGGGTGTTCCACCCATCATGTTAGACTCAGGAAATAATGCAAACATTCGTCCGAACCACAGAATGTATTATTTGGAGACAGTTCTCCCAATAGTAGAAAAAATTAATAGAGCCCTAGAAAGATTCTTTGGGTTTGCAGTTACTCCAGATATTAGTAATATTCCTGCACTTCAGCCAGAATTACGAGATTCAGCAGCTTACTACTCAACCCTCGTAAACGCAGGAATTATTACACCAAACGAAGCAAGAGAAGCTTTAAACTATGATGAGGTCTTTGGCGCCGGAGAAATCCGCGTGCCTGCCAATATTGCAGGCTCTGCTTTAAACCCAGCAGAAGGCGGAAGACCCGCAGAAGAGGAAGAGTAAATGAAAAAATCCGAAGGTTTCAGACTTTTATTAGACTATTTTTTAGAGATAGGAAGAGTGCCCTCAAAAAGAGAGTATATTGCTTTAGGCAATAATGCCCCTATCCCACATAAAGCAATGAAAAGATTTTTTGGGTTAAGCGCCGATTATTTTAGGATACTAAAACATATCAAAACTACTTACCCAACAGAGTGGAACAGGTTGGAGCCGTCACCAGTTCCTAAAGCGGCTCCCGTTATGGAGCCACCCAAGGAGCCAGTAGAAGCTCCAGAGGTCGAACTTTCTCCTTTAGAGAAACTTCGAATATCAAAAGGAGAATCAATTGAATAAGATTTTTCACATTGGCTCCACCTTTAAAGCATTTGAAGAAGGGGATGATCTTCATATTGCTGGTATGGCAAGTACAAATAGTACTGACCGTGTTGGAGACGTAATTGAGACTGAAGCCTGGACAAAAGGCGGACTTCAAAATTATTTAAATAATCCCGTTATTCTTTTTAATCACGATTACAATCAGCCGATTGGCCGAGCAATTACGCTTGGTACGAACGACAATGGTCTGCAGTTAAAAGCAAAAATTGCTAAATCTGCTGGTCACGTGGGTGAATTAATTAAAGAAGGTGTCCTTGGAGCTTTTTCAGTCGGGTTTCGAGTCAAGGATGCGGAGTATATGACCGAAACCGATGGATATAAGATAAAGGACGCAGAATTACTGGAAGTTTCAGTAGTAACGGTTCCTGCTAACCAAGCTGCAACCTTTTCTCTTGCAAAATCTTTTAACTCAGAGTCTGAGTACGAAGAATTCAAGAAATCTTTCAAAACCGAAGATTCCGTAGAGGAGAAACATATACTTAATATTCAGGAAACTGAAGACAAAGTAACTGTTGAGTTTGAGAAACATTCCGAAACCGAATCAATGCCTAAAGACTTATCCCAAGTCGAAGTACAGGAGAAAAACATGAGTGATATCGATATTGATGCTATTGTCAGTGCTGCTGTCGAAAAGACCGCAACTGCAATGGCAATGAAAGAAGCTGAGCGCAAGGCAGAAGAGCAAACGCGATTGGAAGCAGAACAAAAAGCTGCTGAAGAAGCCGAAACTCAAAAAGCTGCGCAAGAAGCTCAAATTGCAACCGCTGTAACTAGTGGTGCAGAAAAATTAATGGCTGATGTATCAGCTAAAATGGCTGAAAAAGATGCCGACCACGCCGAAATCATTGGTTCATTGCAAAATGAATTGAAAGAGAAAGCTGCTGAAATCGAAAAGATTCAACAGTCAAAGCGTGTATTCGCTGATCGTAATGAGAAATCATCCGTATCAGAAGAAGAAATGGTAAACGCACATATTCTTGGTGTAGTTACTAGTAAAGGAATGGAAGGAACTCGTTTCGGCCGTTCTATTTTGGAAAAAGTGAACACTAATGCTGGTGTTACTGTTCCTACCAGTACTACAGCTGACTTTGAGTCAACTGTATCAACTGCAATTGAGCGTGACATTGAGCTCGAGCTTGTTCTCGATCCTTTGTTCCGTAAGATTCAAATGAATTCTGCTTCTATGGTAATTCCTACCATGCCTGACGCAGGGTATGCAGAGTGGTCCACTAACGATGCTACTGGTGGCGCTACAGGTTCATTTCCAAATGGTAATTTAGAAGGTCGTGATGATACTGCAGGTTCGCCTTACCCCGGTCTGGGGATGGGCAGTACTGTTATTACAGCAGCCCGCTTAATTTCTCGTTCTTACCTTGCTAACGAAACTGAAGAAGATGCGATTATGCCTATTCTTCCTTTAATTCGTGAAGCGATGGTACGATCACATGCACGAGCAATTGAACATTCACTGCTTTACGCAGGGCATGCTGATGCTGTTAATACTGGAGGCCAGACAGGTCTAGTTCAGCAAGCAGTGCTGGCAGAAGCTGCAGTAACGGGTTCTGGTGTTCTTGACACAGACGACGTTTCTCCTTTTGATTACACAGCTACGGCTGCTCAAATGTTGAATATGCGTCAAGCTATGGGTAAATACGGTCGTCGTCCTGAAGACGTAAGATATATTATTTCTTTAGACGCTTACTATGATTTGCTTGATGACATGGATTTCCAAAAAGCAAATGAGTTGGGAGAAGTCGGTACTCGTACTACAGGTCAAATTGGATCGGTATATGGGTCTCCTGTAATTGTATGCGATGAATTCCAAGGCGGAAAAGCCGCAGGTAAGTTCTGGGGTGTTGCTGTCAATACTCGTAACTTCGTAGTACCTGTATTACGCGGTGTTACTGTTGAGTCTGACTATGAAGTCGCTAACCAGCATCGTGTCCTTGTCGCTACGCAACGTCGTGGTTTTGATAATCTCTTCAAAACTGGCGCCTATGCTTCAGCGGGTCAAATTGTTGCACATAAGTGGTAAGATGTTACTTAGGATGGGAAGCCTTCGGGCTTCCCAAGCCTTTTGGGAAAACAAATGGCTGATTTAATTACATTAGATGACTATAAACTGTTAGAAGGGGTTAACTCTACTCAGTATGATGAGAAGTTCGAGAAGCTAATTACGAGTGTAAGTAAGCTTGTCCGAACCTATTGCAACTCTGAGTTTGATACTTATGCAACTTCACCAGGTTATACAGAACTATTCGATATTCAGTGGGATACTTATACTGTTCAACTAAAGTATAGTCCTGTAATTAGTATTACAAATGTATATGAAAGAACCAGTCAGTCTAGTGCTTATACAGAACTGTTTAGTAACGGCGCAGGAAGTCCAGCTGAATATTCGTGGTATTTAGATTCTATTTCTGATTCTATTTTTAGAACACAAGAAAGCGGAAAATATAAAAGCTGGCCTTGCGGTGTAGGTAGTGTAAAAGTAACTTATTTAGCGGGCTACGTAAGCGTTCCTGCTGATTTAGAGCTTGCAGTAGCAGACATTATAACTTACTACCATAAGGACGAACAAAAAGAGAGACAAAGTATTGGTTCAGCAACTCGTGAGGGTGCTGGATCTTCCGCCATACGAAATGACCCTGGGTTTCCAGATCACATTCGTAGAGTCTTGGATATGTATAGAGTTTCATGAGCAAAGCTATTGTAGATGGTATTATTCGTAGTTCTCTAAGCAGAAATGTTAAACGGTTTGATTTGATTGCAAGAAGGTATTCTGCAAGAAATAATCCACACGAGTTCCGGCTAACAGAACAAAATTTTAGAGATGTTATAGTAAAAAACTTTTCCGCCACTATGTCAAAAATAATGGGTGGGGACCCTTTAGAAAACCCTAAAGTTGTGTCTTTTTTAAATAAAGTGGCTGCAAGAGTTTTTAAAAAATATGCCTCAAAATATAGACTAGGGAAGGGAGATACTATAAATATATATCCCTCATATATACTTTTATATCAACCGAGATTGCGAGAAAAAAGTTTAAAAGCTCCTATATTTGAGATTGCTTTACCTTTATTAAAAAGAGGCTTTTCAAAATCTCTAAAGGGCAGTAAATCAGACCAATTTGATGCGGGTTTTAGAAGACGTACACAGTTTCTACACATAGGAAAAGAAACCGCCGGTGTAGAGGGAATGAGATTATTGGGAAATACAGTCTCTGGGAACCAAGTAAGAGGGGAAGGAGAAGGACCAAAAAGTTTAAGAGCTTCATCGGTTAGTAGTAAAACTATAGACAATAACGTAGATAGACAATTAAAAAAAGCAGGACTATCTTTAGAGTTCAGCACTAGTGAAGCTAGAAAAGCTGGAACTAATGTTATAATCGATATGTTAAGAAGACTGGAAATAAGCTGGAAGTCTTCTGAAAAACAACTTTCAAATGATTATAATAAAAATATAACAGTTTTTGGAACTGTAGGAGCTAGTGTGGATAATAGACCTGGCTCAGAATCTTTTGATTGGATAAATCTTCGGGCTCAGATAGAGAAAGAAGTAGCTGAATCGTTGTTTGAAGACCCGGAAGATTTCGCAAGCAAAGCAGCAAGTATGTCTCCAGTAGACAAAGTTTCTAGACTAGTTAGTAATCAGATAGTGACTGCCGCTTTAAGAGCTCAAGGAAAAAACTTAAAGGTAAAAGCAAAAAAAGAAAAAGTACCTAAAGCGAAGAGAGATAAATCTAATTTAGGAAGAGTTAATAATAAGAAGAATTTTAAAAGAGGCGGAGCC
>ERZ802830.2342-NODE-2342-length-17295-cov-7.08892_pt1 | contig 17295 bp, 23 predicted proteins | sample MGYA00345654_ERZ802830 | MGnify/ENA primary metagenome ERZ802830 (study PRJEB30503, sample SAMEA104212375) | marine metagenome | biome: Westerlies Biome; feature: [SRF] surface water layer (ENVO:00010504) within the epipelagic zone...; material: water...
ATTCTGAAACAAAACTTTTGGGACCAACTTCAGTAAGAGAAGCACTTGACCGTGATCCTGACTTTGCACAACTTAAGACATTATTGAGAAATCCAAGAATTGGTGATAATATTTTGTATCGTGTAGGAGATCAAGATACTTACTTTATTCCGGTATACACTGCAGGAGCTGGTGGTTCTGTAGCACAATTAGGTACTATTGCTGCAGTAGGTGCTGGATTTACAGGAGAGTATTATGTTGGTTTAGGCGATACACAAGAAGACGCATTTGAAGCATATCTACAAAAGCTATCTGGCGTTGTCTCTACTAGTAAAACTGGTGAAACTATAATACAATTAGACAAAGATGAAAGATTCGAAAAAATCATGGAAATGATAAGCAATAGTGGTTTAACAATTACAAAGCCAACTGCAATTCAAATTCCATTATCATTTGAAGAAGGTGAAATTGTATTCTTTAATGAATCTGATAAAGCCGCAACTGAGGAAATGATTAATGAGTTCATGAGCGAATACGCTACAGGAACATCTAGAGTATTGATGTGGGAAGAAGATACTTCTCTATACTTTGGAGTAATTAACACTGTAGACGGAATTGCTGAAATTCACTACATCAAGATTCAGATTGGAAAAGACTAACCGTGCTACTTTTAGTAGATAACGGCTCTGTCTTTACAAAAGATATTTCAAGCACACTTTCAAAATCTGATGTAAAATTTGAGCAAAAATCATTTGATGAGATTAGTTTAGATGAAATAAGAAAATATGACTCATTTATTTTATCTGGTCGACGTCAGAACGATTCACAAATGAATGCAAAAAATTCAAAGATTATCTTACATGCGGTAAATGAAAAAAAGAAACTCTTAGGAATCTGTTATGGTGCTGAAATCCTAGCTCTTGCATTAGGTGGAACCATACGTAAATCCTCTGTGATACAAGGTGAACAAGAAATTGTTTCAAATGAAAGTGATTTGAGTGATGGAAAAAAAACAGTCTTTGAAAGTCATTCATATGAAATTTCTAAACTTGGTAACTCACTAGACTCTATAGCAAAGTCTGAAAATTGTAAAAATGAGATTGTAAAACATAAAGAACTGTCAATTTATGGCACACAGTTTCATCCAGAAATGACTAAAGACGGTCAAACAATGATTACAAAATTTACAAAACTTTGATGATATTAATATGATAAAATTATCGTATCAACATGAGTGATGATTCTGGACATGAACTAGTTTTACCACCAATTTCTGATGATGATAATATTTGCCTACCACTTTCAGTAAATGCCGTAGCCAAGTACTGGAATATTGATCTTCCAATCGCAGAAGCAAACGAAATTGCATCGAAATATGTAGGAATGAACGGCAGTATCTTAATTGAAGGTATTAATCTTGCAGAACGACATGGACTTTCTAGTTTAATTTTACACTCTAGTATTACAGAATTAAAACAGGTAATTGATATGGGAATTCCCCCAATTGTAATTTTACCTGGATTGCATGATGTGGTACAACATGCATCAGTAATTTCTGGCTATGATGATAACGAAAAAACAATTTTTCATTATGTTCCAGAACAAAAACCATCTGAGGAAGGAATTCAGGTTGGTGTTATACCAGAAAAAAGATTTGAAAAACTCTGGTCTGAAGATGGATGTTTGATGGTTCTGTTAGGTCCAACTGATATCATATCTGCACTCAAGTCTGATCAAAATAAAACAAAATCAAATAGACTATGCTTTGAATCTGAAAAACTTAGTTTACAAAAACAAACAAAGGAAACAACTGACTCATTAGAAAAAGCCATTGAAATTAATCCAGATAATTCTACAGCATTATGTCTTTTAGGAGGAGTACTAAACGAGCAGAATAATCCGGAATGTGTCTCATACTATGAAAAAAGTCTTGAAAAAAATGAAAACTGCTATTTGGCTTACCGAGGTCTTGGAAATTTCTATTTAAAAAATCAACAGTTTGATAAATCTGAAGAAAATTATACCAATGCAATTAAAATTAATGATAACAGATTTGGTCCTATATACAAAAATCGTGGTTATGTAAGACAACAACAAAATAAAATGGAACAAGCTAAAGAAGACTATCAAAATTATATCAAATTTACACCAAACGCAAAAGATCGTGGAACGATAGAACGTGCATTAAATGAAATGTAATTAAAATTATTACTGAACTAATTTTTTCTTTTTTACAGGTTTATTCTGATGTTGAACCAGTATAATTTCTTCTTCTTCTTGCATCTGAATCATTGCTTGCTCAAATAATTCAATTAGATGTTGGCAATTTTTTGATTTTACTTTAGAATATTCCGAAAAAGTTTCTGCAATTTCATTATAACTCATGAAACTACTCCTACTTTATTTTATATAAAATCTTACAATCAAATCACTCGATCAGAATTATATACTTTGGATTGTTATCAGAGACATGCTTGATGCAAGATGTCCTGAATGTGAAAATGTGGCAAAAGTAAATGATGAAATCACAAAAGTCACTTGTCCTCATTGTAAATTTGAAGCATCATATGAAAAATATCTTGAAATCATGAAAGATCAAGCAGTTAACATGGCTACTGATTATATTCCTGATAGACCTGGTTTTTAATTACCAAACTGATCCTTTATCTGAACAATCCATATGCGATCCACATCTAGGACAGATAAGATGACATGCCTGCACGTCAAGCATTATTTCATTACATCTTGGACACTCGACTTTTTCTTTCATGGTTTGTGTACGAGAAAATTGAATTAAAGATTTTTTACAAATTAAAATTGTCCAAAGGTTAATTAGTAGTTCACAAATTTTTGAGATCGCAATGGCTAATTTCAAACTGACAATTTCAGATGTTAAAGGCAAATCTATCACCAAAGAACTCAAAGAAGGAGATGCAAATCCACTCATGGGTCTAATAGTTGGTGCAGAGACTGATGCTGCAATTGTAGGATTAGCTGGTAAATTGAAAATTACCGGTGGTAGTGACAAGTCTGGTGTTCCAATGAGAGGAGACCTTCATGGAATGGCAAGAAAACGAGTTTTACTATCAAAAGGAGTTGGACTACAAGATACTGAAAAAGGATTGAGAAAAAGAAAACTTGTCAGAGGAAACACAGTTTCTGACGAAATATTCCAAGTAAATTGCAAATATGATGGAGAAATCAAAGATGAAGCACCTCCAGCAGAAACCGAAGCTGCAGCAGAAGACGCACCTAAAGAAGAAACTAAAAAATAATCATATCAAGGGTTTTAATTTCTAAATACACACTATCATTATTGAAATACAAAAAATCACTTTTTGTCTTTAGACGTGATTATCGTTTAGATGATAACACTGGTTTAATTCAAGCTTGTGAAAATTCTGAAGAAGTTGTACCTTGTTTTTTATTTGAAAAAAGTTTGATAAATGAAAATAATCCAGTTTTTGCAAAAATGCGTATTAGATTTATGATTGATTCACTAAAAGATTTGTTTGAGCAAGCAAAAAATTGTAATATTCTAATCAAACAAGATTCTATTTCCTCATTAATCTCATCATCTGTAAAACAAGACAAAATTAATGCTGTATTTATGAACCGAGATAATTCACCATATGGTAGATTCCGTGATAATCACTTCAAACTTGTATGTGAAAAAAATAATATTGATTTTGAGGCATATGGTGATCTTTTACTACGTGATGCAGGTTCTGTTTTAAAGCAAGATGATACACCTTATCTTGTATTTACTCCGTTTTATCGTGCAGCATCCCAGTATAAGGTGAGATCACCACGAAAATTTACTCACAAAAACTTGATCAGTTCAAATCAAGACTCTGATAACACAATTTCTAAACTTGAAAAAATAATTCCAGATACTACCGTAATCAAAGGAGGAAGAAAAAATGGTCTTAAAATTTTAGAAAATTTTGATGATATTGCAGATTATAATGTACAAAGAAATATTCCTTCAAAACCTACATCACAACTTTCTACACATAATCGTTTTGGAACTGTTTCAATAAGAGAAGTCTATCAAGCAGCCTCTAAATTTTTTGGAACTGATCATTCATTCATATCTGAATTATACTGGCGAGATTTTTTTTCACATCTAATGTTTCATTTTCCACACTCACAGAAAAAAGAATTTCAAGAAAAATATCAAGATCTAAAATGGTCTCACAATAAAAAGAAGTTTGAAAAATGGACTGATGGGATTACTGGATTCCCTATAGTGGATGCTGGCATGCGTGAACTAAAACAAACGGGTTTCATGCATAATAGATGTAGAATGATTGTTGCATCATTTCTTACAAAGGATCTTCAATGTGATTGGAGACTTGGCGAAAGACATTTTGCAAAATATCTGATTGATTATGATCCGTGTGTTAATGCAGGTAGCTGGCAATGGTCTGCATCTACTGGTTGTGATGCTCAACCATATTTCCGAGTCTTCAATCCATGGCTACAACAAAAAAGATTTGATCCTGAATGTGTATACATAAAAAAATGGGTTCCAGAATTAACTGACGTTTCTACCAAAGAGATACATGAAATTGACACCAAACCATTGGATGCATCAATAAATTATCCTAAACCAATGGTAGTCCACAAAGAGGAATCAGCTCGCTCAAAAATAATGTTCAAGGTTGTTTAATTGCCAAGTCTCAAATATTCTTCCTTGTAATTTTTTACATGAATCGACTAATTTTTGCTTCAATAGCTATAATGGCGGTATATTTTCTAGTTATGGGCATTGTATTTCCAGATACAATGTCATTAACAGAAAAAAAAATAACATCGCCATTTTTTGTTACGTCATTAGATAACCAATCAATCTCTAGCGGAGAGTCAATTGATCTAATCATTGATTCAGGAGTAACTGGTGGAGATTCTGATATGTTAATACTAATCATTGGTTTTCCTGACGCAAAATCTTTTGATGAAATAAAAATCATATCAAGTGAGTTTACACAATCAGCAAAATTTTTTGAGATTGGTGATGAAGTAAAAACATACTATCCTAGTGATTTTAAAATTGCAGATTACCCTTTATTGCACATTTTTAACATGCCAAATCCAATTAACAAAAAACCAATTTTACAACTAGAAATTTCTCCAGAAAATTTAGGTGAATTTAGAATTTTTACTAAAGCAAAATCTGCTCCATTTACTGTAGATTCAATCTTTCCAAAAGGTGGATCTATAGATGAAGATAATGAATTTGTAGAAAAAAAGGTGATTATAGTTGAGTGATCAAATATCTGAAATAAAAGAGAATATTCCTTTTTGGAAAATTGTCATACCTTACATTGTTTTAGGAATGGGTGTTGTTCTTGTTACTGGTGCTGGTTCTTGGGATATTACTAATCATATATTGAATAAACCTGAATCTTTCTTTGCAGAACCTCATATCATTTTGTATGCTGGTGTAATTGTTTCAATTAGTGGATTTATTGGATTATTTCTACCAATAAAAAACAAAAATATTTTCAACTTAAAATTTCCAAAACTTTTTTCTGGACTTGGAATATTTTTGTTGATAATTGCAGGACCATTGGATTTTTGGTGGCACGACACGTATGGTCTTGATGGTCTATTGAGTCCTACACATTTAGTATTGATGACGGGAATGTTATTTACCAGTATTGCATCGGTGATAGGAATTATTCGAATTGAAAATAAATTAAAAAGAAAAACTGGTGTGATTTTACAAGGATTAATTTTTACTGGCGTGTGGTTTTCACTTACCGGCTTTGCACATTCATTTTCTCTTCCTTTTTCAAAAACTGATTATTTTGATTTTAATCCAGAACCAACATTTGCAGCCGTATTTGCAACAATTGTTTATCCAATTGTAATGGCATTCATTTTGATTAGTTCATCCAAAGTAAATCCAGGAAGATTTGGTTATCTAAGTACAACTGGAGCATTTTACATTTTAATTATGATCTTGTCTGCTTTGTTACCAAACCCTGTCTTAGTAGATGCTGTACCATTTTATCTACTCAATCTAGTTCCATTTGTTTTAGCAGATGTAATAATAAACAAATCAAAAATAAAAAAATCTCATTACATTGCAGGTGCAATAATCGGTTCTAGTTTCATTTTTTCATATTTTCCTTTAATCACGTATACATACAATGAAGTTATGTTTCATCGACTTGTATGGCCTAGTATGATACCTTTAATTTATTCAGAATTCAGCGTAGTAATTTTTCCTATGTTAATAGCATGTGGTGCAGTATCAAGTGTTATTGGAACTTTAATTGCAGTTAAAGTATCACGTAGAATTATCCTTTGACATTGTTTGTCGTAGACGATGTTGACCCATTCCAATTTTTTTGTGTCCTTGTTTGATTAATTCCATAGCACATTTGATAGATTCTTCGTATGTATGATCAGAAAGTTTTCTTTCACATAAATTACAAATTGGATCTGTCATACCCTGTTATACACATTATAAGAAAAAAGGGTTGCTAATCGCCCAATTATCATTGTAAAATGTCTAATATGCAAATTATACTATGAACAAATTCTAGGATCCTTTTTTATATCAATTATCAAACGATTTGATATGACAAAACTTGTTGGAAAATTAGCAGCTTTAATGTTGATTAGTGTATTAGTTACATCCGTTGGTGCAACTCCTGCATTTGCTGATTGGGATAAAACAAGTTATCCTGCAATTCAAGGAACAATTCCTATTGCAGATGGTCAAGATTTTGCTGAGTTAAGCAACATTACATTAGTTGATGCAATGTCTACAGCTGAAGATGCTGTACCTGATAGTAAAGCAATTTATGGAAAACTTTCTGTGATTAACGGTTTTCTTGTATACAAAGTTGTAATGATGGATGACAACAGAGGTCATAACAAAGTTCTAGTTGATGCTGGAACTGGAGAACAACTTTACGTATCCGATGTTGTATCAAAGGATTCTTACAAAAACAAACGATACTCTGATAAAAAATATGATAAAAAATATGATAAAAAATATGATAAAAAAATGAAAGACTACTACAAAGACATGACTCCTGAGCAGATTGCTGAAAAGAAAAAGCAGTTTAAAGAAATGGGTGATGCATGGAAGTCTATTTCACTTCAAGACAGAGCTGCTATGATTATTCATTTTATGCAGATGAAAATGCAATGGGATACAATGTCTGATGAAGCTAAAGAGCTAAAAAAACAGGAAATGAAAGAACAATGGAAAGAATTCTTACCATTATCTCCTGAAGAAAAGAAACAAAAGCTTGAAGATTATGTAAAATCTTTGAAAAACTAATCTGAATACTGTTTTATTTTTACAAGTGCGTTTTTAATTGGTTCTGAATCTTTTTGTGCCTCTTGTAAATCTCCCAATAATTTCATAAAATATTCTCGACCTGTGTCTTGTGCCTTTGCAATATCTGATTGATGACATTCTAACGCTTTTTCTAAAGTATCCAGTTCTTCTTCTAATGATTGAGGAGATATTGTGCCTTGCAACATCTGTTCAATTTTTTTTATTGCTCCTATAACCATTGGATATCTTTTCTGTGCTTGCGATTGTAAAATAGGTGCAAACATAGCAGCTGCTTCTTTTAATTCTGGACTCTCACCTATTGATCGTAATCGTTTCTTATAGTGAGCAAGTGATTTCAAAACGATCTCATATCCACCTTCATCTTTTAGAAATATTCCACCCAGCCAGACTGACATACAACCAAGTTTTTTCCTTTCATTAAATCTCTTTGTAGGCATAAATTCTAAAAATTTGATCTCAAGTTATGATCTTAACGTCAATAATGAAATACTTGTTTTAATTATCTTTTTTTTAAAAGAGCTAATAGAGAGGTTGTCATCAATTACTAACGTGTGTAGCAGATGAACACACAGTTATTGGTCTTAAACTTCTCATTTTTTTAACTAATTCCATTATATGATTTTATGAGATTGGTTTTTTAATATAAAAAAACGGCATTAAATTATGCTTACCACTCTACTTGAAAAAGTCTCTAATCGTCTTTGTTTAAAGTCTAATTCACAATTATCTATAATTTCAATTCTAGCAGTTACTGGACCTCTAATAATTCTTGTAGCAGGTATATGGGATGCAATTAATCATATTCAAAACTCACCGGAATTTTTCTGGTCAGATCCACATATTGTAGTATATGCTGGTGTTACACTTGTTGCCGTTGCATCTCTATTTTCTATTAATTTATTGATAAAAAATTCAATTAATGGAATTTTGAAACGTGGATTGCAACTTGTAATAATTGGTTCTATAATGCAAATTGTCTCAGGTTTTGGAGATTCCATATCTCATGATATGTTTGGAATTGATGGTTTGTTATCATTAACACATCAACCACTTGAGATTGGAATTGTTTTATCTGCATTAGGTGGATTTCTAATAATAAAATCTCGTCAAAATACTAATCTTAATGCATTTTTACCATTTTCAATTGTAACTTTTCTACTTATGACAACATGGCTTGCATTTAATTTTGCATTATACTTTGGTCATTACATTCAGTGTATGCCAATTCATCTAATATTTTCATCAGGTTGTTCTGTTCTGTAATTTTTTAACTTCACAAACGATGTGAATAATAGTAATAATCCTCCTACAAACATAATTCCTGCTGGAATAATGATTTTATTGGCATCTGTGCTCCCAATTTCTATTTCATACTTCATACTCTCTTGAGAAAGATTTGTTACAATCATCGTATGCATGCCTGATTCTTTCACATCAAAGTATCTAATTGACATCTTTGTTTCAGATATTCCCTTTGATATGGTATTTTGGTCCTCATCAACAATTCTATAAAATACTCCTTGACCCTCAAATTCTGGAATTGTTATCTTGTAATATGCTATATCTTCTGCCTCAAAAAATAAGCTTACTTCATTAAATTCTGTCTGATTTAATGTCATTACTTGTTGTATCTTATCTGATTCTGAAAATATGATTCCAGTACCAGATGCTCCAATTATTACCAGTAAAATGCTTATTTTGAATAGTGAAAGTCGCATATAATTTTTGCATATTTTTTTCAATAAATAATTTACCAAAATTTTTTAGAAAAAAACTTCTCTACATGCTTTTATTCTACAACTGTGTATACTAACCCATGATATACGAAGGTAAATGTCCTTTCTTCAAAGTAATTGATGAATTTATCTCACGATATATTCCAGATGAAGAAACAAAAAAACAGAAAAAGTGATTATGATTAAACATTCTGAGAAGTCAGCATCTTCCGTAGTGGCTTCTCTCAACTTCACTTAATGGAAATAGATCAATTTTATTTATGACCAACGCATAAACTATGCCATGATGTGGGAGAATGTTACTCCATTTCAAGTGGATAAATTATGGTCCCAAGTTGTCCATTATTACATTGACAAAAAAAAATTATCTAAAGAAGAGGCAAATAAAATTGCAGCATCTATTGTAAAAAAACAAATTGAAAAAAATACTTGTCAAAATATAGCTTGCCGACACTTGAAATCAAAACATCTTGGAGATAAACGGCAATGTATGGTAGTAACCTGTCCGTGCTCTGAATTTATGAAAAAAGCATGATCTATGTTTTAGTGATTTGAATTAGAAAATTTTTAGAGTCATTTTGAATTTGTTTCTTTTTTTCTTTTGACATTTTCTTGATATTTGAAAATACGGTCCAAAGTCTTGGATTATTTTCTAGTTTCTTTTTGTTTGTTAAAAAAAAGTTCCAGTAAAGATAGTTAAATGGACATGCATCTTCTCCTTCTTTCTTTTTTACATCGTATTTACAATCTTTACAATAATCTGACATTTTGTTGATATAATTTCCACTTGCAGCATAAGGCTTTGTTCCAACAATACCTCCATCTGCATAAAGGGTCATTCCATGTGTGTTTGGAAGTTCAACCCATTCAAACGCATCTGCATAAACTGATAGATACCAATCACAAACTTGTTTAGGATTAATTCCTGCAATTAATGAAAAATTTCCTGTAATCATTAATCGTTGTATGTGATGAGCATAGGCATCTTGTATTGTCTGATTCAAACAATTTTTCATGCAATTCATATCTGTTTTTCCTGTCCAATAAAATTCTGGAAGATTATTTTTTGCATTAAAGTAATTTGTTTCTGAATATTTTGGCATTGTTAGCCAGTAAATTCCTCTAATGTATTCTCTCCAGCCTAAAATTTGTCTTACAAAACCTTCTACAGACTCTACTGGAATATTCTTTTTTTGTAAAACTTTTTCAATTACTTGCTTTGGTTCTAACAATCCTATGTTGAGATATATCGATAAAACTGAATGATATAGAAATTTTTCATTTTGTGCCATAGCATCTTCGTATGGACCAAATAATTCTAATCTATTTTCTATAAATTCATTCAAGCTTTTTGTTGCATCTTGATGAGTTGTTCCAAACCAAAATGATTCTAAATTACCAAAATGTTTTGGAAATTTTTCTTTTACATCTTCAATTACCTGCTTTGTAATGTTATCTGGTTTATGTTCCAAGGGTTTTGGAATACTTGGATAATTTTTTGGTAATCGCTTTCTATTTTTTATATCATAATTCCATTTTCCTCCTTGGGGTTTTCCATTTTCATCAATCAATATGTTGTATTTTTTTCGCATCATTTGGTAAAATGTCTCCATCTTTAGTTCTTTTTTACTCGCCGCCCATTTCTCAAACTCATTAATATTACAAAAAAATCTCTCATCCTCAATTATTGATACTGGAATTTTTACAATTTTTTTCCATTTTTTTATTTCTTGTAAGACTCGATATTCACCAGGATGTGTTATCACAATTTTTTTTGGTTTTGTATTTTTACATTGCTTGACTAATTCTTCAGTAAATGTATTTGATGAGTTATTAATTTTTGAATAAATGACTGTATATCCTTGTTTTTTCAAGTCTTCTGCAAAATGTCTCATTGCACTGAAAATCAAAATTAGTTTTTTTTTGTGATGATTTACGTATGTTGCTTCATTTACAACCTCCATCATCAAAATTTTATCGTCTTCTTTTCTAAGATTTTTTAAAGATGTAATATTTTGTGATAGTTGATCTCCAAGAACAATACAAAGATTTCTCGTCATTTTACTATTAGAACTGGAACTTTACTCTTGTCCAAAACATATTTTGAAACACTTCCTAGAAGTGCTCCTTTAACTGAGCCTCTTCCTCTAGAACCAATTATCACCATATCTACATTCATTTGGTCATCATTTGCCATTTTTTCAATTGTTGTTTTTACATCTCCGGTTCTTATCTCGGTTCTAAATTCAACATTATTCTTTTCACATTTTTCTCTTAAACTTTGAAATGATTTTTTTGCAATTTCATCTTGATGTCCTGAAAACACATCTCCATATCTAAGAGAATCTACTGAATGAGGTTTTACAAACAAACCTAAAATTTCTTTTTTGGTCTCTTTTACAAGACTAATTGCTATATCTAGTCCTTTTTCAGAATGTTCTGAACCATCCACTGCAACTAAAATTTTTTTTATTTCCATACTGTATTAGATATTCTAGAAAATAAAAATGACAACTAATTTTTCATTATTTGGTCACTAGATAATCCAAAACTGGTAAGCTAGTTATTGGCTTTTTTCATATTTGAGATATTGTCACAAAAATCCACATTTTCTAAAATAAAACAGATGAAAATTTTATTATTTATCGTAGGAATTGCAGCAATTCTTGCTCTATTAGATATAGTAGAATTTTACATGCCAATGGAGTTTGAAGATATGTCTGTTAACAGACACTCATTGTACGTACATTTAGATCCTGTTTGGAATAGTTATCCATCAAACATTGTATTTGATGTTACATCAACATGGAACAAATCAAATGCTGTATTGGATGATTCACAAAAATATGTTCCATTTGATGAAACTCTTCCGGATAATTATGGTACAAATGAACTAGATTCAATGCATGAAAAGTCATTTGTTCGTTTATCACATCAAAACAATCAGTGTCAGTACAACTTTCAACCACATCATTATCGTTCTACGGTTGATGTGATAAGACAAAACATCGAGGTTGCTATGGGTCTACAATTAACAAATGATCCTTACAATATTCAATTTCCAAATGTAAAAAATACTTCATATTCTGATTCTCAACAGGAATCAAAATTACCTACTGCATTCGCACATTTTATTCCAATTTGCATGATAAGTGATATATCAAATTTTGATTATAGTATTAGAATTGATGATAAAACAATAGGTGCAAATTTGTACTTTGTTCCATCTATTTCTGAATATGAAAGCTATAAGGAAACTGGAACCTTCTTTTATTATACTGAACCTGGGTGTTTCGCTAAAAATCTAATCAGTCACTCAGGAACATGTTCTAATGTAACGCAAGATAGTGGAATAATGATTATTCTACCTGATGATGTTAGTCGTTCTCTTGTAAAAGCAACTCTAAACATTTACGAGCAAAAAAATTAACTATATTTTTCTTGTAATTTCTTCCATTCATTGTTTGCCCATGAAAGTTCTGCAAGTTTCCCTGGTTTTACGCTCGAAACATAACTCCAATATTTAGATTTTTTAACAAATTGTTGTTTCTCCCATTGTGTATTTCTTCCAGCATTTGGTGCATCATTCACATTTGCTAAAATATCTGCAATTTTTACAATTTTTGCTTTTGTACTTGAAGATTTCAAATCTTTTGCATATTTTATTTCTCTTTGTTTTTTTGGCAAGCGATTATCTTTAGTAACTGATACTACAATATCTGCAACATTTTTCCCAAACCTATCTTTTATTGAATCAAAATCTGTATCGGTATCCTCAATTGTATCATGTAACCATGCAGCACAAATGGTATCTTTGTCTGTGACCTTCATTTTTTTTAAATTTTTTACTACATCTTTTAAATGAGAAAATGTTGTTGTTTTACCATTTTTTCTTAATTGACCCGCATGTTTCTTTTTAGCAAAATTTCTTGCATCTGCAACATTAGACATACTATCATCTAATTAATTGAGTTAAAAAATCATCTATATTGTATTGATGAATATCTAATTCATGGGTAATATCTTAAAGGCAATCTCGATGATGCTTATTTCTATAATTGGTATTGGAATTGTCGCATATTCTATTTCTACTACGCCACCTGATACCTCAATTAATTGCGATGATCAAATTTGTACAACAGGTGTTATTGCTCAGGTAGTTGATGGTGATACCGTAAAATTTCTTTCAGATAGTGGTGAAGAAATTAGAATTAGACTTGCACTTGTAAATGCACCAGAACGTACAGAACCTGGCGGTGATGAATCAAAAGCATTTGCAGTATCACAGTGTTCTGCAGGAAGTGAATCTGTATTCATTTTAGATAGAGGTCAAAAACCATCATTTGATAGAGAAATTGGTCTTGTATTTTGTAGTGAAACATCACTTAATGAATTACTTTTAGAAAATGATCATGCTGAACTTGATCCAAGATTTTGTGGAAGAAGTGAGTTTGGTGGATTAGATTGGGCCCTAAAATATGGCTGCGATTAATTATCTCCTAAAAATTCCTTGAAAGAACTTGGAAAAATTATATCATGATAGGCATGTGGTACCATTTTTCTATTCATTAAAAGTAACTCATGTGCTGCAGAATCAAGAACATATGTGTCAGCCCAGTCGCCATAATCTCTAATTGATCTACCAAATCCTTGTAGTAATTTCATAATTGCTTGTGCCTTATACCATAGCGGATATTTTTGCATCTTTATTTTAGTTCTAGTCTCTGATAGCATTGGATAAGGTGCTTTTGCAACAATTTGAAATCTTGATAGGTCTTCTTTTAGATCAACTCCTTCCCATAATGAAGATGAAAGCAAAACTCCATTTTCACTTTCTGCATGTTCTTGTACAACTTGATCTTGGGTTTTACCATCTGAATTAAAGCTGTGACAAATTCTAATCCGTTTTTTATTTACTTCTGAAAGATTTTGTAAAATTTCAAAGCATCTTGATTTCGATGATGTCAAAACCAATCCCTTCTTATCAGAATACTTAGTCATTATCTCATCAATTTTCTTTATTACTAGTAATTCGTCATCTCGTGTTGAATTGTAACTTAATCTTTTAACATCTGTAAACTCTACTTTTCTATTTTCAATTGGAAATGGTGAGACTTGTGTATCAACAATTTCTACAATGCCTGGATCAAATCCTGTATTTTCACAAAAACTTTCTTTGTCTATTGTAGCAGACATAAAAATTTGAACTGGATGTTCAAAAAATGTACTAACATATTTTGATATATCAAGTGGTTTTACAGATAGTGATCTAAATTTTCCACCTTCATCAAAATATGGTTTGTTTAAGATAAAATTTTGTTTATTTGAATAAATTTCAGAACGTGCTTCGGCATATTTTTTATATTTATTTTCTAATGTTTGAACAACTTCATAATCTGGATTTTGGGCAAAAGCACTACTGTCTTCTAAATTACTAATTTGTCTTGCATAGGATTCAGATAAACCATCTGATAATTTCATTACATCATCGATATTTTCTAAATCATAACTTTCTACATCAATTTTACATTCATTCAAATTTCTTTCATAAATATCGATTCCAACAAATTGAATTATTTGATCTTCAATTCTATGTGCTTCATCAAATATTGCAACTTTTTTATTTAGATATTGAGCGTATTTTTCTTTTTGATACTTCATCATTTGAAAGTAAGAGGCATAATTCCATATGGAATGTGAAGAAATCAAACTTTGATATTTTTGTAAATAGTATAAACAGTCATCTGGTTTTCTTTTCCCTTCTGCAACTTCAGCAAGTTTTGGTTTGTATTTACATTCTTTTTTTGTTTTTTTATCAAAACACGTACCCATGTCACAGGTCCATTTGTTTTGTACAGCAAAATCTGTCTCTGTCAAATCTATTCCATGTTTTTCCATCATTTTATGACATGCAAAATTTGGCATTCCCTTGTTTGGTTTGAACCACGGCATATCCTTGGTATATTGGTCCTGCAAATGCTTTGATGCTGTTACAACAAATGAACTACCAAAATATCCTGCAATACTTGCAGCAATGAGTGATTTACCAATTCCTGTTGGGGCTGAAAGTAAGACAACTCTAACACCTGAATCTATTTTTTCTTGAATTTCTCCTATTAATTTTTCTTGAAGTGGTCTTGGAGCAAACTCCTTTGGGAAAGATTTGAGAATTGTACTTTGTGAAGACATCTTATAAAAAAAATTTCTAAACTACTAAAGTTAAATCTATTTCAGCTATCTTGATTAACCGTTTGTAAATAATACTGACTGTGATTACCGATACCTCAATTCTAAAATCATTAAATGACTATATTTCAAGGAGAATTCAAGAAATACCTCTAGAAATCAAAGAAACATTTCTAGAAACAAAAAAAGTTTGGAAGTGTGAAAACGAACTTGATTTTCTTTATGGATACTATGTAGGAAAAATTGAGGAGGCTACATTACATTATTTGTTAAAAGCTACTAGAGCATCAGCTGGTGGTTATGTGGATACGTTTGAGATTCGAGGTATAATTGAAGAGCATCGAGATGCGTTACAAAATGCAATAAAGAAAGCATTGAATTAATTTAAGATAATAATTTAATCATATTTCCCACTACCAAGTCTTTTCTTTACTTTTTGTGGTTTAGAATGTGCTTTAATCATATGCCTCATTGTTCTTTCAGGATTAGAGAATTCCATCTTACATATTTTACATACTAAATCGGTCGTAGTTTTAGATTTTTTTTTGAATAAATCCAATTAATGAAGATAGAATTGAAGTGTATATAATGTTTAGAAATTGATATCAGTTTTTTTTTGAATCAAGCGATTATGCTAAATTATCATACATTTCTAGATTAATTATTGTCTGAAATAGAAACAATTCAACTTGCACCCGATTTTTCAATTTGCAGAATTCTAAATGGAATGTGGCAGGTAGCTGGTGGACATGGTCAAATCAATCATGATTCAGCTATATCACAAATGTTAGAGTATAATGAAAATGGATTCAATACTTGGGATATGGCAGATATCTATGGACCTGCTGAATCATTTTATGGTGATTTTAGAAATGAATTAGAAAAAAAGAAAGGAAAAAATGAACTAGAAAAAATTCAAGGCTTTACAAAATTTGTTCCTAACCCTGGACCAATGACAAGATCTATTGTAGAACATTACATAGATCAATCAATGAAAAAGATGAATGTAGATGTAATTGATGTGATTCAATTTCATTGGTGGGATTATAATGATGCAAGTTACATTGATGCATTACACCAATTGACAAAACTTCGTGATGATGGTAAAATATCCCATCTTGCATTGACTAATTTTGATACAGAACGAATGCAAATAATGAATGATAATGGAATAGAATTAATCTCAAATCAAGTTCAATATTCAATAATTGATCAACGTCCAGATGTAAAGATGGCATCATTTTGTAAAAATCATAATATGAAACTATTAGCATATGGAACTTTACTTGGTGGGTTACTCACTGAAAAATACCTTGGTACATCAGAACCAACACAATCAGATCTTGACACATTTAGCCTTCAAAAATATATGAATATGATTGATGCATGGGGTGGTTGGAAATTATTTCAAGAATTACTTGTTGTATTAGATGAAATTGCAAAAAAGTATAATGTAAAAATTGCAAATATTGCAACACGTTTTGTTTTAGATAGACCTGCAGTCGCTGGTACCATAATTGGTTCAAGATTAGGCTTATCTGATCATATTGGACAAAACACCAAAACATTTTCACTACAATTACAAAATGATGACTATGAAAAGATAAAATCTGTTACATCAAAGGCAAATGATCTTTTTACATCAATTGGTGATTGTGGTGGAGAATATAGATAGATATTATTCTTTATCGCAATTCTATATCTTAGATATTTATCATCTGGAGAAAATTTTGCAGGATGAACACTTTTAGTAGCTTGATCACATTTTTTACAAATTTCTTTTAATGTATATGCTCCACATTCAGCACATTTTCTTAATTGAAAACGCATTATCCTTCACCAATTTTTATCGATTCTTCTCGTGTAAAAATATAAACTCCATTTTGCTTTTTCACACTTTTCTCAATTTTTTCTAAAATTGGCTTCAAAGATTTTTCAGCAGTTTTAAAATCTTGAGAAACTAAACTCAATCTATATTTTGGTGCACCCAAATATGTTATCTGTATCTTTGCATCTTCAACATTTTCTGCATCTGTTAATGTTTTTTTGATTAGTTCAACTCCATTG
>ERZ802830.2343-NODE-2343-length-17285-cov-8.94353_pt1 | contig 17285 bp, 20 predicted proteins | sample MGYA00345654_ERZ802830 | MGnify/ENA primary metagenome ERZ802830 (study PRJEB30503, sample SAMEA104212375) | marine metagenome | biome: Westerlies Biome; feature: [SRF] surface water layer (ENVO:00010504) within the epipelagic zone...; material: water...
AAAGTGGCAAGTAGAGTGACTAAACCAACAACTACTTTTATTAGATTTGAATATTGATTATTACTTGAGGAAATCTAACTTTAAACTATAAGAAAGTTCTACTAGATTTTGGTTGGTTAATTTATTTTTCGAATGGAGAAAGCCAGAAGAAATCGAAATATTTTTAGAAGCTCGCACCCCTTACTGGGATAGCGATATTAACCTAAGACTTAAAGGAATGTAAAATGAATAAAAGTTATAACCGCAGGGAAGTTTTGACCGGAGCTGGTGTAATTATGACGGCTGCTTTAGCGCCTAACTTTGTAGCTGCAGGAAATACTTTTGAAGTTTTAATGTTAAATAAAGATCCAGACAATTCAAAAAAGAAGATGGTATTCTCCCCTAGCCTACTGAAAGTTGCCGTCGGTGATACAGTTTCTTTTTTACCGGAGGATAAAGGCCACAATAGTGAAATAATTAAAGGTATGCTTCCCGATGGAGCCGAAAAATGGAAGGGAAAGATAAACAAACAAGTTGATGTTACCTTCACTGTCCCAGGATTTTACGGTTATCACTGCAAGCCTCATTCAAATATGGGAATGGTTGGATTAATTGTCGTGGAAGGTGACGGTATGCTTGATAACCTGGAAGCAGCCAAAGGTATAAAGCACAGAGGAAAAGCGAAAAAAGCTTGGAAAGAGATTTGGGAAGCCGCAGACGAAGCTGGATTGACGTCTTAAAATCATAGAGGCCTCCATCTAGATCGGGTTTGAAACTTCTGTTATGAGTTAAAGGACCACATTAGATGGAGGCAATATATGATTAAGCCTCTAAAGAATGCCTACGTTGTTACTACTATTGAAATGTCGAATAGGTTGGCAGTGCTTTGCTAGAGGACTATTAGAAGAGACCAAGCAAATAAAAGCACCTCAGCAGACAACTTTATTTGAGACTTTACGACCAGGTAACTTTATAAACTTAAAGAAACAAGCAATGAAGCGTTCAATTTGTTTTTCATTGACCGCCGCACGAAGCCAAACTTTCATCCAATGTAACATTACAAATTAAAGCTTGCGTTTGAACAATTTGACCCTGTGAGCAACTTGTCAAAAATATTGGGATTAAGATTAAAAGTAGCTTTTTCATTGGTTAGTTCTTCCACTCAGCTTTTATCTCTTTGGCTTTTGAAGCTTCGAAGTATGTAATATCACCTTCATAGTAAAAACTATCAACTACTGTAAATTTATCTTTTACAATTTCTTGGAACTCTTTTCTTTTTGGCAGATTACTTTCGGCATCCGCATAACTAGAGTAAACAGCTAAAGACAAAAGAGACGTCGGACCTGTGCGCACATTTATGATAGCCTGCGCATTGCCGAACCAATCTTTTTGTATCGTTTGATAGAAGTTCTCAGAGGCAACCACATCTTTTTCAGACAAATATTCCATCATAGTTATTCTAGCGATAGACATCTTTTAAATTCCTTTTCTATATCGTTAAGCGATAAGAAAGTGATAAACTAACACTCCAAATATCATACCTTTAAAAAACGCAATCCACGCAATACCGTAATTACTTATACCCAACTTAGATTGCCACCGCTCTAATTGCCGTTTATGAGTTTCAATCATGGATCTTCTCCTAATTTGAATACTATGTTCCCAGCTTATTCTTTATTTTCTTTGTCTTTATCCATCATTGTGGCCACATACTTTAGCTCGCTGATCACACGCCAAATCCATTGACGGCTAAAACTGTCTTTTTCTTTTTTTCTATCCTCGAGCAGTTGCTCAATTCGTATTTTTATATATTCACGCGGATTTTTCTGACGACCTCGTTTCATTATGCTACTCCGTTAGCCTATCCTTTCCAAAAATTACTTCTGAGTAAAGCTACATGGTTATTTAATTTGCTTAGTTATCTCTTTTTAAAAATATTTCTAATTTCAGGCCTTGTTGCATTATATAAAATTAGAGATGCTGGAATATAAAAAATCAACTGTAGAAACTCTACTGTATCAGCTTCTTCAATGTAAAAAGTGACCGTGCCAAATATAGTTAAATTGAGCATTAATACTGCCAATATTTGAATCGGATAGAATTTTTTTGAACCATAAAATAAATAATGAGCAGCAAAAAATATGAAAGTCGCAAATACTGATAAACGGATAGCTTTCAAACGATGCTCAGGAACATGGCTTCCTTGGGAAACAGAGAAAGGGAACGTGATTGAGATATTATAAAAATATGCAATGATAACACTTATGCAATATATAGTCAGAAGTGCGATAACCACTTTGGCTAGTATTCTACTGGTCATTAGAACTACCTCGTAAATTTAAATTTCTTAGCATTTCAAACACGCCTAGCCTAATAGTTCTTTGAATGATAGATTTTCCAGCTGTTCTTCTTACTATTTTTATAGCACGCGCGCACCCAAACGTAGGGATCACTGCAAACTTCGCGGTCGCACACGGGCGCACTGGCCAAAACCTAGCAGCAGATCACAGTCGCATATGCGCGTGCGCGTTGCGAAATTAACCAAGAACCGCATCAATAAGTAGATTGACATACGCTTTATATTTATGGTGCGGGTGAAGGGACTTGAACCCCCACGCCTTGCGGCGCCAGAACCTAAATCTGGTGCGTCTACCAATTCCGCCACACCCGCTTTGTAAATACAAAAAGTATTCTAGCAGGGCATATCAAAAGGATATTCAGGATTCGAGAGCAAAAATGAATTTTTAGTAAAAAAATTTTTGTTACGCTATCTGTGACTACTCGATGTTTGTAAAGAGCTTAATTTTTAATCAAAGCGATTAATAAATGGATATTTGTGCGAAAATGATCCTCATAAAAGAACTTGGTTACACTGGTCACACTGTGAATCAATTCAATAAATTAATAGCACTAGCTAGGCCTGCGGGTAAGGAGAAACTGCCATGAAAAAAATAGAAGCTATCATCAAGCCGTTTAAATTAGATGAAGTGAAGGAAGCCTTACAAGAAATAGGCATTCAAGGCTTGTCTGTTATTGAAGTAAAGGGATTTGGTCGCCAAAAAGGGCACACTGAGCTCTATCGCGGCGCAGAATATGTGGTGGACTTTTTACCGAAAGTAAAAATTGAGGTTGCACTAGACGATGACCAAGTGGAGCCAGCAATTGCAGCGATCATCGACGCGGCAAAAACTGATAAGATAGGCGACGGCAAAATATTTGTGAGTACCATCGAACAAGCAATACGCATCAGAACGGGCGAAAGCGGTTCTGAAGCACTTTAAAGAAATTTAGGAAGGATAAAAAATGAGCGCAGAGAAATTGCTCAAACTAATCTCAGACGAAGATGCTGAATACGTAGATATAAGATTTACTGACCCACGTGGAAAGTTGCAGCACGTGACCGTGATGTCGGATCAAGTAGATGCTGATTTTATTGAAGAAGGGTTTATGTTTGACGGATCCTCTATAGCAGGTTGGAAGTCCATCGAAGCGTCCGATATGAAGTTGATGATGGATACAGAAAGCGGGTATGTTGATCCTTTCTATGCAGAAAAAACAATATGCGTGCATTGTTATGTAGTGGAGCCAGATACTGGCGAAGCATACAATAGAGATCCTCGCGGAACTGCAATGAAGGCTGAGGCCTATTTGAAGTCATCTGGTATTGGCGACACTTTCTTTGTAGGGCCAGAAGCCGAGTTTTTCTTGTTTGACGATGTTAGATTTTCAAATTCAATGAATAAGGTTTCATTCGAAGTGGATGCACTAGACGCGTCTTGGAATACCGACACAGAATATGAAATCGGAAACACTGGTCACAGGCCTGGTGTGAAGGGCGGGTATTTTCCGGTTAATCCAACTGATGATGGCCAGGATATACGCTCAGAAATGCTGTCAACAATGAAGAGACTAGGAATGTCCGTTGATAAACATCACCACGAAGTGGCTTCATGTCAACACGAGCTTGGGCTTATATTTTCAAGCCTAACAAAGCAGGGTGACGAATTACAAAAGTTTAAATATGTAATTCACAACGTAGCTCAAGCGTACGGCAAATCTGCTACATTTATGCCAAAACCAATCGCTGGCGACAATGGTACCGGCATGCATTGTAATATGTCGATTTGGAAAGACGGTAAGCCTCTATTTGCCGGTGATAAATATGCTGACCTTTCCGATGAGGCTTTGTGGTTTATTGGAGGTATTTTGAAGCATGCTAAGTCGTTGAATGCTTTCACTAATCCATCAACAAATTCATACAAAAGGCTCATACCAGGGTTTGAAGCACCTGTTTTGAGAGCTTACTCAGCCAGAAACAGATCAGGTTGCGTACGTATTCCATGGACTGAATCTCCAAAAGCAAAAAGAGTGGAGGCACGTTTCCCTGATCCGTCTTCTAATCCGTATCTTTGCTTCTCTGCTCTAATGATGGCAGGGCTAGACGGGATTAAAAATAAAATCGATCCTGGCGAAGCAATGGATAAGAACCTTTATGACCTTCCAGCGGAAGAGCTAGCCGACATTCCAACAGTTTGTGGAAGCCTGCGGGAAGCAATTGAGTGCCTAGAAGCTGACCATGAATATTTACTTGCTGGAGACGTTTTTACAAAAGACCAAATAGACGGCTACATTGAGCTCAAGATGGAAGAAATTGAGACGTATGAACATACCCCTCATCCAGTTGAGTATGGAATGTATTACAGCTGCTAAATTAAAAACTTAAAAAAACGCTCCAATTTATTTCTTGGAGCGTTTTTTTGAAAACTATCTTTCAACTTTTTCAAGCATGAACGACAAATGTATGGATGCCGAAAATAATTGCCTCGCTTTCAGGCAGTTTTATTAAAGTTTGCCGCTCAGACCGAAAGTAATTTACTTTATTTGGTGCAGGTTTTCTTCTCGGCTGGTTTATGCTTCTTGGCTGAAATAGATTTGGATCTTCATAATACATTGCATTAAAGCGCCAGACTGGCTGATTTATTTGCAAACCGTCAAATAATCGTTGAACTCTTTTGGCAATATTATCATCATATTCTTTCACTGGAACATGTATATCAATAAGCGGCTTAAGGAATTTCTCTTCCAATGACCAACTAGCGGGAAAGCACAGAGCTGCTGCGGTCAGCACATGCTCTTTATCTGTTTTTTGCAAAATACAAAAATCGTTTTGAACAAGGCGACCAAGAAAAGTCATCGGCTCATTTAAATCAATTTCAACAGAAACTCCATCTGGCCTAATTATCTTGTTAATTTTTTTTTGGTAACCCAACTTTGAAGTGCAAAAATCTAATGTTATTTTTGACAACTCAACGGCTGCCTCCCGTGCTTCCTCCGAGATAGCTAAAACCTTGTCTTTTTTTGTATCAATGAGTTTATCTCTCAACGCCATTTGTTGCGAAAATGCGTCATCACATATAATCCATTCATCTGGAGAAATTGGTCTGGTACCAGGCAGTTTTGGATATGTTGTGTCGTACGGGATTAGTTTTTGGAATATCAATCTGCATCCTTTTGCTGATTTTATGATAAATAACGACAAAAATTATGGTCGGTTTCAAGCCTGACATAATCGAAACTTTAAGTAAATCTCAAGAAAATAGTGGAGACTAAAGTGAATAATCATTTTCGAGAAAATCGAAAGATAGATCCGTCCCAGGGTCCAACTTTGGGCGATAAAACACCAAATAACAAAGACCGAGTTGAAATCGGTCCTACCAAGCTAGCCTATAGTGAATGGCAAAAATCCGGACTAGCATTACCAGATTTGCCTCGCATGCGAGAATACCGATGGAGAAGGCTTACAGATCACGTTGTGCAAAGGGAATACGGCGGCTTACTTTTGTTTGACCCATTAAATATTAGATACGCTACAGATAGTACAAACATGCAACTTTGGAATACTCATAATCCTTTTAGAGCAGTTTTACTTTGTAGCGATGGTTATATGGTGATTTGGGACTATAAAAATTCACCATTTCTGAGCGAATTTAATCCTTTGGTGAAAGAGCAAAGATCAGGGGCAGATCTCTTTTATTTTGATAGAGGAGATAAAATTGATATCGCTGCAGATAAATTTTCAAATGAAGTCAGAACTTTAATTGCCGAACACTCTCAATCAAACATGAGGCTCGCTGTAGATAAAATTATGCTTCACGGCTTGCGTTCCTTAGAAGCACAGGGCTTTGAGATAATGGAAGGCGAAGAAGTTACAGAAAAATGCAGATCTGTTAAGGGAGAGGATGAAATTTTGGCAATGCGGTGCGCTTCTAAAGCCTGCGAAAATGCAGTCGCAATCATGGAGAGTGAGGCCAGGTCAGAGGTACCAAAGGGAAATACAAGTGAAGATGACATTTGGGCTGTTTTGCATGCTGAAAATATAAAAAGAGGTGGAGAGTGGATTGAAACGCGCTTGCTAGCATCTGGGCCTCGAACTAATCCCTGGTTTCAAGAATGCGGACCTAGAATAGTTCAGAATAATGAAATAATCGCTTTTGACACTGACCTTGTAGGCTCCTATGGAATTTGCGTTGATATTAGTCGAACTTGGTGGATCGGTGACAAATCTCCTCGTCCAGACATGATTTATGCCATGCAACATGCCCATGAACACATAATGACCAATATGGAACTATTAGGTCCTGGTATTCATATGCGCGACCTAACTTTTAGTTCACACACTCTGGATAAAAATTTTCAAAAAGGTAAGTACGGATGCCTAATGCATGGTGTTGGCTTATGCGATGAATGGCCTCTTATAGCCTACCCCGATAAATTTGTAGACGGCGCATATGACTATGCTCTTGCCGCAGGCATGGTAACATGTGTCGCAGCACTGGTTAGCCCAGAAAATGGGGACTTTTCAATTAAATTAGAAGACCAAGTTCTCATAACAGAAAGTGGTTATGAAAACATCACAAACTATCCATTTGATCCAATCTTAATGGGAAATATTTAATTTTAAAAAAAACACTACCGCCCTGCCCTTGCCGTTTTAGCAATAGCCGAGTACATCAATTTTGGAACTAATTCCAAAAGGATTGGCAAATGATACCACGTTACTCGCGCCCCGAAATGGTTGATATATGGTCACCCAGCACGAAATTTAAAATATGGTATGAAATTGAGGCACATGCTTGTGACGCAATGGCCAAAATAGGTGTAATACCAGCAGAAAATGCAGAAGCAGTATGGAAAGCTAAAGATGTTGAGTTTGATGTTTCTCGAATAGATGAAATTGAAGCAACAACCAAGCACGATGTAATAGCATTTTTAACCCACTTATCTGAACACATTGGAAGTGAAGAAGCTCGTTTTGTACATCAAGGCATGACAAGCTCTGATGTGCTGGATACTTGCTTAAATATTCAATTAGTCCGGGCAAGCAATATCTTACTAGAAAATCTTGACGATCTTCTTGGCGCGTTGAAAATGAGAGCTGAAGAGCACAAAATGACTGTAAGAATAGGAAGAAGCCACGGCATACATGCCGAGCCAACAACTATGGGGCTCACCTTCGCCAGATTTTATGCAGAAATGAAGAGAAACAGAGGCCGCTTAGAAACAGCAAAAAGTGAAATAGCAACTGGAGCTATTTCAGGTGCCGTTGGTACATTTGCAAATATTGACCCCTTCATCGAAGAATACGTATGTGAGAAATTAGGTCTTAATGCTGAACCAATATCGACGCAAGTTATACCAAGAGACAGACACGCGGCATTCTTTTCCACTTTAGGGGTTATTGCCAGCTCTATCGAAAACATTGCAACTGAAATTAGGCATATGCAAAGAACCGAAGTTCTAGAAGCCGAAGAATACTTTTCAAAAGGTCAAAAGGGCTCCTCAGCAATGCCACACAAAAGAAATCCAGTATTAACTGAAAACCTAACAGGCCTTTCTCGTCTTGTGAGAATGGCAGTGATACCTGCAATGGAAAACGTTACGCTATGGCATGAACGAGATATTAGTCACAGCTCTGTAGAAAGAAATATAGGTCCTGATACTACCATAACTTTAGACTTTGCCTTAGCCCGCTTAACATCTGTTATTAAAAAATTGGTTATCTATCCCGATAATATGATAAAAAATATGAATAAATTTCGTGGTTTAATTATGTCTCAGCGTGTTCTACTTGCCCTAACGCAGGCCGGCCTTAGTCGGGAGGATGCGTACAAATTAGTACAAAGAAACGCAATGAAAGTTTGGGAAGAAGGGAAAGATTTTAAAACAGAACTTCTAAACGATCCAGAAGTTTCAAGAGTACTAACAAAAGAAGAAATTGATGAAAAGTTTGATCTTGGGTACCACACAAAACATGTTGATACAATTTTTCAAAGAGTGTTTTCAAATTAAAAAACTTTTACGATCTCCCACTACCGTTACTTGCATATAAATTCCGTTTGGTGTACTATTGTATACCAAACGGAATTTACCAATTATTAGGCTTATTTATTATGAATTTGTATGAAGAATATCTCACCGAAATAAAATCGAGAAAAGAGCAAGGATTGAGTGCAAAGCCTATTGATAACGGCGATTTAGCAAGCGAGATAATTGCTCATGTTAAATCTAAAACCAGCGAACATCACGACCAATGCGTCGAGTTTCTTATTTTCAATATGCTGCCCGGCACAACAAAAGCTGCCAACCAAAAAGCGGCGTTTCTGAAGCAAATCATCGATGGTATTTATCAAATTGACGAAATATCTATAGATAAGGCTTTTGAATTATTATCCCATATGAAGGGCGGACCATCAATAAAGGTTCTAATTGATCTAGCTTTGAGCCCAGAAGAAGTAAATTCAAAAAAAGCAGCGGAAGTGCTCAAGACGCAAGTCTTTCTTTATGAAGCTGACACAGCAAGATTAATATCCGCTTATCAAGATAATAATTCAATAGCAGAAGATATACTAAGAAGTTATTCAAACGCTGAATTTTTTACAAAACTCCCCGAAATAAAAGACGAAATTGAAATAGTTACATATGTCGCTGGTGAGGGCGACATATCCACAGATTTACTGTCACCAGGCAACCAAGCCCATTCAAGAGCAGATCGCGAGCTTCATGGAAAATGTTTTATTTCCGAACGTGCTCAGAGAGAAATTGAAGAACTTAAGCTAAAGCATCCAGATAGGCGTATAATGCTTATTGCGGAGAAAGGCACGATGGGCGTTGGATCCTCAAGAATGTCTGGAATTAATAATGTGGCTCTTTGGACAGGAAAGCAGTCAAGTTCCTATGTGCCCTTTGTTAATTCAGCTCCTATAGTAGCTGGAACAAATGGTGTCTCACCGATTTTTCTTACAACTGTTGGTGTCACAGGTGGAATTGGAGTTGATTTAAAAAATTGGGTCAAAAAAATTGACCAAAATGGACAACCAATACTTAATAATGACGACACACCGATACTAGAACAAAGATATTCGGTGGATTCGGGAACACTTCTAAAAATAGATGTGAAAAAGAAAAAGTTGCTGAGTGCATCCGGAGATGAAGAACTTGTAGATTTATCTTCTTCGTTTACGCCACAGAAGATGGAATTTATGAAAGCTGGTAGCTCATATTCAATTGTATTTGGAAAAAAGCTTCAAAGTCTTGCCTGCGAAGCCCTAGGCGTTGAACTTAAATCAGCTTATGCACAAGCTCGCGAAGTAACTCATCCAAATCAAGGTATGACCGCCGTTGAAAAGATTTTCAATGCAAATGCTCAAGGTGTTAAAGGAGATCAGTTCTTGCATGCAGGCTCTGATGTTCGAGTGAAGGTAAATATAGTGGGATCACAAGATACCACTGGACTGATGACCGCTCAAGAACTTGAGGCTATGGCTGCAACTGTACTAGCACCCAGTGTTGATGGTGCTTATCAATCTGGATGTCATACAGCGTCTGTGTGGGATATTAAAGCACAGGAAAATACGCCAAAACTTATGAAGTTTATGCATGAGTTTGGGCTGGTAACCGGCCGTGATCCAAAAGAAAAATACCACCCAATGACGGACGTGATCCATAAAGTTTTAAATGATATCACCGTGGATGATTGGGCTATCATTATCGGTGGAGATTCGCATACTAGAATGTCAAAGGGAGTAGCTTTTGGCGCAGACTCTGGAACTGTTGCTCTGGCTTTAGCAACTGGTGAAGCCACAATGCCAATACCTGAAACAGTAAAAGTAACTTTTCAAGGTTCTATGGCAGAACATATGGACTTTAGAGATGTGGTACACGCCACACAAGCTCAGATGCTGAAGCAATGCGGCGATAATGTATTTCAAGGAAGAGTAATAGAAGTTCACATTGGAACTCTTCTGGCAGATCAAGCCTTCACTTTCACAGATTGGACCGCTGAAATGAAAGCAAAAGCTTCAATCTGTATCTCAGAAGATGAGACACTCATCAAATCGTTAGAAATAGCGCGAGATAGAATAAAAATTATGATTAAAAGAGGAATGGACAATAATGCGAATATGTTAAGCGGCCTCATAAATATTGCCCAAAATCGCATTAACGAAATAAAAAATGGAAAAAAACCTGCGCTAAAACCGGACAGTAATGCAAAGTATTTCGCGGAAGTAATGGTGGATTTGGATATAATTAATGAGCCAATGATTGCTGACCCTGATGTAAATAATATTGATGTTTCGAAAAGATATACGCACGATACGATCCGGCCCGTGTCATTTTATAATGCAAATAAAAAAATTGACCTAGGTTTTGTTGGCTCTTGTATGGTTCATAAAGGCGATATTAAAATTGTCGCTCAAATGTTACGCAATTTAGAAGAAAAAAGTGGCAAAGTTGACTTTAAGGCACCGCTTGTCGTTGCTGCACCGACATATAACATTGTGGAAGAACTTAAGACTGAAGGTGATTGGGATATTCTGCAAAAATATTCGGGCTTTGAGTTCAGTGATGAAAATCCAAAAACTGAAGCCAGAACAGAGTACGAAAATATCCTTTACCTTGAAAGACCAGGTTGCAATCTTTGTATGGGCAACCAAGAAAAAGCGGCAAAGGGAGACACTGTTCTTGCTACGTCCACCAGACTTTTTAAGGGTCGCGTTGTTGAAGACACTGATAGTAAAGCTGGTGAGTCATTGCTGGCCTCAACGCCTGTAGTTGTTTTATCGGCGATTTTGGGCAGAACTCCAGATATTGACGAATATAAGGAGGCTGTTGTTGGAATTGACCTTACTAAGTTTCAACCACCCAAAAAGAATTCTTTAGATGCCTTATCTGCACACTACTAATTCAGTCAAATAAACAAAAATACGGCTCAGTAGTTAATCTTGCAGCGCGTCTTTAAGTACTGGTTCGAACCTATTTTTAAAATCACTTCCAACTAATGGACCCGCAAAGCGAAAAATAACTAGCCCTTCACTATTTAGAATAAAGGTTTCCGGCGGAGCAGTAACACCCCAATCAATTGCAGTTTTACCTGATGGGTCAAATGCTATGCTTGAGAAGGGATTGCCGCTTTCCTTTAAATACAAGCTCGCATTATTTTCTTTATCATTAAAATTTACACCAATTATTTGAACTCCCTGCTCAGAAAGCTCTAACAGCTTGGGGTGTTCTGCCCGGCAAGGTGGACACCAGCTGGCCCAAAAATTAACCAACTTAATATTTGGCCTTTTAATCTCATCAAGTGATACTGAATTAAAACTCCCTAAAGGAGTTTCCGTAATGCTTGGAGCATTTTTATTAATAAATACTGACGGTAAATTATTGGGGTTTTCTCTTTTGATACCTAAGATAAAGAGAAATGCTAGACCCAAAAAAATAAGGGGAGGTAAAATAATAAGCGGTGGAATACGCTTATTTTTCATTAACTTTTTCCTCCACTCTTAATAAAGTTTTTCGCGCCTGGTCATGTTTAATGTAGGACCAAATAATAACCAATAATATTAATAAACTTGTTGCCCCATAAGAACCTAGAACATGAAAAGTATAATTACCTAAATCTGGCATTTTAAATCTTACCACGAGCCATTATAGCACTCGCCCTCCTCATCATTATTTCCGACCTAGTGTTAAGTAAAACAAGTGTAATAAAAAGTAGAACAAACCCAGCCATTACTACTATTAAAGGATAATAGAAAACATCAGCTACGTGCTCTTCCTTATCAATTGAAAGCGATGCATCTTGATGTAAGCCTTGGTTCCAAAAAACAGTTGCATACCGGGATAAAGCTGCAAACACAGATCCTACTATACATAACACGGATGTTAAATCTGCAGCAGTATCCGGATCTTCCACCGCCGCCCAGAGAGCAATATAGCCCAGATAAAACAAAAAAAGTATTAAAAATGAAGTCAATTTGGGATCCCACTCCCACCAAGTTCCCCACATTGGCTGACCCCAAAGGGCTCCAGTTACTAAGCCTACAACTGTCATCGCTATGCCTATAGGAGCTGCAGCCTTTGCGGCAAGGGCACTTACATGATGCCTTCTTACTAACCAAACAATAGAAGCAATAAGCATCATGAACCAAGCATTTATGGCCACAAAAGCAGACGGTACGTGCACGTATAATATTTTTACAGTCGCGCCCTGCTTATAATCATCCGGCGTAAAGAAAAACCCCCAACCTAGTCCAGTAAGAATCATAATAGCAGCCAAAGTACTACAATATGGAAGAAGATTACCTGACAACTTAAGAAATTTTACTGGATTAGCATATTCCCAAAAAGACATTTTTACCCTTTATCTCAAGTTAATTCTGAGTACGCTAGCAGCTGCAAACGGCAGTATAGCCCAGCTTAACAAGGTGACGCCCAATAGCAACAGGATAGAGGTTTGCATCTCAAAACCCTCACTACCTCGCCGGGCCGCTTCTGCACCAAAAATTAAAGTAGGGATATAAAGAGGTAAAACCAAAATTGATAACAAAAGCCCACCTCGTTTTATTCCTACTGTTAAAGCGGCTCCGAATGTTCCTATTATACTCAGCGCCGGTGTCCCGAATATCAGGGATGTAATCAAGAAAATAATACCGCTGGTTTGTAGCCCGAGCAAAACCCCAAGAAAAGGTGTTAGAAGGATTAGAGGCAGACCAGTGGTTAGCCAATGAACAAAAGCTTTAGCTATCACCACCCCCTCTAACGGTATAGGCGAAGTTGCTAGCAAATCCAAAGTTCCGTCTTCAAAGTCTAACGCGAATATACGCTCAAGAGATAAAAGGCAGGCCAAAAGGGCTCCCACCCATAGTGTCCCAGGAGCTACTTTTGACAACAAATCTAGGTTTGGACCAATAGAAAATGGAAAAAAAATAACTATTATGAAAAAGAATGCTAGACTTAAGCCAAAGCCGCCGCCTGCCCGGACAGCAATTCTTAAGTCACGGAGAATTAAGGTAATCACAGAAACCCCTCATCTGAACTGCTTAACTCCCCAGAATTCGGCCGATATTGTGAGAGATCAATGATTTGGGCATTATTTTCTAACCCTAAATCAATATGAGTTGCGACTAACGCACAACCATTTTCTGAAAGATGGTCTTTAATAATATTTCCAAAAATTTTTACTGAAGTTTCGTCTAACGAAACAGTAGGCTCATCCAACAACCATACTGGGCAACCAGTCAATCTAAGCCTCGCAAGTCCCACTCTTCTTTTTTGACCAGCTGATAATGTACCAGCCCTAATGTTTAGTAGGTCAATTATCATAAATTTTTTAGCGACCTCCTCAATGGAGGGAGAGCCGAAAATATTCGCCCAGAACTCTAAGTTTTCTCGAACAGTTAAGGTTGGTTTGACGCCGTCTGTGTGACCAAAATAGCAAATATCTGCTAATGAGACTTCTATTTTTCCTGAATCTACCGGCTGTAAGCCAGCCAATGCACGGAGTAAGGTGGTCTTACCAACTCCGTTAGGGCCTCGCAAAATACCCGCATGTCCACTTTTCAATTCAATATCCACGCCCTGAAGTAGTTTAATACTACCTCGAGATACCGATAAGGATTTAATTGAGATGGCCAAATTTTTTACCGTCCTTCTACAGGCAGCGCAGCAATGGCTATTCGTCGCCCTTCGGAAAGCAATACGTTATAAGTTCGGCATGCTGATGGAGTACTCATTATCTCCAAGGCCAACCCTATTTTTTCTATTCTTTTCCTAAAATATTCAGGTATTTGGTAAATTTCATTGCCAGTACCTATGAAAACTACATCGATCTTATTTTGTAAGTTTTCAAGACAAGTAAAATCCTCATAGCCTTTCCATAAAAATACTCCAGAGCTAGAACAGACGATACCACTTTTTAAAACTTTGCCTTCAACCCGAAAAAACCCAGGGCCATAACTATCAATCGGTATTACATCAAAAAACTTTACTTCGTTAACATGCATATGAATTTTCCAAGATCTCTATCGTCAAGTGACTAGTCCCAAATTGGAAGACCACTTATAGCAGCTATAGCAATAATTATATAAGCAAAAAGGCGATATTGATTATTTTTATTTGGATCAAAGAATTTAGCCCCAAAATAATTTCCCAAAAAGTTAGGAATAGCCAATATAGAACCAAGCAAAATCACTTTAAAGGTTAGAACACCACTGATTAGAAAAAACATCACAACACAAACATCGAAAAAATACAAAAATAGAAGGTTATTCGCCCTTATTACTGAAATAGGATGAGAACTAGCCACATATAAAAGAATAACTGGTGGACCTGGAATACCAGTTAATCCTCCAGTTAACCCACCTAAACCACCCACAGAAAAGATAATAAATGGGTTCAGCTTTCCTTTGTATCTTATACCTGTGCCGATAAGAATTAAGAGAAATAACGATAATATCGATACGCTGTACCTGTAGAAATCCGAACTGGCTTGCGCCAAAAGTAAAAGCGCAAAAGGTGTTACAATAAACATTCCTGAAACTAACCGTGCCAAATCTGTTTTTTCAGCATCACCCCATGATTTTCGCATAACAGCAAATGTTCCAAGAAACTCCATTATCGCAAGAGATGCTATTGCCTCAAAAGGTGTCAAATACTGGCTAGCTACTGGAAGAAATACCATGGCGGTTCCAAATCCCGAGAAACCCCGAACCAGACCAGCAATCAAAGCGGCAACTAATATCCAAATCACGCCATTCTCGGGCAGCAGACCTACTATAAAATGTTCGCCTATTATTGCGGTACCTGCGTGCCTGCTTCGGCATTAGATCTGCTCCAGTCTCGCTTAACTCCAGTCCAAAGAAGAATGGCAGAAGCAATAAAAATTGAACTATAAGTGCCCACAACAACACCCCAAATCATTGCAAAAACAAATCCACGGATAACATCTCCACCGAGAACAAATAATGAGATCAGCGCAAGTAGAGTTGTAACCGATGTCATCACAGTGCGGCTCATAGTTTCGTTGATTGAAAGGTTCATTACTTCTATTAGTGAACGCTTTTTGAATTTTCTTAAATTTTCTCTTACTCGATCAAAAACGACCACAGTATCATTCAATGAATAACCAACAATCGTTAATATTGCAGCTATAATCGCCAAATCAAATTTAATTTGAAGTAAAGAAAAAACTCCTATCGTCAATATTACATCATGGATGAGTGCTGAAATTGCTCCAACTGCAAACTGCCACTCAAATCGTATCCAAATATAAAATAATACGGCGGAAATAGCTAAGACTACTGCTATTATGGCCGTCCTAATAAGTTCTCCCGACACTTTTGGTCCAACACTTTCAACAGAAACAAATTTAATATCTTCGTTAACTTCCTTAAGTTTTTGCAAACTATTTTCAACAAGTATTGATGTTGCCGCCTCTTGGCCTGGTTGCGCCTGTATTCTTATCATTGCCACGTTTTGGTTGTCTTCGAAACTTGGATCGAAAACTTCTGAGATTGTAATATCACCTAAATCCAAGCTAGATAATGCATTTCGATAAGCAGCAACATTAACAGGTTCAGAACTTTCGGTCCTAATACTTGTCCCACCTCGAAAATCTATCCCAAAATTTAAACTTTGTACAAAAAAGGAAATAAGGGATAACACAACTAGAATAATCGATATGCCAATCCATAGTTTAGACCGCAAAAAGAAATTCCATGATGTATTTCGTGGTACAAGTTTTAAACGCATCACTAAACCTCTATTGTTTTTGGGCGCCGCCGTTCAAACCACATGACGACTAAAAGACGTGTAACAAAAATTGCCGTAAAAACAGATGTCAGGATCCCAAGGCCAAGTGTAATTGAGAAACCACGTACTGGACCAGAGCCCATGACAAACAATATAACAGCGGCGATAAAGGTTGTTATATTTGCATCTAAAATTGCCGACATCGCTTTTTCGTAGCCCAATTCAATTGCCCTAGCAGGACCTTTTGCAGAAACTAGCTCTTCTCGGATCCGCTCAAAAATCAAAACGTTGGCATCAACTGCCATTCCTATCGTGAGAACGATTCCGGCGATACCTGGCAAAGTTAAGGTTGCTCCAATTCCAGATAACAACCCAAAAATTAAACCAACATTTATTATAAGAGCAACATTCGCAAACAGGCCAAATAACCCATAGCTAGCAGCCATAAAGACAAGAACAGCTCCAAAGGCAACAAGACACGCTACCTTTCCTGCTTGTATGCTATCAGCACCCAACTCAGGCCCAATAGTTCTTTCTTCTAAAAAAGATAAGCCGGCCGGCAATGCCCCTGCACGAAGCAAAATAGCTAATTCTGTGCTTTCCTCTATTGAAAAACTTCCAGTTATAATGCCAGAACCACCAGGGATATGACTTTGGATTGTTGGAGCACTTATGACTTCATTGTCCAGAACAATTGCGAAGGGATTACCTATATTCTCTGCTGTGTAATCCCCAAATTTTCTAGCTCCCGAAGGATTAAACCTAAAATTTACTGCTGGCCGACCATTCTGGTCAAAACTAGGCTGTGCATCAACCAACTCTTCGCCAGTGACAACCGCACCGGCATCAAGCAAGTAAAATTCATCCGGGTCATCCAAAGCTGGAAGTAGTTCCTGCCCAAAACTAGCGAGTGAATTTGAGTTAACTCGTGCAGCTATTACAGGTTGAAATGTGAGTTGCGCTGTAGTGCCAATCAACTGTTTTAATTCTGATGCTGAGCCTATACCAGGAACTTGTATTAAAATCCGGTCGGAACCTTGTCTTTGTATAGTAGGCTCACGCGTTCCCACTTCGTCAATACGTCGACGAATGATTTCCAAAGCTTGCTGCATTGTTCGATTGTCAGTAGCACGGCGTTCAGCATCGCTCAACCGTACGATGATTTCATCATTTTTGCCGATAATATCTAAATCTAATTTCCCAACACTTCCTACACT
>ERZ802830.2345-NODE-2345-length-17278-cov-19.3869_pt1 | contig 17278 bp, 17 predicted proteins | sample MGYA00345654_ERZ802830 | MGnify/ENA primary metagenome ERZ802830 (study PRJEB30503, sample SAMEA104212375) | marine metagenome | biome: Westerlies Biome; feature: [SRF] surface water layer (ENVO:00010504) within the epipelagic zone...; material: water...
ATTGATGAAACAAGAATGCATAGAAAAAATGCTCCAATGTTTACAGATAAAATGCCCAACAACTTTAGACACATTGGGTTAATCCACTTGATAATGCCTAACGCAAAGATTATTGATGCTCGGCGTTACCCCTTGGATTGTTGTTTTAGTATGTTTAAGCAGCTTTTTGCTCAAGGCCAGGAATTTTCTTATGGCCTCAAAGAAACAGCAAGTTATTACAACAGCTATGTAAATTTGATGGATCATTGGGATAAGGTTTTGCCAGGTAAAATTTTAAGAGTTAATAACGAAGATGTTATCGAAGACCTTGAAGGCCAAGTCAATAGGCTGCTTAACTTCCTAGATTTACCTTTTGAAGAAGGTTGTATTTCATTCCATGAAACAGATAGATTAGTGAGAACGGCTAGTTCTGAGCAAGTTAGACAGCCGATTAATAAGAAGGGCATGGGTCGATGGAAACCCTATGCAAAAAATCTTAAACCATTAATAGAAACCCTTGATAATAAGTTATTAATTCAAGAAGATATTTCTCTTATTAATTAATCGATTAATCCCAGTCCAATACTCATGCCTATAATCAGCGCAAAAAACTTAATAAAAAAATATCCTAATCCAGAGAAATCTGGAGAAACTTTTTTTGCTGTGAAGGATGTTAATTTAAATATTGAGGAGGGTGAGATATTTGGCTTGCTCGGACCAAATGGTGCTGGCAAAACCACTACACTTGAGATGCTAGAGGGCTTAAATAATTTCGATGAAGGCTCTATTGAGATTGATGGCATCGATGTGAAAGTTAACCCTTACGAGCTAAAAAAGATTATTGGTGTTCAATTGCAATCAAATGAGTATTTTGACCGTTTAAATTTATCAGATCTTCTTAATTTATTTGCTGCCCTATACTCAACTTCTATCAAACCAGAAGAAATTTTAAGTAATGTTCAATTAGAAAATAAAATTTCTGCATTGCCTGATGAATTATCCGGAGGTCAAAGACAACGATTTTCAATAGCTTGTGCTTTGGTTCATAACCCCAAGATACTTTTTCTTGATGAACCCACCACAGGATTAGATCCCCAGGCAAAAAGAAATCTTTGGCAACTTGCTAAGACATTAAATGAAAATGGAATGACAATTGTTATAACCACGCACAACATGGAGGAAGCTGAGTTTTTATGTGATCGCATAGCAATAATGGACCAAGGCTCTATTATTGCTCAAGATACTCCACAGCAGCTCATTGCAGACCATGCGGCTGAAATACCTGAGAGACGATTGCAGGGCAATCTTGAAGATGTATTTTTAAATTTAACTGGTCTTGGCTTGAGAGAGTAATGACAGTATTTACTAAATCTCAGTTATATCTGGCAAGTGTCTTTATTAAAATCTATTACAGAGATAGGCAGTCGTTGGTATTTAGCATTCTTTTTCCTATAATTTTCATGGGAATATTTTTATTTTCTGATGGAGAGCCCAATCGAACAAATATTGGTTTAGTCAATCAATCCCAAAATGAACTCTCTGTCCAATTTTCAGAATCGTTAAAGCAAAAAGAAATTTTTTTTGTTCAGGAAGGAGCTGAAGATGCTCTAAAGGAGAGCCTTATTGCTGGCGATATTATTGCTTTAATCATTATTCCTAAATTTTTTAACGACTCAAACACAGGAAAGCTGCAGTTATTGTTAGATGCTTCTCAGGTTCGTCAGGTTGACTCCATTAAGGATTCAATTGAATCTACGTTGTTATCCATTGAAAGAGAGATTAGAGGCAACGAACCAATGTTTAAGCTGGAACTTAAGGATATAAAATCTAGACCTCATAGATACATAGATTTTCTTCTTCCAGGAATTTTGGCGTATATGCTAATGAACTTATGCATTGCTGGCAGTGGCTATAATATTGTTGAGTACAGAAGAAGGGGAATTCTAAAAAGATTATTTGTCACCCCCATTCAGCCGAAAGATTTTATTATTTCAATTGTATTAGCAAGAATGTTTATTGTTCTGATTCAGCTTTCAGTAATTCTAGGTTTGGCAATTGGGCTCCTTAAAATAAATATTATGGGAGGCTTACTATCTTTATTTAGCGTAATAGTCTTGGGTGCCTTTATCTTTTTATGTATTGGATTTTTTCTTGGCAGTCTTGCTAAAACACAAGAAGCGATTCAGCCTATCGCGCTTCTTTTTACATTCCCCCAATTAATATTATCTGGGATTTTTTTCCCCATCTCATCTTTGCCCGATATAATGCAACCCTTGGCTCATGCATTGCCCTTAAGTGTAATAGCTTCCGCTACAAGAAGTATTGCAAACGACGGAGCTAATTTAGCGGGACTAAATTTCAATTTCCTTGGAATTTTAATCTGGATGCTAATTAGCTTTGTAATTGCTACAAAATTCTTTGATTGGCACAAAGTTAATTCATAGAAATTTTTAAATTACTTTTTAAATGTTGCAATTCTTTTTGAGGAGACTCTGCTTATGACTTTTCCATAAGGTCGAGCCTCTTCAATAAACCTTGCAAAAGCATCTGATGCATAAATTTTATCCATTCCTTCCATTAACTCAGTATAAGAATTAGCTCCAACTAATACGTTGTGCGTTACTGGAGATGCTCCCGCATAGGATTGAGATAGCCAAGATGATCCATTAGGGATAAGGCTGCTAGTTTCTTTGGTCATTTTAATCCAAGCTTCAGCATATTTACTAGGATTAGTAACATTTATGCCAATTGCCATAAAATAAGAATTCTTTTCCCAGTTTTCCTCGTTGTTTGTTGCTAGTATGAAATCTTGTCCATTAGCGACAGGTTTAAAAGAAAGCTCATTTAAAGTTACATACCATGAGAAGCCAGCTTGGGGATCTGCCCCGCTTGTTGCATCTATTGCTTTTTGATATGCATCATAGTTTTCATATTCGTTAATGATTAAATGTGTGGAAGGGTCGTTACCATCAATTAAATTTTGGTATACATAAACACGTTTACCCATATATTTGCCTAAAGGCCCATCAAACATAGCTTTTATTTGACCCAATGTACTAAAAGGTTTGTCTGTGGTTATTGCCAAAGCATTATGTATTTTCTCAAGCGCACTAATATTCAATGTAAGCACCAATGCACCAAGGCTTAAAATAAATTTCATTGTTTCTCCAATAAATTAAATAGTTAAAAATTATACATATAATAGCTTTATCATTTTACTTTTATCAATATTTTTATTGGTTTTGTTTGTCATTAAATTCAAATATACTTTTGTGATGAATCAATCAGACATTTCTCGAATCATAGAGATGGCGTGGGAAGACAGGACACCTTTTGATGCTATTGAGCATCAGTTTGGATTAAACGAACAGTCGGTTAAGGATTTAATGAAAACAAACTTAAAGGCATCTTCTTATAAACTTTGGCGCAAAAGAGTCCAAGGAAGATCAACAAAACATTTAGCCAAAAGAGAATTTACGGTCGGGCGACATAAATCATATGATCAAAATAAGCTATAGATAAAAATGAATACTCGTTCTAGCTCTATTTTTGTAATTGGAATTATTTTCATACAAATATTAATTACTGGCTGTCAGGTAAAAGAATTAAGTCCTTTTGAAAAAGCTAAGAATCCATATGGTCATCTTGGAGTTGAGGGATACATGGGCAGTGCAATGACTACTTGCTTAGGAATGTCTTACTCTGGAGCACCCGTAGGAAGAGCAAAAAAAAGTGGGGGAGTTGTTGTAAATGAGCAGTTTGGAAGTGAAAAAGAAAGCTATTTTGATTGTGTAGACGAGCAAGTTCAAGAAGTTGAAAAAAATATCCTTGATGAAAATGATGAATAAAATTTTTGATTAAGTTTTCCCCGACTTTTTCCAACGAGTTTTAGCTTTAGATCCTTTCTTTTTATTTTTTGATTTCTTTGACTTCATTTCATTAGAAGTTTTGCTAAATTTTACTTTGATTTTTTTACCTGGCTTGCCTTTGCTAAAGCTAGATTTTTTACCTTTAAAATTTCTTGTTTTAGATTCATTAGATGGTTTTGCTGTTGGTTTAAAACCTTCTTCAGTTTTTTGTTCAATCTTAGATTTAAGCAAATCTTCTATGCCCCTTAAAAATTTCTTCTCATCGATGCTCATAAATGAAACGGCGGTTCCCTCTTTACCGGCTCTTCCGGTTCGCCCAATTCTATGAATATAGTCATTGGGATAGGTGGGCATATCGAAGTTGACAACATATGGGAGATTGCTAATATCAATTCCCCTAGCTGCAACATCGGTGGCAACCAAAACTCTGACATCTTTTTCTTTAAACTCCCGCAAAGCTTTCATTCTTGCTCCTTGAGTTTTATCACCGTGAATAGTCGTGGTCTGAATATCAGCAGCGTTTAATTGTTTAGCAATTTTCTCGCAGCCATGCTTGGTTCTTGAAAAGACTAAAGCTTGGTGCCATTGTTCAGCGTGCATTAGGTGACTTAATAGGTTCGATTTTTGACCTTTATCGACGTGGTAGACAACCTGCTTGATTGCACTAACAGTTGTATTAGGAGATTGAGCAGCAATTTCAACAAGGTCGGAGCCAAGAGTTTGAGCTAGTTTTTTAATTTCCGTGGAAAAAGTTGCAGAAAAAAGAAGGTTTTGTCTATCAGGAGGCGTTAATGCAATGATTTTTTTAATGTCATGAATAAAACCCATATCAAGCATATGATCGGCTTCATCTAAGACCAGTATTTTGACTCTGTTAAGCTTTACTGATTTTTGATTATGTAAATCAAGCAATCTTCCTGGAGTTGCTACTAAAACATCCAAACCTTTTTTTAACTTTGATTTTTGTGGAAAAATTTTTGCTCCACCAAAGATAGCTGCAGAAGTTGTTGAAGTGAATTTTCCATAAGTGTATACACTCTCCCTAACCTGAGCTGCGAGTTCTCTGGTTGGGGTAAGCACCAATGCGTGAACATGCTTATTGTATGGTTTTGGCTCTTCCTGCAATAATTCAATAATGGGCATAACAAAACTTCCAGTTTTGCCTGTTCCTGTTTGCGCAGCTGCCATTAGATTTTTGCCTGCAAGCACTATAGGAATTGCCTGTTTTTGAATTTCTGATGGTTCAGAGTGATTTAAGTCTCTTAGAGATCTTAAGATTGGATCGGATAATCCGAGTTCTTTAAATGACATTTTTTCTAATATCAGAATATTTGAAGTGAATCTGATGACTGCAGGTTATAGACTTAGTTACTCAGGGTCAATGCAGCTTTAAATATATATTCAATTTATCTTGTTTACTGGGGTATTTCTTTTTGTATATTCTCGTATAATCCCCCTCAATTAACGCCCATCATGAACAAAGACAAACTTAGAAACATTGCAATCATTGCTCACGTCGATCATGGCAAGACTACTTTGGTTGATAAGCTATTACAGCAATCAGGCACATTAGATCGCAAGAACATGACAACTGAAAGGATCATGGATTCAAATGATCAAGAGCGTGAAAGAGGGATAACAATTCTCGCCAAGAATACTGCAATAAACTGGAAAGATCATAGGATTAATATTGTTGACACTCCCGGTCATGCCGATTTTGGTGGGGAGGTAGAAAGGGTGCTGTCCATGGTTGATTCAGTATTGCTTTTAGTTGATGCGGTGGATGGACCAATGCCACAAACAAGATTTGTGACACAAAAAGCCTTTGAAAAAGGATTGAATCCCATTTTAGTTATCAACAAAGTTGATAGACCTGAAGCAAGACCACATTGGGTACTTGATCAAGTATTTGAATTATTTGATAACTTGGGAGCAACTGATGAGCAGCTAGATTTTGATGTTATCTATGCCTCTGCAATTAATGGCTTGGCAGGCCATGAACCAGATGAGTTGGCAAATGATATGACTCCCTTACTGGACATGATTGTTGACAAAGTAACGGCACCAGATGTTGATCAAGAAGCGCCTCTAAGAATGCAAATATCAGCCTTGGATAGTAATAGCTATGTGGGAGTAATTGGCATAGGCAGGATTACTGGGGGCAGCATCAAACCCAATGATCGGGTTGTTGTGGTTAACAAAGCAGGAGAAGAACGCAAAGCCAAAGTGCTTCAGGTTCTCGGCCATCATGGGCTAGAAAGGGTGGAGACTGATAAAGCCATGGCAGGAGATATAGTTTGCATTACTGGAATAGAAGCACTAAATATTTCAGATACATTATGTGATGTTGATCATATAAATCCCTTGCCGCCGCTATCAGTTGATGAGCCAACTGTTAGCATGGTATTCCAAGTCAATGATTCACCGTTTTGTGGCAAAGAAGGGAAATACGTCACCTCAAGGAATATCAAAGATCGATTAGAACAAGAGTTAATTCACAACGTTGCATTAAGGGTTGAAGAGGGGGAGGGTCCAGACCAATTCAAGGTCTCTGGTCGCGGAGAACTCCATTTATCTGTATTGATTGAAACCATGCGAAGAGAAAATTATGAACTGGCTGTTTCTAAACCTCAGGTTATTCAAAAGGAAGTTGGAGATGAGATTCATGAGCCTTATGAAGTGGTTGTAATTGATATTCAAGAAGAGCATCAAGGCCCAATAATGGAGGAAATGGGAAACAGAAAAGCAGATTTGCAGTCTTTGGTTATAACTGAAAATGGGAGAATGAGGCTCGAGTTTATGGCTCCCTCGAGAGGGCTAATAGGATTTCGTTCTCAATTCCTGACTCTTACCAGTGGCACTGGCATTTTAACAAGTATTTTTGATCATTACGGGCTTGCAAAAAAAGGCGAAATTGCAACCAGGCAAAATGGGGTCATGGTATCGATGATTGATGGTAAAACATTGGCATACGCATTATTTAATCTTCAAAGTCGAGGTCGAATGTTTGTGGGCCATGGTTTAGAGGTTTACAAGGGCCAAATAGTTGGCTTGCATTCTAGAGACAATGATTTACCAGTGAATCCGACCAAGGCCAAGCAACTAACAAATATTAGAGCAGCTGGAACGGATGAGAACCTCATCTTAACGCCTCACATTCAACACACCTTAGAGCAGGCATTAGAGTTTATTGAAGACGATGAGTTGGTTGAGATAACTCCAGAAAGCATTCGACTAAGAAAAAAGATTATTAGGTAGAAACAATATTAATTCATAAAAGTTGTTTCTTTTATCAAATACCCCTTAATATTGTTAGAAGTGAGTTTACAAAAATATAAGGCGCATTAAATTACATTGATTAATTTCATATTTGCATTAATTGTCTTAATGGCAATCCTTGCTGGCAACGCAGCACTATCTATTTTTTTAGGAATAGCTTTTACTTTTTTTTTCAAACCCTCATCTATATTTCTTTCTAGACGCCTCGGAACCATCCCCTTGCAGATAGGGATAGTGATTTTAGGGGCAACAATTAGCTTGCCATATGCAGTTAATGTAAGTTCAGTATATTTACCTTGGATTTCATTATTTGTAATTCTTTCTTTTTTTGCAGGATTAATAATTGGCAAAATTCTTAAAATTGAAAATCGTTTGGCCTTTTTAATTTCATCGGGTGCAGCCATCTGCGGAGGTACTGCCATGGCAGCCATAGCCCCAATTATTAAAGCTAAGCCTCAAGAGTTACTCATAGCCCTAACAATTGTTTTTTTGTTAAATGCAATTGCGATTATTCTATTCCCAATTGCAGGTAATTATCTTGAGATGAGTGATTTTGAATTTGGCGCTTGGTCAGCTTTGGCAATACACGATACAAGTTCAGTTATAGGAGCTGCTTCAATTTACAGCAATGAATCTGCCCAAGTTGCTGCGACATTGAAATTGGGCAGAACAATATGGTTGATCCCCTTAATTTTATTAACAAATTGGGTATTCAATAAGAATCTTCAAGCAGCTCAATTTCCCCGATTCATTATATTTTTTATATTAGCTATCTTGGTAAATACTTTTTTTAATTTTGATGAGATTACTTTGAATGTTTTGCAGATAATTAGCCAAGGCTTTCTTATGTTTGGATTGTTTTGCATTGGCAGCCAATTTGACTCTGATCAGTTAACATCCATCAGCAGTAAACCACTTATCTTAGCTCTCCTGCTTTGGATGGCTGTGTTGCCCTCGGCATATTTTTTAGTCAAATATTTTTAATTTTCCATAAGTTCATATACTCTTTGAGGATGTACTTTGGAGAAGGGGAATAATGAAAAATTTTGAAAATAAAGTTGCTGTAATTACAGGCGCAGGAAGTGGCATTGGTCGTGGTATAGCCGAAACTGCTGCAGATCATCAAATGCACCTAGTGCTTGCTGATGTAGATGAAACTGGTCTGAATGAGACTCTTGAGATAGTTAAGAGCAAAGGCATTGAAGCAATAGCCAGAGTGACGGACGTTAGCAAACTTAACGAAGTAGAAAATCTTGCCAGTCAAACTTATGAGACCTTTCAAAATTGTCACCTTTTATTTAATAATGCTGGTGTTTTAGGACCTGCTCCAATGAATCAAGTCACCAGAGAAATGTATGATTGGTTAATTAATATTAATTTAGGTGGCTGTTTTAATGGAGTTCATTCTTTCCTTCCTAGGATGCAATCCTCTGGAGAAGAGGCACATATTATAGCAACATGCTCTACCTCAGGATTTATCGCTTATCCTATGCTCGGACTTTACTCAGCCTCTAAGTTTGGCATCAGGGGTTTAATGACATCTCTTAGAGCAGAATTAGCTGGTTCAAATATTGATGTGAGCATAGTGTGCCCAGGCGAGGTGACTACCAACATTGTAAATAGTACATTTGATAAGCCCTCCAAGAAAGCAGTTGACCAAGTCAAGCAAGATGCAGATCCTAAAGCTCTTTTAGAGGTTGCAGCTGAAGATGCTCAAAATACTTATCCCATATCGCCCTTAGAAGCAGCGCAAGCTATTTTTTCTGGAATTCAAAATCAAGATTTTTATATATTTACTCATAAAGGTTACAAAAGACAATTGGAAGATATTTCAGCTGATTATCTTCAAGCTTTTGACCAGGCAATGTTTCAATAGGCAAAATGTTAAATAAAATATTAATTTCACTTGTTTTCATTTGTCTTGTCGTTGCTTTGCTGTATGGCCCAAAGTTTTTGAGAGTTTATAAAATGATTCATCTATATGATCAAGATAAAATTGCATTTAACTTTGTAAATATGGATAAAATTTTTCAAAGTGGTTCAATTATTCCAGCATCAGATAATCCTTTTAAATTTAAATCTAAAGAATTTGATCTTCCTGAAACATACGTTTTTGAAGATAGCAATCAAAACCTGATGGACGCTCTCGAATATTACGAAACTGATGGCTTATTAATCTTAAAAAATGACACTATTTTGTATGAAAATTACTGGCATGATAACGATCAAAGCTCAAAGCACATCTCATGGTCTGTCGCAAAATCTTTTTTATCTGCTTTAATTGGAATAGCTATTGAGAGAGGACAAATAGAAAACATCAATGATCCAATCACTAAATATTTAAAGGATTTTGCAGATACTGGCTACGAAAATGTTTCAATCAAGAATTTATTACAGATGTCTTCTGGCATTGGATTCAATGAAGATTATGCTGATTATGATTCTGATATTAATAGATTTGCGAGAACTATTTCTTTCGGGACTTCAATGAGAGAATTTGCAAGATCATTGAAAAATGAAAAACCACAAGGTACTTACAATCATTATGTAAGTATAGATACTCAAATGCTTGCAATGCTGTTGGTTGAAGTAACCAATAAATCAATTTCAGAAAATCTCAAAGATGAAATTTGGCTTAAGATTGGAATGGAAAACGATGCTTATTACATGGTCGATGATACTGGTATGGAGGTCGCTTTAGGCGGTTTAAATGCAACTTTAAGGGATTATGCTAAGTTTGGCCTGCTTTATCTAAAGCGCGGTTTGTGGAATGGTCAAACGGTTATTCCCAGTCATTGGGTGGATGCTTCGCATAAGATTAATGATGCGCATCTTATGCCTGGAGAAAATGTGAATTCATCAAGTACTTGGGGATACGGATATCAATGGTGGATACCTGGCTTTCCAAATGATGAATATATGGCATCAGGGGTTTACAATCAGCATATTTTTATTGACCCGGTAAATCAGGTCGTGGTTGCAAAAACTTCTTCAAATTACAAATTCACTCAAGAAAAAGATCGTTCTAAAGATGAGCATGTTGCTATGTTTAGAGCAATAGTAAGTGCAATAGCGGCAGAAGGATAGCGATGCAACATGCAAAAAGATTAATATTTTTTTGTTTATTATCTTGCTCAATGAGCGCAAATGCCTGGTGGGAAACTGCCCACATGATGGTTTGTGATAAAGCATATGAATTGCTGAACCCATCAGCACTAGAAATTGTGGATCCTTTAATAAAAGTTCATGGATCTTTTGGCAGATCATGTCTTTGGGCTGATTGGGTTAAGGCTGAAGATAGAATAGACACAAGATCTTGGCATTACATCAATCTTCCTGATATCGAGCAAAATATTTATACCGCAAAATGCCCAGTGAATGGATGCCTCATTTCTTCGTTCCACGAACAAATAGAGATTTTAAAAGATGAGTCAGCTTCAGCGAGACAAAAACAAGAGGCACTATGGTTTATTGGCCATTTTGTTGGAGATATTCATCAACCTATGCACGTTGGTTACCCAGAGGATAGAGGTGGAAACGATCATTTACTAGAATTTGTTGATGGACGTAAGACGAATATGCATAGTTTATGGGATGGGCAAATTATTGAACATATGGAATCAATTCACGGGCAAGATTTCCTCTCAATCAATGTGTCGAAAAAAATTAACGAATTCTTAAATTCTTATCACTCTCATGAAATTGAATCATGGGGTCAAGAAAGCAGAAATCTTGCTATGAAAAAATCAGTAGGTTATAGGAATAATCAGTTAACAACCATTACCAATGAATACATGGAGACTCACTTTGATATTGTTCAGGAGAGAATTGCACTGGGAGCAATCCGATTAAGCAAAACATTAAATAGACTTTTTTCTGAGCAGAGTTAATAAGGGAATATGCGCCGTTTTCTTGAATCCTTTTATCCTCCTAAAAAGAAAAAAGTGGTTTTGTCTTTTGATGGGGGAGGCGTTCGAGCAATTGCAGCAGTTGTTTTTCTCAAACAACTTGAAATTGCTTCTGGTAAAAAAATTTTTGATATTTTTGATTTTTTCATTGGTACCAGTGCTGGTGGAATCAATGCCTTAAATATAGCTGGCAGAAAGATTGATTGTTTTGAATTAGAGGATTTCTGGTCTAAAGAAAATTTAACTCAAACGATGTCTAAATCATTTTGGGATACCGCTTCTTTTCTCCAAACTAAACCAAAATATGATGGAATCGGCAAAACAGATGTTTTATTAGATTATTTTGCTGATCAATCTTTGGGCGAAGCCAAGAAACCTGTTGCAGTATTAGCTTACGATGTTGAAAAAAGAAAACCACGCCTATTAAGTTCTTATGGATCCCCAGGCATTAAAATGGTCAGCGCTGCAAGCGCAACCAGTGCTGCACCAATTTATTATTCTACTCAAGAAATTGATGACGGCTCTTGGTTGATTGATGGAGGAATTGTTGCTAACAATCCATCGCTTCTTGGTTATTCTGAAGCTAAAAAACTATTTCCAAAGCACGAAATTAAGGTTTTTAGTATTGGAACAGGGATTAATAGAAGAAAAATTAATGGAAAAAATTCTGTTAAATGGGGTGCTTTGAATTGGTTTAATCATGACATTTTAGGCATCATGCTTGAGACAAGTATATTCGATGAAATAGCTAGCGATATCATGGGTCAAAACTATCTTAGGGTTAATTCTTCAACTGGGTTGGTAAATAGAAGAATGGATGATATCTCGGAAGTAAATCTAGAGCGCATCCACTTGATGGGGATGGAGTGGTGGTCTGAATTTGGAGAAGATACCCTAGAATTTTTAAATGTTTAATATATTGAGTTTTATGAAGAAAAATACTGTACACTTCATTTTTATTTTTGATTTAGAAGGAATTTTATGAATATTTATGTTGGAAACCTACCTTGGAGTGTTGACGATTCAAGCCTTGAGCAAATTTTTGCTGAGCATGGATCAGTTACTTCCGCTAAAGTTATAACTGATCGTCAGACTAACCGATCACGTGGATTTGGTTTCGTTGAAATGTCTGATGGTGGAGAAAACGCTATTCAAGCATTAAATGATGCAGAAGTAGAAGGTAGAAAGCTAGTTGTAAACGAGTCTCGTCCAAGAGATTAATCTATGATTTACCTGGGGCTGGTTGGCTTATTTGGTCTTATCGGTCTAACAGGTCTCCTCAATAAAGTTCATCCCAGTCAACCCGGTAACCCAATAAGATTATTGGGTTTCCTGGGCTTACTAGGCCTTATTGGCTTCTTTATTCCTGCCTTCGGTGCCTGTGGGGCTTTTGGAGCATTAGGTGTTTGGAATCATCAAGATAAATCGATTGCTCGGCTAGCCTATCTGGGTTGGTTAGGCATGATTGGCGTTATCCAAATTATCAGTTTTTATCTTTAGTAGCTAATATTAATAAGCCTGCTGATATGGCAAGGTTTTTAATAAAATTTTGTATTTCGTGTGCTTGAGAAGGATCCCCATGCAGTGTCCAAAAATTATGAATAAAGATATTTATAAAGATGGTTAAACCAAATAACATAAATGCAGTCAATCTTAAGTTTTTACCAAGAACTAAAAAAATACCCCCAAGCAGCTGAATAGCTATTGTCACAGGCAGCAGTGCTGCAGTGAAGGGTACGCCTTTCATCTTCATTAGCGCAAGCGTTGATGCATAATCAAAAATTTTGCCCAATCCTGGACCAATAAAATATAATCCAAGCAGACTTCGTCCGACAATAAAAAATAAATTATCTAACTTTTTTAACCACTGCAACATGTGTCCTCATATAAGTAGTAGTGCTAGAATAACATTAACAAATTAATCGGAGAGATGTATGAACAGTATTTATCAAATTATTGGACTTCCATTATTAATTTTTAGTGCATCACTTTCTTTAGAAAGTGCTCATCATGAAGATCCGTTGCTTGCAGCAGTAAATAGTCCAGATAGAAATGCTAAATACTCTGCTCGTGATAGTTTTAGAAATCCATACGAAACACTTTCATTTTTTAAAATCAAACCCACAATGAATGTCTTAGAATTAGCTGCTGGCGGTGGCTGGTACACTGAGATACTTGCACCTTATCTTTTTTCAGCAGGAAAGCTTTCCGTAACTCATCATAATCCAGATGCTGGTAGTTACCAGAAGCGCTCAAGAGCTTCATTTGATCAAAAGGTATCCACTAATCCCTTATTTAAGGGTGTTAATGTTATAACAGCTGATGTGCCACCATCAGGTTCTTTTACGGAGCCAGGGACGCAAGATTTAGTTCTTACTTTTAGAAATCTTCATAATTGGCTTGGGCGAGATGCAATGCAAGCTGTCATGCAAGAAGCATATAATGCATTGAAAGATGGAGGCCACTTTGGTGTTGTTGAACATAGAGCTCCAGAAGGTTCTAGCATGGAATTTATGAAAAAAAGTGGATACGTTTCTCAATCGCTTGCAATTGAGTCAGCTCTGCAAGTTGGATTTAAGTTGGTGGCAACCTCAGAGATTAATGCTAATCCAAAAGATACGGCTGATCATCCTAAGGGAGTTTGGACATTGCCTCCTTCATTTCGCCTGCAAAATGAAGATAAATCAAAATATCAAGATATAGGCGAATCAGATAGGATGACATTGCTGTTTATTAAGTAGTTTTTTTGCACTTAAATATCAGACTTCATAGCCTTGACTCCTTTGGCAATATGTCCATAATCACTATTTCATATAAAAGATTCTTGGGGGAATTAATAATGAAATCTATCAAACTAACTTTGTTAGCCTTACCTCTGTTTGTAATGGCTGATAATCCTGTTGCTCCTGTTGATATGGATGCATCAGATCAAAATTCATCAAATAATTCCGTTCAAGCTCCGATTGAATCAAAATCAGTTGAAGTTGCTCAATATGAGACCTCTTCTTCATACTCTAGCTCAGAAGGAATTGAGGATGTGATTGTTACAGCAACAAGGCGTGAAACCAGCATTATGGAAACACCTCTTGCTATCTCAGCAGTAACTCAAGAAGAGCTTACTCGTTATGGAATAACTAACATAAAAGACTTAAGTTATTCACTTCCAGGACTTGCCATTCAAAATTCTGATACAAACGCACCTATCATCACATTAAGAGGAATCAGATCTAATAATGTTACTGAGGTAGGAGATCCTGCGGTTGGTGTTCATGTTGATGGACTCTACCAATCAAGACCTCAAGGAGCCCAGGCCCTGATGTTTGATTTAGAGAGAGCAGAGCTTGCTCGAGGTCCTCAGGGAACTTTATTTGGAAGAAACTCAATTGCAGGTTCTTTAAACATTATTACAGCCAAACCCAATCTTGAGGTTCAAGGTGGATCTGTAACAGTTAATGCTGGAAGATTTGAAGAAAGAGGAATACAAGGCCATTACAACCTTCCGCTGACAGAAAACTTTGCCATTCGTTTAGCATTTTCCGATCAATCAAAAGATTCTTTTTTAGATGGTTACTATGATCCAAATGGCATTGATCATAGATGGTTGCCAGATAATGTTTTAAGTCAGGCTTCAGCAGTTGATACCTGCGGACAAAGACGTGGTAACTCTGCATATGCATGGTTTTTAGGATGTAATAACCCTGAGAGAGCAGACGATGCTGCGCCAGGTTTTGATCCTGGCTATCAATATGCATCAGCTTACAAAGCAATTCCTGCTGACCCCTCAACTTTCTATAACAATGTAGATAATCATGCGTTTAGAATCAGTGCATTACTCGTTATTGATGACACTAGCGATCTTAATATTCAGTATGAAGTATTTCAAGATGATGGAGCAGGTTGGATGAATGGTTTTGATTGCGACATGATTAAAAATAGAACTGGAAGAACTTTTGGTGGAGCGCCATCCAAAGCAGCTAATACATGTTCCGATATCCTTGGAGCTGGTAGTAGCGAATATACTGCATTTGTAAACGTTCCCGGCATTAATGACTTAAGCATAGAGTCAATTAGAGCTATCTATAATAAAGATTTTGGTGATGTGCAAATGGTTGCAAAGCTGGGGACTCAGGCTTTAGAGCAGTATTCACAGTTTGATATAGACGGCGGAAGAAATGAGTGGCAAATGTCTATGACCCTTAATGACTACAAAGCTGACTCAACTACTTTTGATATTCAATTTACTGGCGCATCAGATAGCATGTCTTGGTTAGTTGGGGCTTTTTATCTAAAAGAAGAAAATGACATGGAAGCATTCTTTAGTGCAACTTTCAATGGAGATAATATCTTTATTCAACCTGATAGAACAATTGAGTCCAAAGCTATTTTTGGACAGGCAACAATGAAATTGCAAGATGATTTATACCTTACACTTGGAATCAGGCACTCTGAGGATGACAAAACTGATGTCGGCGGAAAAAATTGGGAATGTAGCGTTTGGAATTCTTGTTATCCATCAACTGAAATTTGGGGCAACAGACAATTATTTATTCCTAATTTAGCTGCATTAGCACCAGACTTTCACGTGGCTGGGGGTTTGTATAATGGAGTTAACTGTACAGCAGCAGGCGGTCCCTACGGCGGCGGGCCATATTTTGGTGGAACTGGCTGTATGGTTCAAACAGCTAACAATGCTACTTCACAATCATACGATTCAACTGACTGGAGAATAGGCTTGGATTGGGATGTTTCTGAAAATGAATTTTTATATGCTTATGTTGCGACAGGATTTAAAGCTGGCAGTATTGCTGATGAGGCTGTTCGAGCATCTAATACTCTTCATCCTGAAGGTCCAGGCTCATCTGTGAACACATCATATGGTCCAGAAGAAGCTACAACTTTTGAACTAGGTTACAAAGGTAAATTTTTAGAAAACAGGCTTTCACTATCAGCTAACTACTTCCACACAGTTTATGATGGCAAGCAATTTACTGGAAACGTTCCATTTGATATTGTTGCTACTACTGAATACAACATTGATACTGGTCAGCTAGATCCAGTAGAGCAGGTTGTTACTTTCTGGGGTACTCAAAACTTTGGAGAGCAGGAGATGAAAGGTCTTGAAATTGAATTTGACTACCTGCCATACGAAGGCGGTCGAGTTAGCGGTTGGATTACCACTATGGATACTGAGGTTACAGATGACTATAATACTCAGTGGTACTATGGGCAAGATGCCTATTTTGGAAGAGCTGATTATGATCAATCAGTTGCTAATAATCCAGAAAATTACGTTAATTTAAAAGGTAATGAAGCGCCATATTCACCTAACTTAGCATTTACAATCAAGTATGAGCATACATTTAATTTAGGTACTATGGGTCAGTTAATACCATCTATAAATTATCATTGGCAAGCAGAAGATTATCTAACAATTTGGAATGCTGATAAGCATGTCAATGATGCTGGTGGTTATGGCACTTATGGTTGTACAAACTTTGGTGCTGCTGATGGGTGTGCATATGGTTTTATTGATCTTCCAGGATACTTTAACGAAAGCACGGATGTTTTCGGTGATCAAAGAAGTAGCTGGAGCATGGTTGATTTAATTGTTACTTATAAGCCTTCTGGTGATGCTCCTTGGTATGCTCAAGCTTTTGCATATAATGTAACTGACGAGGTTATTTCTTATTGGAGAGGAGTTGAGGCAGGTGTTCCTAGTGGATCTTTTTCAGCACCAACACAATACGGAATTAGAGTTGGATATTATTGGTAAGTTAAAAATTCAAAAAATTAAAAGAGGGTATATGCCCTCTTTTTTTTGTTAAGGTAATTAAATGAAAATATTGCTTACAATAGTCTTGCTCCTAGTATTTGGTTGTACTAATCAAAAAGAGCCAAGCTATGAGTACCTTACAGAGAAAATATTTTTTCCGTCAAAAAATATTCTAGGTTTTGAGAATATTTTTGATGAAGGCTTGGATTCTCAGGAGGATATTGAGGTATTTGGAATTATGCACTTTCCAGATAACTATGATTCATCAAAAAAATATCCATTAGTGGTGGCTTCTCATGGATCGTATAATTGGCGATCTCATCATTTGTTATATCTAGAGCAAATGAGGAAAGCAAATTTTATTGTTTTTGCTATGCATCCATTTGACTCAAGAAATGTCAAAAGCACAGTGGGCAATCAAATCAATTTAACCAGTGAAACTGTTATTTATGATATGGCGATGAGCCTTA
>ERZ802830.2346-NODE-2346-length-17275-cov-10.2947_pt1 | contig 17275 bp, 16 predicted proteins | sample MGYA00345654_ERZ802830 | MGnify/ENA primary metagenome ERZ802830 (study PRJEB30503, sample SAMEA104212375) | marine metagenome | biome: Westerlies Biome; feature: [SRF] surface water layer (ENVO:00010504) within the epipelagic zone...; material: water...
GTACCTTGGGTGGGAATCGAACCCACACTCTCGAAAGAACTGGATTTTGAATCCAGCGCGTCTACCAATTCCGCCACCGAAGCAAGGAGCGCAAAAATATAAAAAATTATATAATGTAAATTAAAATTATATATCATAAAATAAATTAGTAAATTTGCCCACCATTATTAGAAGAAATGTCTAAAAATATTACAGAAGCTAAGATTTTCGCCTGTAGACAAAGTCAGGTAATAGGAAAGAATATAGCTGATGCATATGGAGTTAAACTTGGAAAAGTAATTTTCCATTCTTTTAGTGATGGAGAATTTCAACCCTCGTTCGAAGAATCAATTCGTGGAAGCAGAATTTTTTTAATCGGTTCCACTCATCCAAGTTCTGAAAACTTAATGGAGCTTTTACTTATGATTGATGCCGCTAAAAGAGCCTCTGCCAGACATATTACTGCAGTTATGCCTTATTTCGGATGGGCTAGACAGGATAGAAAAGATAAACCAAGAGTTCCAATTGGAGCAAAATTAATAGCTAAGTTATTAGAGTCAGCAGGAGCTACAAGAATTATTACAATGGACCTTCATGCTGATCAAATTCAAGGTTTTTTTGAAAAATCTGTTGATCATCTTTATGCATCAACAATATTTATTCCTTATTTAGAAAATTTAAAATTAGATAACTTAACAATTGCATCTCCTGATATGGGAGGATCAAAAAGAGCTTACGCTTATTCTAAATTTTTAAAAAGTGATGTAGTAATTTGCTACAAGCAAAGAAAAAAAGCAAATATAATTTCTCATATGGAATTAATTGGAAATGTAGAAGGAAAAAATGTTGTTCTTGTTGATGACATGGTGGATACTGCTGGAACACTAACGACGGCTGCTGATCTCATGATGGAAAGAGGAGCAAAATCTGTCAGAGCAATTTGTACTCACCCACTATTATCTGGAAAAGCATATGAAAGAATTGAAAATTCAAAACTAAAAGAACTTATTATTTCTGATAGTATTGAAATCAAAAATAAATCTAAAAAAATTAAAGTTTTATCCTCAGCAAATCTTTTCGCTGAAGTGATGAAAAACGTTCATAATAACCAATCAATAAACCCATTTTTTATAAAATAAACCATGAAATCAATTACAATCAACGGATCTAAAAGAGAACACGTGGGCAAAGTAGCTACTAAAGCCTTGCGTAATGCTGGAAAGGTGCCTTGCGTTATATACGGAGGAGAAAGTCCAGTACATTTTTCAGCAGAAGAATTAGCTTTTTCAAAACTAGTATATACAGCAGATGCACATACTGTTGTTGTTGTTTTGGAGGATGGAACTAAAATCGATGCGGTAATGCAAGATATTCAATTCCACCCTGTTTCTGATAAAATTTTACATGTAGATTTCTTCCAATTACACCCTGGTAAAGAAATTAATATGATCATTCCTGTTAAAATAGAGGGAACTGCACCTGGAGTAAAAGATCAAGGTGGGCTACTTTCTAGAAATAAGAGAAAACTTACGGTTAGAGCTATTCCTAAAAATCTTCCAGATTTTCTTACGGCTGATATTTCTAAACTAAAATTAAATGATTCCATTACAGTTGCTGACCTTTCTGAAGAAACATTTAAAATTTTACATCCTGACACTCAAGTAGTTTGTCAAGTTAAAATGTCTAGAGCTTCAATGTCTATTGATGAAGGTGATGAAGAAGAAGAAGAAGGAGCTGAGGGAACTGAAGGAGCTGCAAAAGAATCCTCATCTGAAGTTGTTGATACAGCAAAAGAAGAATCAAAATCTGAATAATTTCAGGTTTTAAAATCTTAAAGCATCTCATTTAAGACTATTTGAGATGCTTTTTTTATTTTTAATAAAAAATCTACCGACTTGAATTGGCTTAATTTCTTTGGCTGCAAAAAAAATAATTTGGAAATGAAAAAATTTCTAATAGTTGGAATTGGGAATATTGGAAAAGAATATGATAATACAAGACATAATGTTGGTTTTCAAATCTTAGACTATATCTCTAAAGAATATCAACAAGATTTTGAGATTGTCAAATATGGTCAAATTTCTAAATTTAGAATTAAAGGTAAATCTGTTATACTTTTAAAACCCTCAACTTATGTCAATTTATCAGGAAAAGCTGTAAACTATTGGTTGAAAAAAGAAAAGATAGGTATTAATAATTTACTTGTTATTTCAGACGACCTAAATCTTGACTTTGGAAAAATTCGAATAAAAACAAAAGGAACCGATGGAGGTCATAATGGTTTAAAAGATATCTCCAGCGTTCTGGGAACAAATGACTACAGCAGATTCAGATTTGGAATTGGCGGAAATTTTCCAAAAGGCAGACAATCTGATTATGTTCTTTCTAAATGGAATAATGATGAAAAATCAGAATTTATTTCGCTTGAAACTCATTTTATTGAACTTTTTAAATCTTATCTACTCGAGGGTATTGATATAACTATGAATAAATTCAACGGTTAATAATGAAAAGATTTAATAACATAAATGAATTTAATTGTAAAAAATCTACAATTATAACTATTGGAACATTTGATGGGGTTCACTTAGGTCATCAAAAAATCTTAAAAAAGCTTAATATTGAAGCTGAAAATAACGGACTAGAATCTAGTGTGCTTACATTTTTCCCTCACCCAAGAACAGTTCTAAATCCTAATTCTTCACTAAAACTTATTAATACTATTGAAGAAAGGATAAGTCTTTTTAAAAAATCAAAAATTGATAACTTAATTGTCCATCCTTTTACTAAGGAGTTTTCAGAACTTGATTCTGAGGATTATGTAAAAAATATTTTAGTTGATCAGCTAAAGGCAAAAATTGTTCTAATAGGTTACGATCATAAATTTGGAAAAAATAGAACTGCAGATATTAATAATTTAAAAGAGTATGGAATAAAATACAATTTTGAAGTAATTGAAATAAAAGCTGAAGAAATTAATGATATTTCTATTAGTTCAACTAAAATTAGAAATTCAGTAGAGGAAGGTGATATTCAGCTTACTAACTCTTATTTAGGATATGAATTTTCTTTCTTTGGAAAAGTTGTAAAAGGAAACAGTATTGGAAAAACACTTGGGTTTCCTACTGCCAATATTAAAATTGGAACTGATCTTAAATTAATTCCTAAAAACGGAGTGTACTTGATTTCCACAATTATCAATCAAAAAATAATTTTTGGCATGATGAATATCGGAATAAAACCTACAACCAATGAAAATACAAAATCTATTGAGGTCAATTTATTTGATTTTAATCAAGATTTGTATGATACAAATATCACTATCTACATAAAACAATTTTTAAGAGAAGAAATAAAATTTGATTCACTGAATGAATTAAAATTACAAATTGAAAAAGATAAAATAACCTGTAATTCTATTATTAATAATTAACCTAATCTTTTAAGTAATAATCCATTAACTTTATAAAAAATTTTAATGCTACGAGTATCTGATATAAACGAGAATATTGATAATATAAGTTTGTTATTATCCAAAAGAAATATTGATGTAAAGGATAAGCTTGTTGAAATTTTAAAAATTGATAAATCACGAAGGTCTATTCAATCTGAACTTGATGGTGTTTTAGCTGAATCAAACAAATTAGCTAAAGAAATAGGGGATTTATTTAAGAGTGGACAAGCTGAAAAAGCATCAATTTTAAAAGAAAAAGCAAGTTCTTTAAAACCAAAAAGTAAAAGCCTTTCTGAAAAACTTTCTTCTGAATCTGAAAGACTCAAATCTCTTTTACTTGACATTCCAAATGTTCCAAATAAACTAGTTCCAACCGGTTCTAGTGAAGAAGATAATTTGGAGGTTTTTAAAAATGGTAATATTCCTGATTTAAATACTACTGCTTTACCCCATTGGGAGTTAGCGTCAAAATATGATATAATCGATTTTGATCTTGGAAATAAGATTACTGGGGCAGGATTCCCAGTTTACAAAAACAAAGGAGCAAAACTACAAAGAGCCTTGATTAATTATTTTATTGATAAAAATACCAAGGCAGGATATAAAGAAATTCAAGTTCCAATTCTAATTAATGAAGATTCAGGTATGGGTACGGGTCAACTTCCAGATAAAGAAGGTCAAATGTACCATATTACTAATGACAATCTTTATTTAGCACCTACCGCTGAAGTACCAGTTACAAATATTTACAGAGATTCTATTATTAAGTCTTCAGAACTTCCAATACGCCTTACTAGTTATACTCCTTGTTTTCGTCGAGAAGCCGGAAGTTACGGAGCTCATGTTAGAGGTTTAAATCGATTACACCAGTTTGATAAAGTTGAGATTGTAAGAATTGAACAACCTGAGAATTCTTATTCTGCTTTAGAAGAAATGGTTGAACATGTTAAAGGAATTTTAGATGAACTTGAACTACCTTATAGAATATTAAGGTTGTGTGGGGGAGATCTTGGCTTTACCTCTTGCTTAACTTATGATTTTGAGGTATATTCTGCAGCTCAAAAAAAATGGTTAGAAGTCAGTTCAGTTTCAAATTTCGAAACATTTCAAGCAAATAGACTAAAGTTGAGAATTGACAATAACGGAACTAAAAGCTTAGCACATACTCTTAATGGTAGCTCACTGGCTCTTCCTAGGATAGTCGCTTGTATATTAGAAAATTTTCAAACTGAAAATTCAATTAAAATCCCCCAAGCATTAATTAATTACACTGGTTTTGAAGAAATTTAATTCAACAGTTAAACCAAAAAAAAGATTAGGCCAACACTTTCTGGAAAGTTCTGAAATTGCAAAAAAAATTGTGGATTGCTTAGATTGTAATGATATTAATACAATTATTGAGATTGGCCCAGGTATGGGTATACTTACAAATCATATCATTAAACTTTCAAAAAACTCTTTTTTTATAGAAATTGATAATGAGTCCGTAGAATATTTAAAAAAAGAATTTAGTGAAATAGAACACTCTATAATTCAAGAAGATTTTTTAAAAATAGATTTAAAAAAATTTAAGTCTCCACTAGCTATTATCGGTAACTTTCCCTACAATATATCATCTCAAATTGTATTCAAAATCATTGAAAATAAGAATACTGTTGAAACTTTAGTTGGAATGTTTCAACTTGAGGTTGCTAAAAGGATTTGTGAGAAACCTGGGTCAAAGTCCTATGGAATTTTATCTGTATTGGTTCAGGCTTATTATGAAACAAGTTTTGAGTTTTTACTTGAGCCAACTTATTTCAATCCTCCACCAAAAGTTAACTCAGGGGTCATTACTCTTAAAAGAAAGAAACAGTTAGAATTAAAATGCAATGAAACTTTATTTTTTAAAGTTGTAAAAACCTCGTTCCAACAAAGAAGAAAAACAATTAGAAATAGTCTAAAAGTTTTTAATTTAAGTAATAATATAAAAGAAGATGTTATCTTTGGAAAGCGTCCAGAGACGTTAAGTGTTGATGATTTTATACACCTAACTAATATTATTGCTAATGAAAACATTTCAACTTAGCGAAAAACTCTTAAAAAAGATTGCTGATTTAATTCAAGCAAAAAAAAATTCACCTTTAAAAAAATTAGTTAAGGATATTCACTTTGCCGATATGGCAGAAATAATTAATGAACTAAATCTTGATGAGGGGGTTTATTTAATTAAGTTATTCGATAGTGAAAAAACATCTGAAATTTTAACTGAATTAGATGATGACGTAAGAGAAAAAATTCTTAAAAGGCTATCTGTTAAAGAGATTGCAGATGAAATTGAAGAATTAGATAGTGATGATGCGGCAGATATACTGGGGGAGTTATCTGATCAAAGAAAGGAAGAAGTAATCTCAGAAATATCAGACGACAGTCTTGCTGACGATCTTAAAGAACTTTTATCTTATGAAGAAAATTCTGCAGGAGGTTTAATGGCAAAAGAATTAGTTAAAGCAAATGAAAATTGGACTGTAACTAAATGTCTTAAGGAAATTAAACAACAAGGTGAAAATGTAACAAGGGTTCATTCAATCTATGTTGTAGATGATAAAGAGAAATTGATTGGAAGACTTTCTTTAAAAGATGTTATAACATCACCTTCAAAAAAATTAATAAAAGAAATTTATATTCCTAAAGTTGATTCTGTAAATGTATTTGAAAATGGTGAAGAAGTTGCAAAAATTATGTCAAAATACGATTTAGAAGCCATTCCAGTTATTAATAGTAAAAAACAATTATTAGGCAGGATAACTATTGATGATATCGTTGATTTAATAAAAGAAGAGGCTGAAGAAGATTACTTACTTGCGGCTGGTGTTCAAGGAGATGTTGAAGCTGATGATTCAATTTTTCAATTAACAAAAGCTAGACTTCCGTGGTTGTTTTTAGGACTTATTGGAGGACTTGGTAGTGTTTTTATTTTAGAAGGTTTTGAAGAAGTCATGAGTCATCCCAGCTATAAAGCATTATTTTTCTTTACTCCTTTGATTGCAGCAATGGCAGGTAATGTTGGAGTACAATCTTCTGCAATTATAGTACAAGGTTTAGCTAATGATGTTGTTAAAGGAAGTCTAATAAATCGTCTTTTAAAAGAATTAGGATTAAGCTTAATTAATGGATTAATTCTTTCATTACTTACTGTAGTCTTTGGGCTCGCTACAAATTTGCCAATTGAACTAAGCGTTACAATTTCATTATCTATGCTTTGTGTAATTGTAGTTGCAGCCTTGATCGGAACATCAATTCCAATTATTTTAGATAAAAGAGGGATTGACCCTGCAATTGCTACTGGACCATTTATAACAACTAGTAACGATATTTTTGGAATTTTTCTATTTTTTTATATTGCTAAAATTATCTTAGGATTCTAAAAATGAAAATACTTCATTTAGATACAACTCACCCTTTTTTAGAGGAGGAATTAAAAAAACTTGGATTTACTAACCATTTTGATTTTGATTCACCAAAATCAGTAATTGAAAAAAAAATATTCAATTATTTTGGAATAATTATTAGAAGTAGAATAACAATTGATCAAAAGTTTATTGAAAGTTGTAAAAATTTGAAGTTCATCGCTAGAATTGGATCAGGTGTTGAAAATATTGATGTGAAATATGCTCAAAAAAAACAAATACAAATTATTTCAACCCCAGAAGGAAATTCAAATGCTGTTGGAGAGCATTCCTTAGGACTTCTTTTATCATTATTAAACAATATTAATTCCAGTAACACTGAGATTAGTGATGGTGTTTGGGAAAGAGAATATAACCGAGGTAATGAACTTAAAAATAAAACTGTAGGTCTAATTGGATATGGTCATACTGGTAAAAGTTTTGCAAAAAAGTTAAAAGGTTTTAATGTAAAAACGATCTACTATGACATAAAAAATGTCAAAGGAAATAAAAATGCGAATCCTGTTAGTCTAAAGTTTTTAAAAGAAAATTCTGATGTTATTAGCCTACACACTTCAATTACAAAAGAATCGAATGGTATTATAAATAATTCTTTCATTAATAGTTGTAAGAAACCTTTTTGGCTTATTAATACAGCCAGAGGAAGTTGTGTGAAAACAAATGACTTAGTTGATGGATTAAAAAATGGGAAAATTCTGGGGGCTGGTTTGGATGTTTTAGAATATGAGAAAAAATCGTTTGAAAAATTGTCCACTGACATAACTGAAAAGGCCAATTTCCAATATCTCATAAATTCTAAACACGTTATTTTAACACCTCATATTGCTGGATGGACTCATGAAAGTAAAATAAAACTTGTAAAAGTTGCATTAAAAAAAATAAAAAAACTAATTAGTAAAAAATGAAGAATATTTTAATTCTATGCACAGGAAATTCTTGTAGAAGTCAAATTGCTCATGGATATTTCAATAACTTTTCTAAAAATAAAGCCAAAATTTATAGCGCTGGAATAGAAACACACGGTCTTAATATAAATGCAGTTGAAACAATGAAAAGAGATCAAATTGATATTTCAAGTTATAGGTCAAATAATGTTTCTGAATATTTGAACATCAATTTTGATTATATAATTACGGTTTGTGATCATGCAAATGAAAACTGCCCCTACATTCCTTCAAAAAAGGCTATTAGAATTCATAAGAATTTTACTGACCCATCTAAAATTGAAAACTCAACTAATAAAGAAAAAGATTTTGATTACTGTAGAGATGAAATTAAAGCTTTTACTATTAATTTTTATAAAAAATACTTTGATTAAGAAACTACCAGTTGTAAAGTCTCTTTAGTCCTTTGTTCAAGTAAAAGCTTATTGTTTTTTAAAATTTCTTTTGATGAATTTTCATTAAAATGTCTAATAGTAAATAAACTTACATTTTCAGTACATTCCACTTTATATGTTGCCTTTAAAATGGATAACAATTCTTTTAGCCTATAATACTTATCGTAGACACATACCGAGAAACTAATTGCCGAATTTTGAATTAAATCGACTTTCATTTTATTTTCGTGAAGGATTTGAAAAATATCACTAATGTTGTCTTCAACAATAAATGAGAAATCCAAAGAAGAAAGCTTTAATAAGCTAAGGTTTCTTTGAACAATAAAACATGGGATTTCAGGATCAATTTTGATTCCTCTTGAAATTGCTGTTCCCTGACTAGAAGGATCTAAAAAAGATTTAACATATAATGGTATTTCTTTTTTTTGCAATGGCTGTAAAGTTTTTGGATGAATTACAGAAGCTCCATAAAAAGCCAACTCAATAGCCTCTGTATATGAAATTTTATTTAATAATTGAGGTTTTTTAAATACACGAGGATCAGCATTTAAAACTCCAGGGACATCTTTCCATATTGTTACAGACTCTGCATTTAAACAGTACGCAAAAATAGCTGCCGAGTAATCTGATCCTTCCCGTCCAAGTGTAGTGCTGAAATTATTGTCATCACTAGCAATAAAACCTTGTGTAATATTTAATAAAGAATTATTTACTCTGTTAGAAATATTATTTTGAGTGACCTGCCAATTTAGATTTGCATCTCTATACTTTGAATCAGTTTTAATCAAAAGTCTAGAATCTAACCAGTTAGATTTGATGTTGACATAATTCAAATAAGAATTGATAATTTTAGTAGATACGATCTCACCAAAACTAACAACTTGATCATAAACAAAAGAGTAATTTGGTGATTTATTTCTTTTAAGAAATACTTTCAAATTTTCAAATATTTCTTTTATTTCAGAGTATATAGGGTGATTGTTTTCAGAAAATAGTTCATTTAAAATATTATTATGAAAAACAAAAATTTCATTTAGTGAATACTCTAATTCTTTTTGATTTTCAAAATAATTTTTAACAACAAACTCTAATGAATTAGTCATTTTGCCCATGGCAGAAACAACTATCAGGGTTTTATCATTGCCTAACTCATTTAAGATTTTTACTAAATTTTTTACTCCACTGGCATCTTTAACAGATGCACCACCAAATTTATATATTCTCATTTTTACTTATAAAAGTTTTAATAGCACTCTCATCCATTTGTGCTATTTGCCATTCTCTGGATACATAAGCTCCATTGTTTTTATAAAAATTTATTGCATCAATATTCCAATCCAAAACTGCCCATTCTATTCTTCTAACTCCTTTTTTGTTTGAGAAATTTATAAAATGTTTAAAGAGGGCGAATCCAATACCTTTACCGCGTTGAGATTTGGTAACTATTAGGTCTTCTAGGTGCATTGTTGGTCCTTTCCAAGTTGAATACCTTGGATAGCCTAAACACATCCCTGAAATCAAATTATTAGTTACAGCTACAAAACAAGAAAAAAGAGGCTTATTTCCAAATCCATGTTGAATTAAATCCTCTGATTTAATTACAACTGCGTCTGGTTCTCTTTCAAAAATAGCAAGCTCCTTAATTAATTCTAGGACGTATTTCATATCCTCTTTTTCAGCTTGTCGAATTTCAATTTTCATAAATAGTAGAACAAATTTAACTTAATGAATTTAATAATCAACAAATGATAAAAAGTATAACAATTTTATAGATATTTGTGACAATGAAAAAAGGGGTTAAACCTCCAATTATTTTACCTTATTCACAGTCTCTGAATATTCAGAAACTACGAAATTCTATTACCCAAAAAGAAAATAACATCCATTTAAAAGGCTTATATGGATCTGCCAAATCGTTTGTAATTGAAAAGCTTTTTAAAGAAAATATTCATAACATTTTATGGATTTTAGAAAGCAAAGAAAATGCAAGCTACCATTATAATGATATAGAAAGTTTAATTAGCAGTAATGAGCTTTACTTCTTGCCTAGTAGCTACAGCAGAGAAAATAATTTTAAAAACACAAATTCTCAAAATATTTTTAGAAGAACTGAATTTATTAGAAATTACAATTTGTCTAAAAATTTAACCATTACCTACCCTGAAGCTTTATTTGAAAAAATAATTTTAAGAAAAGAACTAAAAAATAGGAAAATAATTCTTCAAACTAATAATCAAATTAGTTTGGAAATTTTGAATGAAAAATTATTTGAACTTGATTTTGAAAGGGTAGATTTTGTGGTAGAACCAGGAGATTTTTCTGTTAGAGGAGGTATTGTAGATGTCTTTTCTTATTCAAACGATCTTCCCTACAGAATAGAATTTTTTGGTGATGAGATAGAAAGTATAAGAAGTTTTGATATTGAAACACAAATCTCAAATAAAAATTTTAAAAAAATTGAAATACTAGGAGACATTGAAAATAAAGATATTGACTACGAGCGAGAAAGTATTTTTGATTTTATAAGTGATGATACTATAGTTATTTCCGAGAATATAGATTTGTTAGAAGAATCTCTCTCTAATTCTTACAAAAAGTTAAAACAAACAAATGAAAATGATGTAGAAAATATTTTTTATTCAGGTGATTCAATCCATTTAGACATTAAAAAATTTAAAGTTATTGAATTAAACAAAATTGATAATCAAACACCTGATGTTAATTTTAATATTGCACAACAACCTGCTTTTAATAAAAAGTTTAATCTATTAATTGAAAACATTACGACTTTAAATGACCAGGGTTACTCAATTAGAATATTCTGTAGTAACGAGACACAAATTAATAGATTCCAAGAAATATTTGAGTTAAATAAATTAAATTTTGATCCAATTTTAATTAGTAAATCTATTTATAAGGGGTTTATTGACCATGATACTAAAGAAGTTTGCTACTCCGATCATGAAATATTTGAGAGGTATCATAAATTTAAAATAAAACAAGGGTTTAAAACTAAATTAAGAGTTAACCTGAACGAATTAAAGCAATTACAAATCGGAGATTACGTTACACACATAGACCATGGCATTGGAATTTTTGGTGGTCTTAAAAAAATTGAAGTTAATGGTAAAAAACAGGAGGCTATTAAATTATCTTATGGGGAAAGAGATACTTTATATGTGAGTATTCATTTAATTCATAAAATTTGCAAGTACAATGGTAAAGATGGCACAAAGCCAAAAATCTATAAACTTGGTTCAGGTGCTTGGAACAAAGTTAAATTAAAAGCAAAAAAGAGAGTAAAAGAGGTAGCGTTTAATTTAATTGAAGCTTATGCAAAAAGAAAATTAAAAAAAGGGTTTATGTATGGACCAGATTCTTCGATGCAACATGAGCTAGAAGCTTCTTTTTTATATGAGGACACACCAGATCAAATTAAATCTACCATTGATATTAAAAGAGACATGGAAAATGAACAACCCATGGATAGGCTAATTTGTGGTGATGTTGGATTTGGAAAAACAGAAATTGCGATTAGAGCAGCATTCAAAGCTATTGATAATAATAAACAAGTTGCTGTACTTGTCCCTACAACAGTTTTGGCATTTCAACATTTTAAAACATTTTCTAAAAGACTCAAAGACTTCCCTGTTTCTATAGATTATCTAAATCGATTTAGAAGTTCTAAAGAAAAGTCTACGATAATTAATGAGCTAAATAATGGAAAAATTGATTTAATAATCGGCACTCATCAACTGGTTAATAATAAAATAAACTTTAAAAACCTTGGGCTTTTAATTGTTGATGAAGAACAAAAATTTGGAGTTAGTGTAAAAGAGAAGATTAGATCTATGAAAGAAAATATTGATGTGCTTACATTAACCGCTACTCCAATTCCAAGAACTCTGCAATATAGCCTAATGTCTGCAAGAGATTTATCAATTATTAATTCACCTCCTCAAAATCGATTTCCAATAGAAAGTAATGTAGTTTCTTTTAAGGAAGATGTTATAAAAGATGCTATAAATTTTGAAATTAATAGAGCTGGTCAAGTATTTTTCGTTCACAACAGAATTGAAAATATAAATGAAATTAAAAGTATGATTTGCAGGTTAGTTCCCTCAGCTCATGTAGCTGTGGTACATGGAAGACTAGATGGTAAAATACTTGAAAAAACCATGCTAGATTTTATTAGTGGAGAATATGATGTTTTAGTTTCAACAACCATAATAGAAAGTGGTTTAGATGTACCCAATGCAAACACAATATTTATAAACAATGCTCATAATTTTGGATTAAGTGATCTTCACCAAATGCGAGGAAGAGTAGGAAGAAGTAATAAAAAAGCGTTTTGTTATTTTATTACATCTCCATTTTCATCCATAACCAAAGAAGCAAGAAAAAGAATTGAAGCAATTGAAAAACACACTGAACTAGGATCAGGATTTCATATCGCTATGAAAGATCTGGAAATTAGAGGTGCAGGAGATCTTTTAGGTGCGGAACAAAGTGGGTTTATCAATGATATTGGATTTGAGACCTATCAAAAAATATTAAAAGAGGCTGTTGAAGAGTTAAAAAACAAGGAATTTGAAAACCTATTTAACGATGATGAAAATAAATCATTATCAAAACTGACTAACTTCAAAATTGATACAGATCTTGAAATATTATTCCCAGATGATTATATAAATAATGTCAATATTAGATTAAATCAATATCAAAAACTTTCTGAAATAAAAGACTTAAAGAGCTTGAGTTTGTATGAAAGTGAACTTGAAGATAGGTTTGGAAAATTACCAGTTCAATCACAAGAGTTAATTCAAACCGTGAAACTAAAATTTTTAGCTATTGAAAATGGATTTGAAAAATTGATTTTAAAAAATCAAAAAATGATCTGTCAATTTAATAGTAACAAGAATGATCCATTTTTTCAAAGTGAAAGCTTTCAAAATATCTTAAAAGTAATAAATCAAAATCATGATATTTGCCAACTGAAAGAAAAAAAATCGACCAAAGGTGAAAGATTACTATTAGTTTTTGAAGAGGTCTATAATGTTGAAGATGCTATTAATTATTTAAAGATTTTTTAAATTTTTAATTACTTTAAATGCTTTATCCACTTGATCTTCATTTACAAGAATTGTAAATTCATTTGATGTTGATATTACCTCATAGATATTAATTCCTTCCCATGACAACCTTTGAAAAACAAAATAATATACACCAGGAATTGAAACATTTTCAGCCGGCAACTTGATAGAAATAGACGAAAGATTAGTTTGCTTAGATAATAATACCTCATCCTTTAAAACATCTTCAACTAGCGAAATTAAATTTCCACTAACAACGATATTACATTCATTCACTCCTCTGGAAGAAGTATAAAAATCATCATTATTATCTACCTTAGATAAAAGCTTAGCTTGATTACTTAAAAGTGTCTCAGAAACTTTGAAATTGTAATCTACTAAAGAAGATCTAACGGTAATATCTCCAATGTCTTTAATTATTTTTACAATTTTAAAAGTAGTTCTAAACTCTAGTTCAGTAGATAATCTCTTTAAAGCCATAACAATTGCCCCATACCTAACTTCTTTTTTTAAAGAAAGCTCTATTTCAGATTTTATAATTCTTGACAATGAAGTCAAATTTATAATTCCTTGAGAAAGAGCAGAAATTAAAAATGGTTTAGATTTAATATAATCCTCAACTGCAGATGAAATTGTTCTCATAACATGGCAAATATACGTTGAATTTAAATTGTTACAAATAAAACATTTAATTATATATATAACATAAGTTAATTTATTTCAGATCATAATCTGTGAGAATAAATCAGTATTTTTATAAAAAATTATAGGTTATCAAAAAAAGATATACAATAACTGCAGCTTTGCCCTATGCAAATGGACCTATCCACATAGGACATCTCGCAGGATCTTATATTCCAGCTGATATTTACTCTCGATACTTAAAATTATGTGATCATGATGTAATTTTTATTTGCGGAAGTGACGAACATGGAGCTGCTATTCCAATAAGAGCAAAAAAAGAAGGGGTTTCTCCTCAAACAATAATCGATAAATATCATTCTGTAATTAAAAAATCATTCTTTGATTTTGGAATATCTTTTGACAACTATTCAAGAACTTCTTCAAAAATTCACCATGAAACTGCTTCAGATTTTTTTAGAAATCTTCATGAAAAGGGGGTTTTTGTTGAAAGAGAATCCGAACAACTTTATGATGAAATTGAAAATCAGTTTTTAGCAGATAGATATGTTGAAGGTGAGTGTCCTAAATGTGGATTTGGGGAAGCTTACGGGGATCAGTGCGAAAGTTGTGGTTCAAGTTTAAACGCAACGGATTTAATAAACCCAAAGTCGAAGCTGAGTGGAAATAAGCCTGTGCTTAAAAAAACAAAACATTGGTTTCTGCCATTAAATAATTTTGAGCCTTTTTTAAAAAAATGGTTTTTAAAGGATAATAAAGATAATTGGAAAGCAAATGTTTTTGGACAAGTTAAATCATGGATCAATGAAGGATTGAAACCAAGGGCTATTACTAGAGATTTAGATTGGGGGATTCCTGTGCCGTTGGATGAAGCTAAAAATAAAGTTTTATACGTATGGTTTGATGCACCAATTGGATATATTTCTGCCACTAAGGAGTGGGCTATGTCAAATAATAAAGATTGGGAACCATATTGGAAGGATTCTAAAACCCAATTAGTTCATTTTTTAGGAAAAGATAATATAGTTTTCCATTGTATAATTTTCCCTTCAATGTTAAAAGCCACAGATGAATATATCTTGCCTGCCAATGTCCCTGCTAATGAATTTTTAAATTTAGAGGGTAAAAAAATCTCAACCTCAAAAAACTGGGCTATATGGCTTCACGAATATTTAAAAGATTTTCCAAATATGCAGGATACTTTAAGATACACTTTAACATCCAATTCCCCTGAAAATAAAGACAATGACTTTACTTGGAAAGATTTTCAAGCGAAAAATAATAATGAATTAGTTGCTATTTTTGGGAATTTTGTAAATAGAGTAGTTGTTTTAACTCATAAATATTATGATGGGGTTAACCCCGATATAAACCTTTCAAATGATATTGATAAAGAAACTGTTCAAGAGATATATAAATTTCCAAAAAAAATTGGGGATTTAATTGAAAGATATAAATTTAGAGAAGCAGTGAATACAGTAATTGACCTTGCAAGATTGGGTAATAAATATTTGGCTGAAGAAGAACCTTGGAAACTGATAAAAACTGATCAAAAAGAAAGAGTTAAAACAATTATGAATATCTCTCTACAGCTTTGCGGAGTTTTAAGCATTGTTTGTGAACCATTTCTTCCGTCCACATCTGAAAAATTAAAAAAAATATTAAATTTTGAAAATTTTAGTTGGAATTCAATATCTATTGATAACCCGGTTAAAATAAATAATATTAATAAAGGAGAATTAATATTTAGAAAAATTGAAGATGATGAAATAGAACTCCAAGTTCAAAAACTAAATGAGTCAGCATAAAATAGCAATAATTGGATGTGGTTGGCTGGGTCTTCCCTTAGCCAAGAAACTTATAAAAGAAAATTTTATTGTTAAAGGGTCCACAACTTCAAAAGAAAAAATTTCTGTTCTTAAAACTGAGAAAATAGAGCCATTTCTGATTGATTTAAATAAAAATTCAGACAAAGAAATTTTTAATTCATTTTTAAAGAATGTCGATATTTTAATAATTAATATTCCTCCTAAAATTAGAAAGGAAAAAACAATAAATTATTATAATAAAATTCAAAAAATTACAAGTAACAATCTTATTAAAAAAATTAATAATATTATTTTTATTAGCAGTAGCTCTGTATATGGATCAAAGCAAGGGAAAATTAATTCTCAAACTATTCCTTCACCAGACACTATAAATGGAAAAGAAATATTAAAAACTGAAAAATTATTTAACAACAAGAATAATACTATTATAAGATTTGGAGGATTAATAAATGAGACTAGAAATCCATTAACTTATTTGACAAAAAAACAAGAGGTTTTAAATTCTGACGCACCTATTAATTACATTCATTTAGAGGATTGCATTGGAATAATTCTCTCAGTAATTAAAAAAAATAAATGGGGTAAAATATATCTCGGAGTTACTCCGTTTCATCCAACCAAGAAAAATTATTTTGATAATTTGTGTGAGAAAAAAAGAATTAAAAAATTAAACTTTTCTTCATTAAAAACTTTAATTAATAAAGAAATAAACGACGAGAAAATATATAAAGATTTAAATTATAAATTTGAATTCCCTAATCTTTAATTTAAGATGATTTTATCATCTTTTTGTGATACCTCTAAGTTCATTGTATTAACAAATGAGTTATAGGAATTAATAATATCTTTTAAATTTTTTTTGAATGTTTTATAGTTTTCAAAAGATAAATCATCAATATTTATTTTTAGAATATCAGTCTTTAATACTCTAAAGCGTCCAATAATTTGTGGGTGATTCAAGGCATGTGGAACATTTTTATCATTAATCTTCAAAATATCTGTTTTTAAGAGATTAATAGGAAAGTTTAATTGTTTAGATTCAATCAAAGGAATTTTTTTAACAGTATTAATTAGATTAATATCTTTCCATTGATCAAAAACATCACTATGATTAATATCTAAATCTAAAGTTGAAGGTAGAGAGTCTTTAATAAATCTGTCCAAAATATCATAATCTAAAGATGAAGTATTAGACAATGATTGATTATTTGAGGAACAACCTATAATAAGTAGAAAAAAAAATAATCTAAAGAGCTTCATAATAATATCTTAAGCTCAAAATTAACTATTTTTCTAAGATTCTATTGTGTTTTAAACGAATAGACTATAGAATAGCTAGCATTAGTTCCGTCCGATGTCTTCACTCTCCAGTAATACGTCGTAGCAGCCTCAAGCTCAACATCCACAGTCTCTGACGATAAATTACTCAGTGCAGAAGTTGGTGTTTGTTTCCCATCAACTTTATCTACATAAACCGTGTAAGTCAGCGT
>ERZ802830.2347-NODE-2347-length-17269-cov-15.2063_pt1 | contig 17269 bp, 14 predicted proteins | sample MGYA00345654_ERZ802830 | MGnify/ENA primary metagenome ERZ802830 (study PRJEB30503, sample SAMEA104212375) | marine metagenome | biome: Westerlies Biome; feature: [SRF] surface water layer (ENVO:00010504) within the epipelagic zone...; material: water...
TTTATTCCTTATGAACTAATGGTATCGACTACGGAAACCCAAACATCTGCGCTTGATGCAGTATCGCTTATTACATTAAGTATGTCACCAGATTGCATTACAATCTTAGCACCACCGTCCAAGACTTGTAAGGCTGAACCTACTGGGATTGGGGCATCCTTAATAATGTAATAATCATCAGTAGCACCAGCGCCAGTGATGTATACGTCCATTAAGATTTGGGTAGTTGTCACATTAGCAATGTTGATACCAATTAAGGCATCATCAGAGTTAGCGGTTCGTAAAACGACCTCGCTTGCGCCGACATTCCTTGCAATGTTTCTTTCAAAATCCTGTGCCATATCTTCTCCTTATAAAGCAATCGCCATGGCCACTGCGAAACCAGCAGTTGCACCCGCAGATGATAGATTAGTCAATTGCGAACCATCTACGGCTGGCAATTTGGCTGAACCATCTAAAACTACAGTGTTTCCAGCAGAAGTTCCTGTATCAGTAATCGCTGCTGTTCCTAATCCAAGTGATGTACGCGCGGTGCCTGCGGTCTCTAGTACAAAGTTAGAACCATCACCTACAATAAATCCACCGTTGGTTACTGCTAGTCCAGCTACGTCCTGTAACTGTGCATCTAGCCTTGCATTAGCAATTGTGCCTGTAAGCTGTGTGGCTACGATAGACTTGTTTGTTAATGTCTGTGTTGCTGTTGTGCCAACAATCTCTTGGTCGCCGCCAGCCGGAAGCGTCAGTGCGTTTGTTACAGTTGCTGAGTGCGGCTGCGCCTTAACTGTTTGACCGTGACTGTTGGACTCACAGTTGAATATAATAGTGCCAGGGTTAGTGTTCCCTTTTACTACCACAGCGCCCGTGCCATTTGGCGCAAGGTCTAAGTTAGCATTAGATGTTGTAATAATATCATTGCCATTAGTGTCTAAATTGCCACCCATCTGTGGGGTGCTATCCTCAACAACATTAGCAAGATTGCCTAACGATGAAACTACGTTAATCCATGCGGTGCCGTTATAAACGCGCATGTCACCATCAGAACTGTTAAAATATAAAGCGCCTGTAATTAGCGCATCACCGTCGTTATCGGCTGAAACATCCGCGCTTTTTGCCCCAAGATACCTGTCATCAAAGTTATCATATGTTGTGGCGGCAGATGTAGCTGAACTTGCTGAGGCCGTTGCACTACTAGCTGATGCGGTGGCGCTGCTGGCGGCTGCTGTTGCGCTTGAGGCCGCAGCCGTGGCTGATGCAGCGGCTGATACAGCGTCTACAAGCAACGCCCAATAACTTGTGTTTGTTAAAGCTGTGCCGACAGGCGAATCTTGCAGTGCAATATATACGTTGTTTAACTGTGCTGTTGTGGTTGACTTTACAATGTCACGCTCGATGTAGGCCGCTGTCGTTGTTGTTGCGTCTGTTCCTTTAAAAGTTCCAATCTCTTGAAAAATAGCAAGGTCGCCACTTGTGTCAAAACCAAGTATTTTGTTAGCTCGGTCTGTTGCGCCAACAGTAAATTCTGCTGTCGCAATCGTGTTTGTCTGCGAAAGTTTTAGCGACCTTCCAGTTTCCTCAGCCAGCTGCTGGGTTATCATTGTCAGCCGGTCAAGCGCGTCCTCATGGCTCTCAGCTGGGAATGGGTCATTCGCAACGTAATCAGTGCCCTGGGTGAGCGTCAGCTCTCGTAATATCACAATAGTTTCGCCAGATGCCGGTATGTTGCCGCTGGTAAAAGTTACGTTGCCGCCAGATGCACTGCCGGCGCCGCTGACGGTATAGTGAGTTGTTAGGGTCTTTGTGGTTTCAACGCCAGTCGAATCAGTACGAATAATCACCGTCAGGTCAGCATCTGCAAAGATCTTAAACCCGTAAGCAAACGCAGTTGTGCTGCCGTTCCCGCTATAGCTGGCACGGTTGGTCGTGGTTGATACTGTCATTAGAAAGCCCCTTGGTCTTTAAGCTGTTTACGCTCCGCTAGTCTGCTTCTTAAATCTTGGTTACCAGGCTGGTTTAAAAGAACCGGCACAGCTGCGCGGTAGAACCTTGCCTCGGCGTTTCTGATCATGTTAGCTCGCACATCGTCATCAGAGCTTGTGTAAAGCGGCACGGTCATTAGAACCTTTAGATAATCTTTGAAAACATAACGAGCTGGGCCTTGCTGTCTGCGGCCACGCTTGGTCATTACCTCTATAGGCAATGTGATCTTGTTCTTGGCTATGTTAGTCAACTCACCACGATTACGCTCACTTAAAGAAACACCGAGGATTTTTTTCTTGTCGCGGCTTTCTGTTAGTGGCGCACCTAGCCTTATTAATTCACGGTGATACGGTTCCACCTCAGCGCCAAAAGCCATTTTAAATGGTGTAACGCTACTCCAAACAGCCGCTTTTGGGTTTATATCAAACCTTAGCCCCCTCGTTTTTTTGTCGCCTAACATATCATATTGAAAAGCGTAGTTTTCTTCTATCTTATTGACATAAGGGATGTTCATAATTTGCTGTTCCCAACCCCAAGCAACTTGCTCATAAAACATCTTGGACCAGCTAGCGTCTTGCCAGTTTTTTACAGTGCCAACGAGGCTATATGGCACTTTTGAATATGGGTTATCTGTGCCTTGGCTTTCGTCATACAAGCGGTTTACGTCCTCAACGCTGTAATACTGATAAGGCTGATCAACTTTTTTCTTTACATTGTCACCACTAAGCTTTTCGACATTTCTGACAACAGCGCTAAATGGCATTGGAAACACGGCCACAGTGCCGCCTAAAAACCCGTCAGTAATCATGCTGGGGTCTTCGTACTGAAATGCCTTATAGACTGTCGCAATACCTTGCAGCATTGGCAGATCTCTAAAATATTCCATTGTGGCTACGGTTGAGGCGCTAAGAAGATTTAATTTGTCTTCTGGGTCAACAAACATTGTCTGATGACGCGCCGTGCTTGCAGCAATGCCAATAAACGCACTAACAGGCTCTAAACCCTGATAGCTCATATAAGTAAGTGGGCCGTTAGGTATGCCGGTTTCTTTGTTGTAAAGTGGCAATGAGTCGCCGTCAGCATCTACTGGGAAATTTTCCCCCCTAAAAACCATGCTGTAAGGTTGCCAGCCAGGCGGCAACAATCTTTGTAAATCCTTGTCAACAGGGTATGACCCAGTTATCCGACCGTTTTGTGCCAGCTCATGGAAACCCGCAAAAGTTGTAGTCGCCATAGCTAATCTGCCAAGCGCTCGGTCGCGAGCCTGGGGGCCGTTTTTGCCTAGCAGAGTGTCTCTAACCTTGCTTGACCCTGGGTTTAACGCTGCCAGCCCTTGAATTAGCGGGTGCCCTTCCCCCACAATTTTTACTGTGTTTGTCGGCGCTTTAGCAAAAGGCATAACCAACTTGCCTAGCATACTGCCCCTAAAAGCATTTGTGAATCTGCCGATCACCCCATCGCCAAGGTCAGTGGTCATCGTTGCATATCGCGCAGCTGAGTCCATTTCATCAGTAGCGTACTTGGGGTCAAGCATCACCATCATGGCATCGTCCATTGCCTCAGCGTCATTGCGCCCCATATGCTTTGATCTGCGATATGCGCGCACTGATTCCTCGTAAAGAGCCCCCCTTGAAGCAATTGTTTTGAAAAAGTCGTCAGCAAACATAAGGCCACGGCCTGGGAGCCGTATAACCCGCCCCATAAAATCAACACCTTTTCCTATAGTGTTGTCATCAATGTTTAGGTTTTCTCTGTCAATAGCCCTAAATGTGGCGCCCTCAACCTTGTTAAGAGTGTCAGCTGGCACCTCGCTGGCAAACCCTTTAGCCGCCACTGTCCAAGCATCGCCAATTGATTTGCTCATGCCATGAACACGCGCAAAAACATCCTCAAAATGAACGCCATCTGGATCAGCATCGCGCCCCGCCAATCTAGCGCCACTGCGGAATGTTGCGCCAATACTAGCTGACATAAGGTCCGTCAGGACATTGTAAGTCATAAACAAAGGAGTGCTCAGAGCGTTTTTAAAATGGGTTGGGAAGTAAGATAAAAGCCCATTCATGTAGACTTCCATCCACACATCCTCAGTTTTTTGTGACCATGAACCAGACACATATTTATTTGCGTTTACTTGCCCACCTTCGGCCAAGGCGTCGAGGTATCCCCTGGCCATTTTCTTAACAAGGCCGGTGCCGCCAGCTTCTTTAAGTATCCCGTCCATTACGTCAGCTGGCACTTGAGTGCCGACTGGTATCTTAAAAGCTTGCATTGCTCTAGCAATTTCAGTCTGAGCGCCTTTAGCTTTCATTTGGATGCCGGCATGGACAGACATTTGCCGTCTAAAATCAATCATTGCTTTTGGGCTAGCTAGACCGCTCTGTATTTGCACAGCCATTTCTTCTAACTTTGCGCCAGATCTTTGCAGCAGAATCCTAAGTGCTGTCATTTCTTCAGCGTTTAGGGCTTTGCCTGACTGTTTGCGTAAAATGTTTCTGGTAAAGCCAACCTCATCAGCTAGCAGCTCGCCAGCGTTGGCTAGTGTTTCTTTGTTAGTAACAATGCCACGTTTTTCTGCCTCAGTAGGATTTTTGATAATATCTGACATTGCGTTGACAACACGGTTGATATCTTCGCCGCCATCAAAATTGTCAAAATTAAAATCAATGCCTACGCCGTCATCAACCATGCCCGGCTCTGTTACCATGCGAATAAGATCGTCGGCATCCCCGGCATCAGCAATAGCGGATTCGCTTCTAGCTACGGTTTCCAAACCACTCATAGACATTTGGGCTTTTTTAGTTACTTGCTGATTAACTGGCACCTCTGGCTCAGCTGGCCCAAACAAATCCGGCTGATCCGCTAGCTCACGCTCTGTTGGCATTGAGATAGCTGTTCTTGCGTCGCCTCCGGCCCCAGCCAGTCGGTTTTGGCCTTCGGGTGACAGTGCATCTTTAGCTAAAGCTTCTTGGGTGCTTTGTACTGTTGTGCCTTCGGGCATCACACCTTCAGCAATAGGCTCAGGAACGCGGCCAGCAACACCCTTGTCTATTTCCTTGCGAGCAACGCCAGGCGCAGCTTTTGCTGACTGCTTTAAGATCTGGGTTAAAAAGTTAGCGGTTTGAATACCTTCATCCACGTTTGGCTGAGTATCCGCAAACTCCGTCACCCCACCCTGGCGCAATGCCTGAGCAGCTTGTTGTCCTGGTGTTGCCATGAAAGCTCCAAAGAAAAAAGCGCCCCAAAAGGACGCCCATCTTATTTATATTTACTATATTTTAAATGCGTTGGCTACACAGTTTGTGACTGTGATGCCTTTTTGTAAGATCCGGTAACATATAAGTCTTGGCTAGTTTGGCCAGATTTAGCCGCCGCTATCTGCCGGTTCAACTGTGCCACCATCCGGCTGTCCTTGCCGTGCTTGGCTGACATCTCGTCCCGCAACTGTTCCAAAGTTTTCATAACTTGTTGCTCCTACAATATAATCAACGTCTGGATTAGCATATACTTTAGTGTCGTAAAACACAACATCTGCATAAGTAACACCGTCTAAACTTAAAATCTCTTCCATTGCGTCAGCGTAGACTTGCTGTGCGTCTGACATTATGCCGGATAAATTGGAATCGCCGGCTGTGCCAGCAAATTCTGGGATATATTGGAACCTAACCCCTACTAACCCAGCTGTTTCATCTGTGCCGGCAGCTTGTACATCAACCCTATCAGCTTGTCTTGCATCTGTTATATAAGTAAAACCATCAATGTTTTCATCACCTATCTTATATTTTTTAAGTATTTCTGTTACCTGTTGGGCAAAATCTACGCCTTGTCTGTCTCTAAAATAAACCTCACCACCTGGCCGTGCATTTGTTGTGCCAGGAGCAACAACTTTTGATATAAAGACAGCGTCTTGATCGTATTTTTTACCAGCATCAATTAAGGCTTTTGTCATCTCTGTTGGGTCAAAGTTTGTCTGGGTCACAACCTCAAAATTGAGTGAACGCTCAAGTTCGCCCATAAACTCGCCATATGTGTTATTGGCTTGGAAACCTATAACGCTGTTATCGTTCTGCAACGGTGCGGTTAACTCAGATGCGAGCTGCGCTTGATCAGGGTTTGTTGGGCGTAAGTTAGGTCGCTCCATAGAAACGCCAGCAGCAAACCGTTCCGCTCTGCCCTCAAGAGTTGCTAGCTCTGTTTTAGCATCTGCAATTTGCTCAGCTGTACTGCCCTTTTTATTTATAACAGAACGTAACTGCGCTACACGACTGCGATCAGATGACCCGCCATAGACAGATTCAAAATCAAGTGAGCCACCCTCGCCGGCTTTTGTTGTCCATCCGTTCTTTGTCCATTTTTCCTTTTCCATGAACCAGACGACTGCTTGCAAATCATCCGGACCAATTTCACCTAGCTCAGGATTGACCTCTTTTATGATACCGCTTGCATTGAGATCAGCAGCTGCCTTGGAAAACACTTCTTGTCCAAAACCAAATTCTGCGCCGATTTGCGGATCGTCAAACGTAGATTTTGTTAAATGTTTGCCAGATACAGCTTTTTCTGCTGGCGGTGGTATCCGGGGCAGACCAGCGGCATCGCGCAAATATCTTGCAGCCCATACATCAATAGTTGCCTCATTGCCAAAACCAATTAGATTGCCAGTAAAATTCACTGTTTTGGGCGCTTTACCGGGTTTGATTTGCCGAAACATATTTAACAGAGCTTCTGTTGCAGCTGGGCTGTTGGTGTTAAACAATGCTTCGGATGCTTTGGTTATAAGCTTAAAAGGACTGTCTTCATCTTTGTGCAGCCTATTTAATTCTGCGCTACCCATTGGCTCGCCAGAATCAATTCTTTTTTGATAGATTGCTATTTCTTCATCAAACTCGCCTCGCGTGTATCTTCGCAACACTTGCAACGCATTGTCATAATTTTGCTGCACATTTGTTTGCGCTGATGTTGCGCCTATGATATCTGCAAAAACATCCCCTAAACCGCCAAATTCTTTGCGTAGGGCCGTTCTCATTGATCTATACCAGTTAGCTTGATTAATAATCTCTATCGCCGCCTGGTCGCCGTTTTTTGCCCTTTCTACAACGACGCCTACATCGGACACGGTGGTATCAACTAAGGTTTGTTTATGCGTTGCAACTTGCGCTTTCCCGGCAGCTCCCTTGAGCTTTTCGCCTGGTGGGTTGTGGAAAGCATAGGCTGGCTGTTGCCAGCGGATTTCTAGACCGCCGTCTTTGTCTACTTTAAAGGTTGGGTTAGAGCTGCCTGTTTGCACATTAATAGGCAACCAGCCATCTTCTGGAGCATATAAATTTTTTACTCGTTCCGCTTCAGTTACCACATCGTTTAATGCAACAGGTGTTTCCCCAGCTTTAAGCTTTTGATTAGCAATGTCTGTTTTTATAACGTCACGCTCAGCTTTGTTAAGCTTTATAATGCGTTTTAATGTTTGCGTCGGTAACCCCTCGGCCTCAGATGAAATAAGCGACGTTGCGCCTATAGCTGTCGCAATGCTGTTGGCAGCATAGCGCAAGGCGGTAGGATTGTTTTTAATTGTTTTGAGCGTTTTAATTATGCCTTCAAAGGCGCCCCCAGCTGCCGCGCCTTGAAACGATAAGCCTAATCTACTTAACAAACGCTCAGCTGCGCCGTCCTCAGCTTCTGACTCAACGGCTAGAAATTCAGCCGCTTGGGGTATTATCCCAAGATCTATTAAGGGTCTGATAAAGCCACCCTTAGCAGGGTCAAAATAACCACCATCAGCGGCGGCTGATTTAAGAACAGTTTTAAGGGCAGACGCCTGGCCAGCCCCGCCAGGGGTCATAAGATAACCCGTTCCGAATTGAACAAACCCTCTTACAAGTTGCGCCGCAAAACCTTCTGGCTGAGGCACTTCTGCAAACTTTGATGGGGGCACCTTTATTTGCATTTGTTGGTTTGCAAGCGCGGCAGCTGGGCCAAAGGCTCCAGCCTCTAATAAATCTGAGCCTGTTTCGACACTTGATTGAGCGGCATCCCGAACACCGCCGCCAACGGTCCGGTATAAACCTTCTTGAGCCTCTGCGCGCGTTTTCTCAGAAACCGCCAAGCCCTGATCAACCATAAACTGTTGCCCCATATCAGCCGGGGTGGTGCCAGGCGGCAACGCTTCTTTGCTCGCCAATAAATCATCACGATTTGGCTCTGGCCTTTTGACAGCGCCCATCAAATAACGATCTGTTTCAGCCGTGTCTAAAGCGTCTAGCTGTTCTGATTCATAGTCCATTAGTTATCCACCAATAGTTTTCGATAACTTTTTATCGTCCTTACAACACCTTTAACGAGCGTGTCGTTGGGAGTGTTTAAGCTTCGTAAGTACTCTAAAGTTGATTCAACAGGCCGCGCAGGGTCAACCACCAAACCGGGGAATAAACTTGTTTGTGAATTAACGTACTCAACGAGAGCTTCTTTATATTGGCGTTTGAACTCAACATCATTCTCTTTAATAATTTCGCGCGCTTTTTTAACAGTCTCCTGATAGGTCGCGCCAGCACCGCCATCATCTTGTTTCGGTGTGTTCAGCCAGTCATCTAGCTCAAACATACTTGATTGGAACATCTGGTCAGCAGCATCACCCAGCGCGTTGTTGCTGTCTTTAAATTCGTTGTAACGCAATCGACTGGATATTAGCGCTTTTGCCGCTGTTCGACCTTCTTTTCCTTCTGTTCTTGCCTTATCCATAAAGGATTTGTAATCAGCAAGAGACAAATCTTCGGTTAAACTTTCAACAAGGGCTTGCGATAATATGTTGTCGTTGTCAGCTTTGGTTAATGTTTTTATCGCAGATCTTTTGGATTCTTGCTTGCCATCAGCCTTGGGCTTTTTGTTTAAACCAAGAACAGTTTCCGCTGCTTTGCGGCTTGTAGCATCGTAATACTTATCTTTAAGCAAATTGCTGTGCAGTCTTTTAGCGGCAGCTAGTGCGTTTTCGTCGCTTTGATCTACATTGATAATGCTTTCATACGCTTGGTTGTTGGCCAAATCAGCCTTTTCTTCGGCAGCTTCTTCTTGCTCCCGGCGCTCAGTGTCAATCTTGTTTCCAAGGTTAAACATATCAGTGAAAGCTTTTTGCTTAGCGCTGGGGTCCATTGTTGTTAAAAGCTCGCTCAACACAGCGTCCTCACTGTTGCCACTTATAATGCCCATAATTGCCGTCGTGGCATCATCAGACCTGGTCATGACACTAAGGCCGATAGCCCGGACCGCATCATCTGTCGCTTTGTCTGCCATCTCTTGACCCGCTGCGGGCGTGATTGTGTTTTTTGCAATAGCTTCGTTAATATGTTTAACCGTGTTCGCCACCGCTGCTTGGCGCTCTGCCAAGGGCCGGGCGGTATCACCAGCAATCAAAACACGCTTGTTTGTGTTGCTTTCAAGAATAGCTGCATCAGCTTTTTGCGCGCGCTCTAATACAGATTTTTCCGCTGACCTTGTAAGTTTAAACGCCTCGGTTTCTTTAATAAGACCATCAGCAGCCATTTGGTCGTAAACACCGGCAACTTGATTGCCTTGGCCGTCAATCCCGCCAAACAATGAGAGCTGTGCAGCTGCGCGCTCTGTCGAGTTGCCCATAACCATCTTATCTTCCAGGCCGGCAGCTCGTTGGTATTCTTGTGCAACCCGCTGATCAATTAAACGGTTTCTAGCGGTTTGATTAACAGAAATGGTTGTTTGAGCTAGCGTATCTCTGGACTTAGCCAAAAAGGCACTGCGAACTTTTTTATCTTGGATGTTGCTTGCAATTAAATCGATAGAAGACTGCCCTTGTTCAACAAAACTCATTTCATTTTTGGATGGGTCGCCGGCAAGCACAAGGCTTGGGTCGCGTGTTTGCTGGTTTCCTTTTTGCTCTGCAAGTTTTAGATCAAGCTCAGTTTCAGCCTTGCTAAGCTCATCTTCGCGGCGCAATTTCTGTTCTGTTGCATACCAGCTTATAGCCTGTTTTTCGACCTCACCAGCAAGATTAGCAACGGCTGTTAGTCCAGCTGACAAAGCGCCAGGGTTAGCTCTTACAGAAAAGTTCATTGCGCCTGTTTTGTTTGTTGCAGCGGTTTGGCGTTGGTATGTTGGAACTCTCATTAAGCAACCCCTGCTATAGCTGTGCCGGTTTGTATCAAGCTTTGGAAAGCTCTAGCCTTACCGGCGGTGGCAGCAGACTTGCCATACATTCTATTCAACGTGCCTTGCATCCGCTCTTGTACGCCTGATTCTCTGATTTCTTGCGCGCCAACAGCTGCGTTATATCTGCGTGTGGCAATCTCTTCATCAGCTTCTTGAGCGCTAGCTAGCGCCACTTTTAGCGGGGTGCCCTCTTCTGCTATCCAGCCATTATATCTAAAAGCTTGTGCTTGGGCATCTTGCAGATCCGAAAATTGTTGACGGAACTCAACAATGTTCTGTTCTTCACTAAATATGAGCTGAGCTGCTTCTTGATCTGCTGTTTTTGCATTACGCTCGTTTATATCTGCATTATAATTATATGCCGCTTGCTGTTGCTGGCCGGCTTTATATTCAAATAAAAAACCCATCTACGTCACCTTCGCAATTCTGATATAGTCTGCTTGTTCCGGGCCGTACTTACGCATCAGACCCTCTTCTTCAAACCCCATTAAGCGCGCAAAGCGACGCGCCGCCGGCCAGTCTGCCTTGCACACGCCCTGCACCCGCCATAAATTATTGTCAGTCGTGACCCGGTGCATAATATCAGTCTTAGCAAATCGTATAAAAGGCCGGACATTTTCATGGATTTTGCTTGACGCAATAAACCAAGCCTCGCCCACGCCAGGCCACATATCCACAATGCCGGAACAGCAAATAATATGACCATTCTCTATTAATGTGTAAGACCAGCCGGGTTGCTGCAGTTCTGAGGCCCACTCGCGCATATATCCGATATTCTTAATTGCACCTTTGTTAAGTGGACCATCCATCAGATCATGCAGATGGCTTGGATGATAATCGACAATCCTCACTGATCGAACGTGATCAATCTTGGGAAAATGCCTATCACGGTGAGAGGCAAAGGCTGGTCTTGCTGAATTACCACAAAACCGTCTGTGTCAAACCCACCTCTAAATTCAATCTCCTTATCCCCAGTAAACAACGGTATCGCTGCCGTCATTGCTTGGGCTGATGATCTAAATGGTATTCGGTCCAGCTCTGTCTCTGAACTGCCAACCTTTACGCCCACAGTTCTAAACAACCGCAACACAACCTCATGTATGCGCTTGGTTTTGCCTTGGGCTGTGCCTTCAGTGCCCCCGGCCTCGATTCGCATCGTCTGTAAAGTAGAATTAAAACCCAGTCCGATATGCGCTTTTGTTACTGAAAAATCCAAACTAATCGCGCCAGAACTTACTGTCTTATTAGGATGTGTTGCGCCGTTGGCCAGGATTGACACTGACTGCCCTTCTAAGTGATTTAGTCCCGATATACTGGTTGCAGCTGATCCGCTGTATGTTAGGCCGCTATCTACAAAGAACGCATCCTCGACATCGTCGCCAAACTCAAAACTGCTAAAATATTCTATATAGCGCTTTGTCGCGCCGCCTATTGTGCGTTTAACAACGACATATGTGTCATCTTCGTTGAGGTCGCCGGGCACTGTAGCAACGGTTTCAACATGGCCAAATGCATCTGAGCCAAAAACGCCACCAATTAAATGTTCATGCCAGGCAATGACATTTTCTTCGCGCCGGTAGGTCATGCCGGCGAACTTGCCGTTTTCAAGAACACACCAGACAACATTGTCCGGCTCTTGCTGAAGCGACATCTCTTTGATGCCACCCGCGGTAATATGCTCTGCCAGGATAGTCATGTCCGGCGCTTGGTAACTATCCGTGTTAAGATCGAATACCAGCTCGCGCAGTTTACGCTTTGCGCGCTGTACAAACAGCGTCACGTTGGCCACCTGGACCGGCTGGATGTCTGCCGAGCCATATGTGGCCTGGCGCTTCACAACGGCGTTTGTAGGGCTCAGAGGAGCGTCCTCGGAGCTTGTTACCACAAACTCACCGCCAGACGTACCAACAAGCAGCACACGGCCAGCCTGGAGGTATCTGATGATGTTAACCTGGTTAGATCCTAGTGTGTATGTCAGTGCGTCATCAGCGTCCACACCGCTGCTAAAATCCTCAAAGCTACCGCCAACCGAAAAGAACAATGTCTGGGGTTGTGTTGTTGTTGAGGCAAACACCAGGCGCTGTTCATAAAATGCCACAGCTGCTGGGTATCCTGTCACGTCTGAGAAAGCGCCAAGCGCCCATTCAGTGCTCGCAGATAAAATGCCGGCGACCGTTACGGATTGCCCTGCAGCCTCATTAGTCAAATCACTGGATGGTGCAAGCAGAATTGTGTCATCCGTTACTTTGACAACGATTGCAGAGCTTTCGTTATTGTTGCTTGTTGACGCGCCGCTGATAGTGACCTTCATGCCTACCTTGAAGCCCTGCGACACAAACTGCCCTGAGCTATCTTGGATGCGATCATTGTGCTCTAGCGCCGTTGTGCTAGGATCACCCTCATGGAACGATATGGTCGTTGCGGTAAAGCTCGGCATAAGCTCGGCGCGACCTTCAACATTTTCTTGTACTGTGGCTGTAACAGATGTTCCCGAGCTATATGCTGCTATTTTAGCAAAACCGTCGTGAACCCTTACAAGCCGGCCAACGTCACTGCTTACGAATGTACTTGTGCTTGCTGTGATTGTTACACTGCCGGTGCGCCCATTCGCAACGAGGGTTGTAGCTGAGGTGTTGTCCTCAGACATTGGACCACGCAAAAAATTAACCTCAGCGATCGACCAAGACGTATGGCTTGTCCTGGTAATCTTTCGCGGTGAAAAATCAGGATGCACCAGGTACATCACGTCAGCTGATTGCGTAAATTTTAGCTTAGCCAGATCTGTGTGCGCGTAAGGCGTTGTGACCTCAATCGGGTTGCTGCTGCCATCAACCACCGTGCCGCCGTCTTTATGTATCCTAAAATAATTGTCGCCAAATTCTAAAATGTAAGTTTGGGTTACATTAAACTCAAACGGGATCAGGCGGCAGTTATGAGCGCTGTTCTTGACTTCTCGGACAAAGATAGTGCCCGGACGCCGGCTTGCGCCGCCATGCGGGTGAACCACAAAATTCTGCAGCTTTTTACAGCCATTGAAATATTTAGCAATATCGGTGCGGCCATCCAGTCTGGGGCTGAGTTCGCCGGCAGTAAAATTGGTAAAAGCTGGTGACGCTTTAGCCATTAAAACCTCGAATTAATAAACGTATCAGCAGCGACTGTGCGGCTCTCAGTGACGATACTTGTGTTGATTGCGTTATCCTCAGTCGCATCAACAAACCGAGCCTCGGTGAGTTTTGTTTGGTATAACTGGTACATATTTGAGCCTAGCGCTGAACTGCCGACCAGCGGGTATGCGATATCAGCTGCGAGTGATGCGGCCAGTGTTTCGATTAGCAGCGTGTCATATTCGTTAATGTCAGTCAGACGCCCGACATAAAGCATCTCAATTATGCTTTCGTTACACAAAAGTTTTCGACCCTCTATGCGGTATAAAATGTTGGCATCGCTTAGGCCAAGAACCCGCAAACAAAAAGGGTCAGTCGGCAGTGTAAATTGTGTGGAAAACTCAAAGGCTGGCGTCGCTGTATCCGGCGCTATCGATGCGCGCGTTGTCAGGCTGTTCCAGGGATGGGCTCTAAAAACACTATCGCGGATAAACTCAAAGCGCTGGTTACAGATCCGCGCCGCCTTACTATCCTCAGTTAAACTGATGATGTTGGACGCCCCGATCTGGTTTAGCGCACTGTTACAGATATCAACAATGGATGCCATCTAGATCTCCATAGAGTAAGAAAGCAGGGCCGGCATAACACCGGCCCCACAAAGGTTTAGTCTAGTGCGTAAAACATTGTCAGAGCGATAGAGCCTGTGCCAGCGGCACCGCCCATAGTCACTGTGACAACTTTTCCGCTTCCGTCAGCGTCAACCTCTTCACCATTCAAAAGTGCGAGCGTAGCAACTACGTCCACAATTTGAGCTGATGTTGAAGCAGCTGCAGCTTTGTACGCAGCCGCTGAAGCTGAAACAGCTGTGCCAGCGGCGTTGGTGTGGGCTGCAAAGCCTACTGAAAGAGTTGTTGATGAACCCAACGCATCGTGTGCTAGCTGGCCAGACAAGATCCGGGCGCCGTCCGGCAATGCGAACATCTCAATCACATCACCAGATGCGAGAGAGGATGCTTCGTATGTACCGTGTGCGACACGAACAGATCCTGCAAGCTCGTTAGCTTTTACGAAATCAGAAGGGTCGTTTTGCGTCAGCGTTGTACGCTGTGTGCTGTAAACAGTAGCCATTTTTCATGCCCCCCTTATGCTGATTCGTCACAATCGATTTGCACGACTTTTTCTTCTTCCATCCGGGTCGCGCCGAAAGTGGCACAGTAGTAAACCTGGGTAGAATAAGATTTGTCAGAACGCTCATCGATGCGTGACATTACGTCTTTGCCGACTGCCATTTTCAGACCATCTTCGGCCCAAGCAAAGCAGCTACGAATGTTTCCAGACTTGGCCAAACGAGTTGACACATGGAAGGTAAAGCCGAGGAAAGTGTTTATCTCACCTTGGACAAGAGCCTTGATTGTATTGAAATCAGAGCTAGTAACAGTGGTACTGTTCAGCAAAGCTTCAATCTGGTCTGGACCCACAGCAATATGACGTGGGATGGATGGGTCAACGGATGCCAAGTCCAAAGTCTTTTTGGCCTGGATCAGTTTTGCCAAGGTCAGGTCAGCTGAACCATTGGCGATCTGGTGTGCAGAAAGCATAGAAGTGCTTGTTGCGCCAGACTTGCCGGTCTTGCTAGTTCCTGTTGCTGCTTCAATAATGGCATCGTCCATTGAACGTCCCATTGCTGCTGCAGCAGCTCTTGCATATGTTGAGGTTGGATCAATCAACATACGGACTTTATCCGCATCATCGATTAGATCTGCCCACTCATACGAATCCATAGTCACCATCCGGCGGCTATGGGGTGTTTCGACCATGGGTGTGTCGCCATGGCGTGACGTGCGTTTCACCGCAGCTGTTGAGCCAATCTGGTCAAAGAAAGCCTTTTCACCAGTCACTGATTCCTCTGAAACGGCGCCGCGTAGAACGGAACCCATTTGCTGAGAAAGCAGCTGTACATTTGAGCTAAACTGCTGGGAAAACGCGGTTGTGATTTGAGTGCTCATTACACTCTCCTTTCACTATGCGTTTTTGAAATGCTCGCTACCCGGCACCCGCCGGACGAAAAGGTTTTGCAATTACGGTTGCGACGCGACCGGGGCTATGCAGCTTGACCGGGTTTTTTGCTTGGTGCCGTTGCCGTTTGGGCCTTTGGCTTGTCAATCGGTTGTAAACACCATTGCAAATTCTTATCGGCGTGTTCCAAAGGGTTTGAGATCATCGCAGCTGAACCTGTTTCCAGAGTTAAGCGCAACACCTCAAGCCGGAACTCGCGATCTGTTTGTTTATCATCCACTCATCATTCCCCTAAATTTAAGCGCTTCGTTCACATAGAACTCATGCTCAGGGTGACGTTGGTTCCAGTATGGCGATCCTTCTACTGTAAGTTCAGCCAGGCGCTGTTGTGCGTCACCGGGCGTTAATGAACCAGATGTTTTGATACCTTCCAGGCTATCTTCGCCAATCTTGCTATTAATAAACTGGCCAATATTAACCATCATTTTTATCATTTCCGGGTGGTCGCCCAGGAGCCGGCCATCAGCCAGCTGCACTTCCGGGAGATCGTCGGTGCCAAACTCTTGTAAGACCGCGTGACCATTTGCCATGCGGTCATCATAAGCTGCGCCATATTCCTTTTTTAGCTCAACCTCTGCGTTAGCGCGCGCTTCTTGCACCTGGCCATCATCAGACCCCATCATGCCGCCCAGAAACTCGTTATAGCCGCCGAGTAACTTTTGTGCTTGCTGAGGTGTAAGCCCAGCCTCATGCGCCGCGCCTTTAAACCAACCAAGCATTTCGTCGCTGGCCTCTGCACCTTCGGGCAGCTCGTTGGCTAGCTCGTAACCATCCGGGCTATCTGGCCGGCCTAGTTTGCGATAAACCTCGCCCCAATCCTCATCAGTGGCGTGTTTGCCTGGGATAGCTACTTTGTCAGCGCCAATCATGGACTGCGCGTTCACATAGCTTTTCGCCAGAGCTCCAACGTCTGAAATATGTTCTAGTGATTTATGCCCTCGGATTTCCTCCGGGACGCTAGTGCGCCAATCATCGTTGGCGACAGACGGTGCTACCTCTTCAACAGAGACATCCGCTACCTGTTCTTCACTCATCTGATATCATATCCTCTAATTGTTTGCGGTCACGCAGCATTGACTTGATAAACAAAACCACCGTGCGCTGCCCTTCACGGTAGGCTGTTTCATGTGGGTCAGATGAAAAGGTTGAACTATGTTCACAAAATCTCATGCCTAAATCATCTAAAACCCGCTCTCCTTGAACTGTTGTGAACAGCTCCTTGTAGAGCTCTATCGTATCTTCCGGGGTCATTCTCCAATGACCTCATCCAACGTAACGCCGGAGCCCTCAACAGCTCTAACCATTGGCGCTGCATTACCGGCGGCTTCAGCTGTTTGCATCAGCTGCATTTGCTCGGCTTGTTCTGCTTGTTGCTCTTGGCGCTGGGCTCGCATCATGGCCACCTCGCGGTCACCGCGTACAGCTGTGGCTGGTACGCCCAGGATCTTGATCAGATGCTTGGAAATCCCGTCGCTATCGACATAATCCATAATGCCCGGATCAAGCTGTGATAGCGGTGTCATTAACTCCAGAAGCCTGGTCATTGATTGTATATCGCCCTGGCGCTGTGCTTTGGCCAACGGGCTGACATATTCTATTTCCAGCTTTTGGTTCAGCATAAAGTCCGGCGCCGGCTGGAACGCTTTCTGGCGGGATAATATTGAATATACCCGGCTGATCAGCGGTTGCAGCAGCTCCTGCGACAATCTTCCAGTGAGAGGGCCAAGAAGTCTCATTTTTTCTTCGGTACGCTGGACAACTTCTGTCGCCGTCATCTGCGGCCCCTGGCCCAGGATTAGCTGGTCAACATAGAAAGCAGCGCGGATTGCAGTGCGGCGCTGTTCTTCCATATTTAGACCCAGCGGGTTGTTTGCCCCTATATTTAGTGGCTCAATGCGGTCGCGCGTACCAGATCTGTAAAAGTTCAGACCTCCCGGCACTGT
>ERZ802830.2355-NODE-2355-length-17229-cov-13.2244_pt1 | contig 17229 bp, 16 predicted proteins | sample MGYA00345654_ERZ802830 | MGnify/ENA primary metagenome ERZ802830 (study PRJEB30503, sample SAMEA104212375) | marine metagenome | biome: Westerlies Biome; feature: [SRF] surface water layer (ENVO:00010504) within the epipelagic zone...; material: water...
TCATCGAAAGTTATAATTTTTTGATTTTCTAAAATATATAGATCAAAAGAATCAATGGATATTCCATCTAAATTGACATTTTTTCCTAGCAATCTCATTTTTACAAATTGATCATTTCTAACATTCTCTGGAAAAGAGAATGATCTAATCTTTGAATCTTCAATATTTACTTTCATAAATCCATCAGTACCCATTGAAATTTTTCCATTTAAATCATTTCCCCTAAGAGATAATTCAGTTGAGTTGCCTGAGATATTAATATTTCCTGATTGTTGATTAAATACGTTTCCAAAGAGAAAGAGTTCGTCGAAATGAAATGCTATATTACCTATTGCAAAAGAATTATTACTATTAGAGGTATTTATATTAAGGTCCTCAAAATCTAATCTAGGAATATCTATAAATATTTTAAATTCTTTATTATTTAATAATGAAGAAATTTTATTATCAAAGAAATTCCCAGATTTAAAATATCCATTTAATTGATCATTATCAAGAATAACTAACGTTTCGAATAAATTATTTTTTACAAAAATATTAGGTTTTTTTAAATTAAAAATTTCAACATATGTATCTAAAGCTTTCCCTTTTGGTTTATTAAAGTAATCTATTTGAGAAGATATTTTTGATGAAGACAGGTCATTAAAAATATTAATTTTCAATCCTAAATCAGAAGTATAAGATAATTTAATTTGTGAAAGCTCTTCACCTTGTATTTTTAAAAACTCATTAGCAGGAATTAAATTATCCATATTTATATCTATTGATGAAGAAATAAATAAAGATGGATTTTTGAAGATATCTTTTACTTCTAAGAATGCATTTATATTTTGATTAAAACCATATGCGCTTATGAAACCGTATGCCTTTTGTAAATCAAAAATATATATTTCACTATTAATATCTTCTAATGAAAGATATGGAGAAATCTCTAGATCTAAGTTTCTAATTGATAGCTTGGTAAAGTTTCTATTTGCAAGACTTCTTAAGTCAACTCTTCCGATGGATTGAGCAGGAAAAAAACTACTAACAGGAAAATATTCATCCACTGGTAAATTTTCAGTTTCAAAATCACTATTTATGAATATATGTTGTGATTTGTAAAAAAGCTCTTCTGAGCTTGTATTTATTAAAACCTTAGCATTATTAAAAGGAGTATTATTATAAAAGCCATTATTAAGAGATATTGCAATATGGTTATCTTTTAAATTTAAATCGACTGTTTCGGCTTTGACTAGCTGATCAGGATCTATTTGATATAAGAATTCATTCGTATTTATAGATCCACTCATGTAATTCAATGATGCTTCATCATGACCATAGTGGATCGAAAATATTAAATCATCAATCCAATTCGACTTTATGGATGCTTTAAGACTACTCTTAATACTTTTAACTGTTTCTGGAAAAAGTGCTATAAATAAATTAGTAGTAATATCTTTCGCTACAAGATCTATGTTGAATGCTCCAGATGAATTATTTAACATCTGCAATTCTACTTTTGTTTTATTATCCTCAAAAAGTAACTCGGTTTTAAGTTCTTTATTTGCAAAATTATAATAAGAAGTGCCATGAGCAACCATGCTGAAAGATGTTCCATCATAGGCTTTAATTTTTACTTGATCTGGTTCTAATTTAAATTGCAGCAAATCTCTATTTCCCATTATTGTTCCTGATATATTTTTAATCGAATCTAAATAGACATCTTGAAGATTAAGATTTTTAAAAGAGGATGAGAAAAATACTTTGTCGCCATAAAGATACGTTAAGTTTTTTAAATAGATCTTATTAATATTATTTATAAAATTGAGATCTACATAATCCGTATCTAGATATAGGCTTGATAATCTTAATGTCTTCTTTGAGAAATCAATTGAAAGGATATCCTTTTTCTCTAAAAGAGGTTTGGTTAAATCTGAGAAAGATATTAAGGCGATATTATTTTTATACGATTGAGCAAAATTACCACTTATCTTATTCAATCCATAGCCTTTTTCATTTAAGTTAAATGAGCCGATTGAATTAAGAAAATTATCCTTTACTCCCCCAACTAGATTTACTGAAAATCTAGTGTGTTTAAAGCTTTCTTGTTTTGATATAGATATCCAATCACTAAATGGGAGACTTGCTAAAAATCTTTGATTATTTTTAATGGAAGAAAAATAAATACTACCTATTTGCTCTTTATTAATTAAATGAATATAGCCATCTAATAAAAAATTTTTATTTAAAATAATATTTGAATTTATACCAAGAATATTTAAAGAAATGTCTTCATTTTTAAACGAATATAAATTACCACCATCTATCTTAACGCCTTTAATGAAAGACTGTTTAGGGATAAAAAGATTTAGAATATCTAGATCTATTTCTATAGTATTTGCATCGAATTGTATTTGATTAGAATTTAGTATTCTTAAATCATTTAAAGAAACTTTTATTCTAAACAACCCTTTTGATGAAATTTCACTATAAATAATTTCATGATCTGGAAAAATTATTTTATCAATTACTTGGGTGGTTTTATTAGGAAAAGCTAAAAGAATGGTGCTTAGTATTATTAAAGATATTATTAAAACTGAGAATAAATTAAGCAAAAACAAGAAAAGTTTTCTAGTAAAAAAAAATTCTTTCATTATTTCTATTGCCTATAAAATCTTTTTTTTAAATTATTCATTAAAAGATATATGAATATCCAAGTTAAGCCATTTAGTAGAAAGCTAAACATAATAAGTAAATAAGAAAAATTTGCAGTATTCATGAATAAATTTATGAATCCTAAGTAAAAAGACGAAAGAAGAGCAAAAAATATAGTAATCTGAAGAAAAGAAAAAATTCTAAAAGAATATCTGTAAGAGTGTATTAAATAAGAAGATATAGTAAGCAAAAGCGCATTTAATCCAAAAGGACATCCTAAAATAAGATCAATAATTAAGCCTATGCAGAAGCTAGATAAAGCGTATAAATTATTAGGCAAACTAAAAGCCCAAAAACAAAAAATTAAAAAACCCAATGTGAAGCTAAGATAATAATCCGATGCATAAAAATTAATTCTTGAATCAAGATAAACTCCGATAAGAATAGAAACTAATATTTTTATAAAATTATTTAAAGTCATCTGGGTATATAACCATTACATGATTTTGGATTAATGGATCAGCCTTTGATTCTATTTCTAGAATAATCTCGCTTTCATTATTGGTATTTATATAAGTAACTGAGCCAATGTATATTCCTTCAGGGAATACTCCGCCAAGACCAGATGTATAAAAACTTTCTCCCTCCGATAAGTATTCGGGCCATAAAGATTTATCATATCTACATTCAATAACTTTTGGTCTTCCGGTTCCAGATGCATTACAAAAGAATTCGTTAGATTTAATTGGTATTGAATGATTTATATCACTCAATAATATTACTTCGCTAACTCTTTTGTTTGAAGAAGCAATTTGCCCCAGGATTCCTTGAGAATTTATTACAGTTCCGCCATTTTGAAACGGTTTTGTGTTATTAAATAAAAAAAGTCTATGACTATCACAACATTTATAAAGATTCGTATCGAATGATGAAATTTTAGCTAATTCATAGGAATTTTTAATCGAAGAACTCTTTATAAAACTTAAAAGACCATTTTGATTTTTGAATAATTCATCTTTATTTAAAATTAAAAAATTTTCTATCCTAGAAAGCTCAAGTTCATTTAATAGTGATGTATTTGTATTCACTAAATCAATCTTTGATCTAGTTACGTTGTAAATATTTCCAATAGGATTAAAAATTATGCTCTTAACCAATAAGTTTGAAGTCAACAAGCCTGAATTAAAAAGGTTTTTGGTTGGGGTAAAAGTTTTATATTGTATATCTAAGTATAAGAATAAAGATGCAATAATTACTAGTAATATATAAGCAAATTTAGGTGTATTGCCTGGCGCAATTCTCGCCATCTTATTTACTCAGTAGAAAGGAGATCTATATTGTATTTATCAATGATTTCTAGAGCTTGGCCTCCGCCTCTAGCAACACAAGTAAGTGGATCTTCAGCAACAATAACAGGTATTCCAGTTGAATTTGAAATAAGTTTATCTAGATCTCTCATAAGACCACCTCCGCCTGTTAACACAATACCTCTCTCTGCTATATCTGCAGCTAATTCTGGCGGTGAGAGCTCTAAAGCGTTCCTTATAGCCCTTACAATCCCCATTAATGGATCTTTCATTGCATCAAAAATTTGATCACTGTTAAGAGTAAATGTTTCAGGAATTCCTTCTGCAAGGTTTCTTCCAGTTACTTGCATTTCTAATTTATCTGATTCTTCAGTACAACAGCCAATTGTTTGTTTAATTTTCTCTGCAGTAGATTCTCCTATTACACATCCAAAGTTTCTTCTTATCCATGATGTAATAGATTCATCCATTTTATCTCCTCCTATCTTTACTGACTCTGAATAAACAACTCCATTTAAAGAAAGAATTGCTATTTCAGACGTGCCTCCACCTATATCTACAACCATATTGCCACTTGCTTCTTCTACTGGTAATCCTGCTCCAATTGCTGCAGCCATAGGCTCTTCAATTAATTTAACATCTCTAGCTCCAGCACCAAGGACAGATTCTCTTATTGCTCTGCGTTCAACCTGAGTAGAACGACATGGAACACATACAAGCACTCTTGGACTTGGTTTAATAAATCTTTGTTCATGAACTTTTGCAATAAAATGTTGAAGCATTTTTTCAGTGACTTGAAAGTCAGCAATAACACCCTCAGATAAGGGTCTAATAGCTTTAATATTTCCAGGAGTTCTTCCAAGCATTTTTTTTGCCTCTGTACCTACAGCAACAACTGTTTTTTGCCCTCTTGACTCCCTAATAGCAACAACAGATGGCTCATTAAGAACAATTCCGACGTCTTTTGTATAAATTAAGGTATTTGCAGTCCCTAAATCGATCGAAAGATCGTTAGAGAAATAACCTCTCACAGTTTTAAATAAGTTAAATTCCAATGTAGTATTCCAAAAAAATAATATTAAAAATAATTAAGTTGAGTTAACATCTCACAACTTAATTATAATAATATCCTATATATGGACAAAGAAACAGTTGCAACTATATCTTACTTATCCAGACTTGCGTTTGATAAGGATAATGAGGACAAAATTACCAAAGATCTTGAAAATATTATCAAATTTGTAGATCAGCTAGAAAGTATAGATACCTCAAATATTGATCCTTTAACAAGTCCTTTAGAGCAAACTGCTAAAACTCGAGTTGATGAAGTGACTGCAAAAAATCGTAAAGAAAAATTCCTTCAAAATGCACCTGATGCAAATGAAGATTATTTCTTAGTTCCAAGAGTTGTTGAATGAGTATTCAATATAAAACAATTAAGGAATTGACCTTAATGCTAAAAGCAAAGGAAATTTCTAATAAAGAGTTGATACAGGAAACTTTTGATTTAATAGAAAGCAATAGTCATTTAAATGCTTTTGTAACGCTCAACAAAGAAAATGCCCTTAATAAGGCAAAAGCTATTGATAATAAAGCTTCTGATTTAAGCTTATCTGGTATACCTATTGCTCAAAAAGATCTTTTTGTAACAAAAAATCTTAGAACAACTTGTGGATCAAATATGCTTTCGAATTTTATTCCGCCATATTCTGCGACTGTCATAGAAAATCTTGAAAATGCAGGGTGTATTTCAGTTGGTAAAACTAATATGGATGAATTTGCCATGGGCTCTTCTAATGAAACTAGTTTTTATGGGAATGTTCAAAATCCTTGGGGTGAAAATTTAGTACCTGGTGGGAGTTCTGGTGGCTCTGCTGCTGCAGTTGCTGCAGGAATAGTTCCAGCTGCAACTGGAACTGATACTGGAGGCTCCATAAGACAGCCAGCTTCTTTGTGCGGTATTACAGGCATTAAACCAACATATGGAAGAATTTCAAGATGGGGAATGATTGCATTTGCATCCAGCCTTGATCAAGCAGGCCCAATGGCTAGAACTGCTGAAGATTGCGCAATTATGATGAATGAAATGTGTTCTCATGATTTAAAGGATACTACTTCTTTAAATAAAGAGATTCCAGATTTTACTAAAAATTTAAATACACCAATTAAAGGATTGAAAATAGGGATAGTTAAGGAATTTGATTTATCAACACTAGATAATGAAGTTGTAAAAATATTTGAAGAATCTAAAAAGCATTACGAGTCACTTGGAGTTGAATTTGTTGAGGTTTCATTACCTAATATTAATTTATCTGTTCCAACTTACTATGTTGTTGCTCCTGCAGAGTGCTCCTCTAATCTGTCCAGATTTGATGGAGTAAAATTTGGAAAAAGATGTAAAAATCCAAAGGATTTAGAAGATTTATATATTAGAAGCAGGTCTGAAGGATTTGGCGAAGAAGTCAAAAGAAGGATTCTTATAGGGTCATACGTTCTCTCTGCTGGCTTTTATGATGCATATTATAAAAAAGCTCAACAAGTTAGAAGACTGATTAAAAATGACTTTGATAATGCTTTTAGTAAAGTTGATCTAATAATGACTCCAACAACCAGAGGATCTGCATTTGAAGCTGGATCTATGAATGACCCTATACAAATGTATTTAGAAGATTTATTTACAGTTCCAGCAAATCTAGCTGGACTTCCTGGTATTTCCATTCCAAGTGGTTATGTTGATAACAAACCCTTAGGAGTTCAGTTAATTGGAAATTCATTACAAGAAAGTCAATTATTAAATGTTGCTCATTGTTTTCAGACGAGCTCAGATTGGCATCTTCGCACACCATCATCGGAGATAAGGTAATGAGCTGGGAAACAGTTATAGGTTTAGAAGTTCATGTTCAACTATCAACTAATACCAAATTATTTTCCGGCGCCTCTACCACTTTTGGAGCAGAACCCAATACAAATGTTGATTTAATTGATCTAGGGCTTCCTGGAGTTCTCCCTGTAGCAAATAGAGAAGCATTTCATAAAGCTATTCGATTTGGCCTAGCTACCAATGCTGAAATAAATCAAGTCTCAATGTTTGACAGAAAAAATTATTTCTATCCAGACTTGCCTAAAGGTTATCAGATTACTCAAATGGAAAAGCCTATTGTAGGAAAGGGATCAATAATGATTAATGTTGATGGGGTTGAAAAACTTATTAATATTACCAGGGCTCATTTAGAAGAAGATGCTGGGAAATCTATTCATGATTTATTTGATGGTGAAACAGGGGTTGATTTAAATAGAGCGGGTACTCCATTGTTAGAAATAGTTTCAGAGCCTGAAATTGCGAGTGCAAAGGAAGCTGTTGCTTATTTTAAGGCTATTCATCAACTTGTAACTTTCCTTGATATTTGTGATGGAAATATGGCACAGGGCTCAATGCGATGCGATGTAAATGTATCTATAAAAAAAGAGGCTGATGATGTACTTGGAACTAGAGCTGAGATTAAAAATATAAACTCATTTAAATTTATTGAAAGAGCTATAAACTTTGAAGTTACAAGACAAATCAAAATCTTAGAAAAAGGTAAAACTGTTGTCCAAGAAACTAGGCTGTATGACAGCGTTAACAATGAAACGCGATCAATGCGTTCGAAAGAGGCAGCAAATGATTATAGATATTTTCCAGAGCCTGATCTGCTTCCAGTAGTAATTTCAGACAAAGAATTAGAAGACATCAGGAATACATTACCGGAATTACCTAAACAAAAAGAAATAAGATTTATTGCTGAGCATAAATTAGAGGAATCTGAAGCAAAAATTCTTGCTTCTTCAAAAGCTATGGCTAATCTTTTTGAAGATGCTACATCTAAAACAAAGGATTCAAACCTAATAGCTAAATGGCTAGTGGGTGATGTAAGTGCCCTCCTCAATAAAGATAATATTAGTATTGAGGAATCTAAATTATCCTCAGATAATTTTGCAACATTAATTGAGAGAATTTCTGATAAAACTATTTCCGGTAAAATTGCTAAATCGGTTCTTGAGGATATCTGGGACTCTGGTAAAGATGTTGATGACATTATCAAAGATAAAGGTTTAGTCCAGATACAAGATGAATCTATATTAGAAAATGTAGCAAAAAAAATAATTGAAAATAATCCTGACCAAGTTGAAGCCTATAAGGGAGGCAAAGAAAAATTATTTGGATTTTTTGTTGGTCAGGTTATGAAAGAAACTCAAGGGAAAGCAAATCCTCAAAGTGTAAATGAAATTCTTAAGAAATTATTAGCATAAATCATTAAACTACGAACATGCTTAAAGTTTCTGCAACAAATGCAGGCTTTTCAACACCTTTGATTTCCATAGTAACTTCATTCTTTGCTAAAAACTGTCCTGGATTTTTTTCAGTTATATCTATACATTTCATTGAAATTCTTACTTCAGAATTTACTGGAACTGGGCTTAGAAATCTTACTTTGTCTAATCCATAATTTAGTCCCATCTTGGTTCCCTCTAACACTAATCCAATTTCTTGCTGAAAAGGTATACCAGCAACTAATGACAATGATAAAAAACCATGTGCGATAGTCGAGCCAAATATTGGCTCTGCTTGCTCAGGGTCCACATGAATAAATTGATTATCCATCGTTGCATCAGCAAATTTATTTATTCTTTCTTGGTCTATAGTTACCCAATCAGATGTACCAATATCTTTTCCAATAACAGATTCTATTTCAGTGGGTTTAATGATCTTTAGCATACTATTTCTCCATATAATAATTGTTATATTCTTCTCTTAATTCAAATTTTTGGAGTTTGCCTGTTGCTCCATGCGGTAGCTCTTTTAAGAAAATTATTTCGTCAGGAAGCCACCACTTAGCAACTTTAGAGGTAAGAAATTCTAATATTCCATCTTTTTCTATAGGTTCGCCACTATTTGTAACTACAAATAGCATTGGTCTTTCATCCCATTTAGGATGAGGAATGCCTACAACACAAGCTTCTGCAATGTCAGGATGACCAAAGGCAGCATTCTCTAGATCTATTGAGCTTATCCACTCACCTCCAGACTTAATAACATCCTTGGCTCTATCTTTAATGATCATATAACCATCTGTATCTAAAACAGAAATATCTCCTGTATCAAACCATCCATCTTTATCGACTGCATCTTTTTCAGCTTTAAAGTATTTTTGAAGAATCCAAGGACCTCTTACCATTAAATGACCTTGAGATTCACCATCTTTAGGAAGTTCAATTCCAGCATCATCTACAACTTTAAGCTCAACACCATATATTGGTTTACCTTGCTTCAGCTGAATTGCATATTTCTCTTCTTTACTCATATTCTCCATTTCTGAGGTAGGGACATTTATAGTGCCTAGAGGACTCATTTCAGTCATGCCCCATGCATGAATAACATTAACATCATGTACTTCATCAAATTCCTGAAGAGTGGGAAGTGAAAGTGCCGATCCACCAATAATAGTATTTTTTACTGAAGTCAAAATTTTATTATTATCTCTACAATAAGCAAGCAAGCCCATCCAAATAGTAGGCACACCAAAAGCTAAAGTAACCTTCTCTTTCTCAATAAGATCATACAAAGGCTCACCTTCCATTTGCATACCAGGCATTACAAGCTTAGAACCATGCATAGGCCCATAATAAGGAATACCCCATGCAAGAACATGGAATAGAGGAACAACCATAAGTATCGATTCATCAGGACCTATAGGCATACCCACTAGTGATGCTTGAGCATGTAAGATATTAGATTTATGTGAGTAAAGTACGCCTTTGGGATTTCCAGTTGTTCCAGATGTGTAGCAAAGTCCGCAAGCAGCATCATCATCCATTGCAGGCCATTCATAATCCTCATCTCCACTACTTATATACTCTTCATATGAAATCGCATTTTTTAGAGCCGTTTCAGGCATATCTGATGCATCACAGAGAATAATATATTTCTCAACACATGGAAGCTGATCTTTTAGTCCTTCTAAAATTGGTATGAAAGGAACCTCGCAAAAAATGATCTTATCATCTGCATGATTAATAATATAAACAGCCTGTTCAGGATGAAGTCTAAAATTAAGAGTGTGGCAAATCGCTCCCATTCCTGAAATTCCATAATACATCTCTAGATGTCTATAAGTATTTAAAGCTAATGTTGCAATTACATCGCCTTTTTTATAACCGTCTCTTTCTAATGCTGAAGCAAGCTTTCTAGATCTAATACAAACTTCATCATAATTCGTTCTATGGATATCACCTGATACCATCCTGCTAATAACTTCCTTATTTGGATGGAATTCCTTAGCATGCTCAATAATACTTGCAACATTTGGTGTCCACCTTTGCATATCTCCATTCATATTTATCCCCTCTAAGTTTGAGCCTAAATTATATAATCAAGCTTATTTTTTGCCTAGAGTTATTCTAGGATGAAGATGGTAATCTTTAAAATTTTCAATTTCACTATAATTATTTAATTCCATAATTTTTTTTACATCATCTGCTTGGTTATAACCATGTTCAAGTATAAGAATGCCGTCTTTTTTTAAATTATTATATGCTTGAGAGCATATTTTTTTTAAATCTAAAAGACCCTTTTCTTGAGAAACTAATGCAGACCTAGGTTCATGATTTAAATTTTTTAAATGAATATCTGTTGATTCGATATATGGTGGATTAGATACTACTAATTCAAAATTTTCTTCATTTACATTAGAAAACCAATCCGATTGTTTGACATTAAAATTTGAGACTCTATGAATATCTTTATTTTTTATTGCTACATCAATTGCATCTAGATATTTATCAACGCCCAATACAGATGATTCGGGCAACTCTAATGCAATTGAAATACCCAGACAGCCTGATCCAGTTCCTAAATCAATTATTTTAGATGTATTCTTAATATCTTGATCTAGTAAAATATCAATTATTAATTCTGTTTCATCTCTTGGGATAAGAACTCTATTATCCACATAAAAATTTCTCCCATAGAACTCTGAATCATTTAGTATGTATTCAATTGGAACTTGTTTTTTTGAAAGATTGATAAATTCTTCGATTAGGCTTGCTTCTTGATCTGAAACATAGATATCATCACTTAGAATAATAGAAGAATCAGAGTAATTAAGGGCTTTCTTCAAATAAAATCTAAAATTATTACTAATGCCTGGAAGAAGAGATTCGAGTTTCGTTATTTTATCTTTATACAGATTTAAAGAGGTTATCAAAAATTACTCTTCCTCAAGTTGAGATAACATTGCTAATTGATTCTCTGACAATAATGCATCGCAAATACTTTTAATATCACCATCCATAATCTGATCTAGGTTATGTTGAGTTAATTTAATTCTATGATCAGTCATTCTACCTTGAGGAAAATTATAAGTTCTAATCTTTTCACTTCTGTCTCCAGTTCCAACCAAGACTTTTCTTTCGCTAGCTATACTTTCTTGCTGCTCTTCTAATTCCTGTTGTTTTAATTTTGCGCTTAAAAGAGATAAAGCTTTTTCTTTGTTTTTATGTTGAGATCTTCCATCCTGACATTCCACAACCAATCCACTTGGTATATGTGTTAAACGAACAGCAGAATCTGTTTTATTGACATGCTGGCCTCCAGCTCCAGATGCTCTGTAGGTATCTACTCTTAAATCAGATTTAGCTATTTCAACATCTTGAATCTCTTCTGCTTCAGGCAAAATAGCAACTGTGCATGTTGAAGTATGAATTCTTCCTTGAGATTCTGTCTCAGGAACTCTTTGAACTCTATGAACACCAGATTCAAATTTCATAACTTTAAATACGCCTTGCCCAGTTAATTTTGCAACAACTTCTTTAAGGCCTCCTTGTTCTGCAGGCTTAATATTAATGACTTCAATGCCCCAGCCCTCTCTCTCAGCGAGTCTTGTATACATTCTAAATAGATCGCCTGCAAAGATTCCCGCTTCATCTCCGCCTGCGCCAGCTCTTATTTCTAAATAAGCAGATCCCTCATCAGCTATATCTTTTGGAAGTAACATAAACTTAAGATCTCTTTCAAATGTTTCAGATTTTTCTTGAGATTCTTCTAGTTCTATTTGAGCAAGCTCTTTTATTTCATCATCTTCAGATGCTAGTAAGGAATTTGCTCCTTGTATTCTAGTTATAGTTTCATTATATTCTTCAAACTTCTCAACGATTGGCTTCAGATCAGAAAATTCTTTATTTAGTTGAGTGTATTTATCTATATCCTTGACAGTATCAGAATCAACTAAAGTATCCTGAATTTCGATTAAGCGCTCTCTAAGTTTTTCAAGTTTATGAAGCATCGAATCATGCATCTTGGATCAATCCTTTGACTATCTTCTTAATGACATGGGTTTCAGTAGATTTGATACTTTGAACTAATTCTAGAGAGCCACTTTCGTGAGCTTTTTTTATAAACATATCAGTTAGATTTGAATCATCTAACAAGCCACTACTGAGTTCAGATAAATCTTCTTTAGAAAAACTCTCTAATAAATCCTGCAGATTATTCTTTATTAGACTTCTTCTAATTTTATTTAATATTTTTTCTTTTGCCTGACTTACTTCATGAACAATTAAATTAGAGGCCTTCTCAGCCTCTGCAAGTCTTTCTCCATAGTTATCTTTTGTAATCTTCTCAATGTCATCAATAGAAAAAAGATAAACTTGTTCTAGTGATTTTATTTCAGATTCAATATTTCTTGGAACTGCTAAATCAATAAATAGCATTGGTTTATTGTTTCTAGCTGTAAGAGCGCTTTCAACTGCGCCTTTGCCAATAACTGGTATTGATGTTGTTGCTGAAGCAATTATGATATCTGCTTCTTCTAGTGCTTTGTGAGCAGCAGATAGAGGTAACGGTAGAACATTAAAGTTTTCAGAAATGTTTATAATCTTAATACTTCTATTTATTGCGCTAATATTCTTTATACCTGACTTATACAGGGTTTCAATTATAAGTTTTGCCATCTCGCCAGCACCTATAATAAGAATTTTTTGATTTTCAGGCTTTTCAAAAATTCTTCTTACTAAATTAAGCGTTAAACCGCTTACAGATAAAGGATTTATACCAATTTTGGTAGAAGTTCTTATTTTCTTTGAAATTTCGAGAGTTTTATCTACATAAAGTCTTAATCCATAATTAATTAGACCAAGCTCATCTGCAGTTTTATAAGCATCTTTGAATTGTCCAAAAATCTCTTGCTCTCCAATAACTTGAGAATCAATTCCAGATGCAACTTTGCACATGTGTATAAATGCATCATCGTTGCTATAAGAATAAAAATGCGAGTCTGGGATTTGATCTATGTCTAGTGCGTGTTTTATTGCATAAAAAACTTTATCAGTTATATCATCCATGGCGGTAAAGAAAAATTCAGTTCTATTACAGGTAGAAATTCCAAAAAAAGATTCAATAGCATTTGGGAACTTTTCTTTTAAGTAATTTTCTAAAAAAATCTGTGCAGACTCATCTATAATAAATCTTTCTCTCTCAGAAACATCAGAGGTTTTGTGGTTAATGCCAAATAAATATAAATTCATGATTAAAAAATTTTCAATAGTGCTCGTATTATCATTGGTTTCATGCGCTTCTCTAAATAAAGCTAGATTTCAAGATGAAAATTATATTGGTAAGTTTAATCTCGTTCAAAATAATAATAATTCAAATTTTAGTGTTGTAATATTTCCTTTACCAGAAAGTATTATTATACAGGTTAATAAGCCTTTATTTGGGAATGTCCTAAATGTAAATATAGATTTTAAAAGAGGTATATCTATAAATCCTGAAAATTATAAAACTCAAAATATTCTTGATAGAGTAAATCATATAGCAATATATGAAATGATAACTGACTGCCTCGGAAGCTATAAATTCAATAAAGAGGTAAAATTTTCAAAAATTGATGGTATTAAAATGTCCTGTAGCCTTCAACAAGATAAAAGGGTGCTGTTTAATATTGAAGTAGATAACATTTATTTAAATGGGTTTGTAAGAACAAAATCATGAATACTTTGGTACTTAATTCACCTGCAAAAATTAATATATATTTAAAAATATTAAAAAGAAGATCTGACGGTTACCATGAATTAGAATCTGCTTTTCAACTTATTAATTTATATGATGAGTTAGAGGTATCTTCAACTAAATCCAAAGAGATAAAAATTGAATGCAATCCTGACATTATTAAATTAGAAGAAAATATCATATTTAAAGCAGTGCAACTTATTAAAAATAAATACAAAGTTAAGCAAGGTATCTATATTAAATTGAAAAAGGAAATACCAATTGGTGCAGGCCTTGGTGGAGGTAGCTCAAATGCAGCTTCAATTCTACTCGCACTAAATAATTTATGGAAACTTGAAATCTCTCAGAAGGATTTATTAAAATTAGGTAAGGATCTCGGAGCTGATGTACCCTTTTTTCTTAATGGAAAAAATGCTTACGTTTCTGGTATTGGAGATAAACTTAAAGAAAAAAAATCTGATGGTTCTAAATATATTCTTATATACCCAAATATTGTTGCTTCAACAAAAAAAGTATTTGAATTTTATTCAAATAACAAAAAATTTATTAAAGAAAATAATTTACAGAACTCTCTTTTAAAGCCATTGCTTGGTATGTATCCAGAAATTAAATCATTTTATAACAAAAATATTTCTTCTTTTGATATCAAGCTTACAGGGAGCGGATCAACAATGTTTATTTCATATAAAGATGAGGGTGAGTTAAAAAAAATAATGGAAATAATCCCAATTAATTGGAGATTCTTTTTAGCTGAAGCTATACAATATTCACCTTTAAGAGGTATGAGTTAACATTGGGGTGTAGCCAAGCGGTAAGGCAACGGGTTTTGATCCCGTCATGCGGAGGTTCGAATCCTCCCACCCCAGCCAATTTTGATATAATTTACAATTATGATAAGTAAGCCAAATTTAGATATTTTTACTGGAACTTCTAATAGCGATCTTGCTAATGAAGTTGCTAAGATTTTAGGAATGAAAATATCTGCAGCAGATATAGGATATTTTTCAGATGGAGAAATAAAGGTTGAAATTGAAGAAAATGTTAGAGGTCACGATACCTTTATAATTCAACCAACATGCGCTCCTACAAATAAAAACTTAATGGAGCTTATGCTTCTTGCAGATGCGTTAAAAAGATCTTCAGCATCAAGAATAACTGCTGTGATTCCCTATTATGGTTATGCAAGACAAGACAGAAGGGTCCGATCAGCAAGAGTTCCTATAAGTGCAAAGGTTGTTGCAGATATGCTTCATAGTGTTGGTATTGATAGAGTGCTGACTGTCGATTTACATTCAGAAACAATCCAAGGTTTTTTTGATATGCCTGCAGATAATGTCTATGCGACTGGGTTAATGGTTCAAGATATTAAGATGCAAAGTAAAAATAATATGGATGATGTTGTTGTTGTATCTCCTGATGTTGGAGGAGTAGTTAGATCGAGAGCGGTAGCAAAGCAACTCAATGGAGCTGAATTAGCTATTATTGATAAAAGAAGGGCCGCTGCTAACGAGTCTGAGGTTATGAATATTATTGGAGATGTAAAAGGTAAGATATGTATAGTTCCTGATGATATTATTGATACTGCTGGTACACTATGTAACGCAGTTGAGGCGCTTAAAAATGAAGGAGCGGCAAGTGTAAAAGCCTATATTACTCATCCTGTCTTATCTGGACCTGCAATTGAAAGAATCTCTAACTCGTCAATGGATGAATTAGTTGTAACTAATTCCATTCCTTTGTCCCAAGATGGTCAAAAATGCAGTAAAATACGCGTCATTTCGCTAGGTCCAACAATTGCTGAATGTATAAGAAGACTAAGTAATGAAGAATCGCTAAGCGCAATGTTTACATAATAGAGGTAAATATGTCACAAGAAATAATTTTAAATGCTGATCCGAGAGAAAGAACAGGATCTAATAAAGCAAGAGTAATAAGAAATATAGATGTAATGATTCCTGCAGTTATTTATGGGAATGAATTGCCTGGTGAAAATATAAAATTGCCTCTAAATGAACTCACTAAAGCTTCTCAGAATGAGCTTTTTTATACGCAGGTATTAAAGATAAAGATTGGAGATAAAGAAGAAAAAGTTGTTCTTAAAGAACTGCAAAGAGATCCAGCAAAAGGTAAATTTTTGCATGCAGATTTTTTAAGAGTTTCTAGAAAAACTAAGCTAAAAGTTATTGTTCCATTTAGGTTCTTAAATGAAGAAGATTGTATTGGCGTAAAAATGGAAGGTGGAGTTCTTACTAAATTACTCCGTGAAATAGAGGTTATGTGTCTTGCTGGAAACATACCTGAGGCAATAGAAGTTGATGTTGCTAATATTGATCTTGGTGATGGCATTAGACTAACCGAATTAGTATTACCCGAAGGTGCTGAGGTTTCTGGCCTAGATGATGGTCAAGATCAGATGCTTGTCTCAGTCAACGCGCCTAAAGCTGTTGAAGAAGATCCGATAGAAGAAGAGGCGCTAGAAGGAGAAGAAGGAGAAGAAGTTTCTGAGTCTTCTGATGGCGAAGAGGGATCAGATGTTGAAGAGACTAAATCTTCTGCTGAAGGATCTGAAGAAAGCTAGAAAGTGTCTAAATTATGTTTTATTGGCATTGGAAATCCCGGCGCTAAATATGATGAAACTAAGCATAATATTGGCAAAGATTGGTTAATAAAGTTATCTACAGCATTCAATATTGAATTCATTTTAAAGGAAAAGCTTAATGCAAAGATTGCGACTTCTCATAATGATAAAGTTCAATGGATTATTCCTGAAAATTATGTAAATAATTCGGGCTCAACAATTAAAAAAATAATACGTTACTCAAATTTATCTCCTGAAAATATTGTTATATTTCACGATGATCTCGATCTTAACCCCGGAGAAATAAAGATTAAACATGGCGGCGGTCATGGAGGTCATAACGGTTTAAAAGATATTTTTAATAAAATAGGTATGCAGGATTTTTATAGAATTCGAATAGGAATTGGCCACCCTGGTAATAAAAATGATGTTACTAATTGGGTTTTAAGTAAATTTAAACCTCAAGATAAAGAGCTCATTGATGAAAGTTTTATAGATTTTTCTAATGTTTTTGGTCTTATATGTGATGGTAAGTTTTCTGAAGCTCAACTTAAACTACATTCATAAATCATGGGTTTTAAATGTGGAATTATTGGTCTTCCTAATGTTGGAAAATCTACTCTTTTCAATGCATTAACAAAATCTGCAATTCCTGCAGAAAA
>ERZ802830.2358-NODE-2358-length-17204-cov-11.3535_pt1 | contig 17204 bp, 15 predicted proteins | sample MGYA00345654_ERZ802830 | MGnify/ENA primary metagenome ERZ802830 (study PRJEB30503, sample SAMEA104212375) | marine metagenome | biome: Westerlies Biome; feature: [SRF] surface water layer (ENVO:00010504) within the epipelagic zone...; material: water...
TGTGGAGATGCAACTGGCCATGGAGTTGTCTCTGGTATAATGGTTTCAGTTACAAAGGCAGGGCTTAATGGAATTCAAATGGCTGATCCTAGCACAATTTTGAATAACCTTAACTCAATTGTTAAAAGGGTGAATTTTGGTAGGCTTAGGATGAGCCTTAGCGTGGCAAAAATAAATAATGGTTCCATAGAGTTATCATCTGCTGCTATGCCCCCTACTTATTATTATAGTGCTATAAATAAAAGTGTAGAAGAAATTTTAGTTCCTAACTTACCACTTGGAGGGATTGAAGGGGAAAAGTTTGATGGAGTAAAAAAGGACTTTAAAAAAGGAGATGTTGTTGTTATGATTTCAGATGGTCTTCCTGAGCTTCCAAATAAAGAAGATATACTCTTGGATTATCCAAAAGTATTAGAATGTATTGAAAATAACTGTAATGAAAATGCTGATGGAATTAAAGATGCACTTGTTAGGATGTCCGATAAATGGGCGGATGGCCTAATGAATCCAGATGACATAACGATTGTTGTAATTAAGAAAGCTTCCTAGTTTTTTGCATCAAAAATCCAGTTTTGTACTTTTTTTGATTTTCCTTTGAGTTCAATAGGATTCATACTTTTAAATCCACTTTTATCATCAAGACTTTCAAAGACACTCTTAGAGATTACAATTTGACCGGGCTTTGCATGAGAGCACAAGCGTGCAGCTAAATTAACATTGTCTCCTATGACCGTGTAATTCATTTGTCTATCAGAACCAATATTTCCTGAGATTACTTCTCCGTAATTAATTCCAATTCCAACTTTAATTTCAGGATAACCTTTTGAAGAGTTATTTCTATTAAACTCCTCAAGTTTAACAAACATTTCTTTTGCAGTATTAACTGCTTTTTGAGGATCATTTTCTGATTCGATAGGTACTCCATAAAGGACCATCAATTCATCTCCAATAATTTTGTCAAGGGTTCCATTATTTTCAAAAACTACGTCAATCATGGCCTGAAAATAATTATTTAATAAGCTCACAACATCTTCAGGATTCATCCTTTCTGACATAGCCGTAAAACCTCTTATATCGCAAAAAAGCATACAAACTTTATTCTTTCCACCTCCCAACTCTAAAGATTGTTCTGTATTCAATAATTCGTCAACTATATTCTCAGAAACGTATTTTTTAAAAGTTGATTTTATTTTATTGACATTAGATAAGTCCTCAAAAGCAAGTACAAGGCCTGAGAACTCATTATTTTCATCAAAAACAGGGGAGAGGGTTAAATTAATTTCACGGTCTTCGCTATTGAGGTCTTTTATTTTAAAATTATTTTCATAGACGACTTTTGGATCAGTTTCAATTTTTTCGATTAAAGAAATTAAGTCGTTATTTTCTATGAAAATTGCCATGTAGTGGTTATGTAAAACTTCCTCAGTATTAAATCCAAAAACTTTTTCTGCAGAGTCGTTAACATATTCAATTTCTCCTAATACATCAATCTTAATAATCCCCGTTGTGATTGATGACATAATATTATCTACCAGTTTGGTAGAGTTCTTCAAAGAATCTATTAGCTTAATATTTTCATATGCCAAACTGACCTTTTTGGTAAGGCTATCAAATAGTCTCAAATCTTCCTTTGTATATCGATTAATTCCTGAAATACTCTCTTTATTTGCAATTATAATGGCCCCTCTAAGATCATTTTCAGATATTAATGGACCTACTAGGGAGTTTTTTTCTGCAAATTTCAATAGTTCATATTTTTTTACTTCTTCAACCAAAACAGAAGTCATATTTGTATTAAGTTCTTTTAAAATTCCTTTACTAGCTCTAATAATCTTACGAGAAGAATCTTGTTCGGGGATATTAAATATGGATATTACATTAAAAAACCCTGATTTCTCGTCTTTTAAAACAATCATTCCACTAGACGCATTGAGTGTTGAAATGAAAGTAAAAAGAATGTTTTCAAATAGTCCTTCTATATTATCATTTTGATTGTAAATTATTTCTGTAAGGTCTATTAAGGATTCAATTTCAAGTAGTTTATTGCTTAATATTCTGCTTTGTTGTTTTGATTTATATTCAGAATGCTTAGAGTTTATAAACCCATCGAAATGTTCTGCTAGATAAAGAATAGATTCAGTTTTATTTTCGCTATTTGTTTGGAGTTCACGCTCTGTCTTTAAAAAAATATAGCCTATAGGTTCTTCATCTAAATAGAGGTTCTTAAGAATTACTTTAAAATTTTTATTGTTTTTGAGAGTTTCATTAAAACCAAGTTTATTAAACTTATTGATACTTAACTCAAATAAATCCTCAAGACCTATATCTCTCTGAATTGGTTGAGGAGCAATAAATTCAAGCCCACCTATGTGCTTTAGAAAGGTTTTCTTAGTATAATAGGCAACACCCAAGCTTTCAAAACCTGTTTGTTGTCGGATAAATTCTAGTTTTTTAGTTAGTGTGCTTAGTTTCGTTAGATAACTAAACTGGCCAATGTAGCCTGACATCTAGGTTAGTTGTTCAAGCGCAGCTTCCTGGTTTTCGTATGTATCGCAGTATTTAGTGAGTCCCATTATTTTGAAAGTTTTTTCAATGATACTTGGTAATTCACAAAATGATAAGCTTCCATTTACTTCTTGAAGTTTTTCAATAAGTTCAATGATTATTGAAGCTCCAATACTATTTACAATATTTGATTTGCTAAGATTAATTAAAATGTTAGTTGTACCATTATCAATATATTTTGTAGCTTCCTCCATTACAGCTATGGCGAGATCTTTATTCAAGTATCCTTCAGTTGAAATGATAACAACCCCTCCTTTTTCCTCAGTACCAATAATTTTACTCATTGTTAATTTTATTTTTTACCATGGTTAATGTTGTTCCGTCAGTAGAGGACTCGAAATCAACAGAGTCCATTAATTCTTTTATTAATAAAATCCCCCAACCTCTCTTTCTCTCATTAGATTTAAGCTTCTTTTCAATATTGGGAATTTTAACGTTTGAGGTATCAAACCCTTTTCCTTTATCAATCACCTTAATTGTGAGTCTTTCATCTGAGATAATAAAGTGAATATATATTTCACTTTTAGTTTCAGAGTGTTCGAATGCATTTATACAGGCTTCTATTAAAGCCATAGATATCTCACTGGTCTTTTCTTCAGAGAGATCCATATGTTTGCTGACAACCTCTGAGGTCTGAGTAGCCACAAGTTCCATATTTTCTATAATTGGAAGCTTAAGTTCTACAGTTGGATTTGCTTCTGACATTCTTTTGCTTTTAATTAACAAGTATTTAAATATAATAAAAAGTACTTTATCAAGGATTAATCGAATTTATTTATTTTTCTAATTTTTATTTTTTCATTAAAGATTTTATTTTCTGTCGTATGTCTTCTGGTATAAGAGTTGCTTTGTTGCTGTTACGATCAACTAGTACATGAATAAACTCTCCATAAGCTGCAGCACTAATTGCACCTTTTTTAAATACACTAACCCCATAGGTAATAGAAGTTTTTCCAATTTTCTTTAACATTATACCTGCCTCAATTTCTTCTGGGTAAGAGAGACTTGTAATAAAATTGCAGCTTGTATGAACAACATAAAAAACTATTGGATTGTTTTTAAGCCTTAAAATGCCAGTTTCAATTAGAAAATGAGTAACTGCAGTATCAAAAAAAGAATAGTAAACAACATTATTAATATGTCCAAACATATCATTATCCATCCACCTTGTTGAGAGTGGATAAAATTTTTGATAGTCATCTCTTAAAATTATTTTTTTCTCAGACATAGTAAACTTTTAAATTATATTACCAAAACACATATACTTTATTTCAAGATAGTCCTCAATCCCATATTTAGAACCCTCGCGGCCTTGACCTGAAAACTTAACTCCCCCAAAAGGTGCTACCTCTGTAGATACTAAACCTTCGTTTATCCCAACCATTCCATATTCTAAAGCCTCAGCTACCCTCCAACATCTTGATACATTTTCGGAGTAAAAATAAGATGCTAAACCATAAATGGTATCGTTTGCAATCTCAATAGCTTCTTCATCAGAAGTAAACTTATACAAAGGGGCTAGGGGGCCAAAAATTTCATCTTCTGAGAAAGACATATCACGAGTCGCATTTCCAATTACAGTTGGTTCAAAAAAATATTTATTTATTGGCTTTCCTCCGGTTAAAATTTCTCCTCCTTTGCTAATGGCATCTGCTACAAATTCTTTGGTTTTATCTACAGCCCCAATATTTATCATCGGGCCTATACTTACATCTGTTAACATACCATCTCCCACTTTTAGTGCAGCAACTGCATTTGTAAGTTTTACTGAAAATTCATCATAAACTTTTTCATGAACTAAAATTCGATTTACACATACACAAGTCTGTCCTGCATTTCTGAATTTTGATACTATAGCTCCTTTTACTGCCTTATCAATATCAGCATCTTCAAAAACTATAAAAGGTGCATTTCCTCCTAATTCTAAACTTAATTTTTTTAAAGTAGAAGCACTTTGAGCCATTAAAATATGACCAATTCTAGTTGAACCTGTAAAGGAGATTTTTTTAACCTTCTTGCTTTCACATAATAGTTTTCCCATTCCTGCTGAATCTTTTCCGACTATCACATTAATAACACCAGGAGGGAAACCAGCTAATTTTGCTAAATAAACGATCGCTAGAGCTGTTAAAGGAGATTCATATGTTGGTCTAATAACAACAGTGCATCCAGCAGCGAGTGCAGGAGCCACCTTACGTGTTATCATTGCAAGAGGAAAATTCCACGGTGTAATTGCAGCAACCACTCCTACTGGCTGTTTTATGACTACCAATCTCCTGTCTTCTGTATGGGGCGGAATCACATCTCCATATGTTCGTTTACCTTCTTCAGCAAACCATTTGATAAATGCGGCTCCATAAGCAACCTCTCCTTTACTTTCTTGAAGTGGTTTTCCGCATTCTAGTGTCATAATTTCCGCTAATTGTTCTGTTTGCTCTAAAATCAAATCATTCCATCTTTCTAAAATTCCAGCGCGGTATTTAGCAGTTGTTTTTTGCCATGACTTAAAAGCCTTATCTGCAGCATTGATTGCCATTTCAGTTATTTCAATTCCCCCGTCTGAAACCGTTTGAATACAATCACCATTTGCGGGGTTTGTTACTTCAAATGTTGAATTACCCTGGATAGTCCATTTACCGTTAACAAAAGATCTGTCAAAAATTAAGTCCTTAGTCTTCATTTAAATATTTAATCAAATAAAATAATTTGTCTTAATGCATCACCTTTGGCTAATCGTTCAAAACCATCATTTATATCCTCTAATTTCATGCGGTGAGAAATTAATTTTTCAACATCTAGCCTACCGGTTTTATATAACTCGATATATGCAGGGATATCTCTTGATGGAATACAACTACCCAGGTAAGACCCTTTTAGGGTTTTCTCTTGTCCCACAAGAGTAACTGGAGAGATTTCTAACTTAGCATCAGGGTGGGGTAGTGCGGCAGTTACAGTTCTCCCTCCTCTTTTTGTAGCATTAAAGGCAAACTCAAGTGCAGGAATTGCTCCTGCAAATTCTACAGCTACATCGACCCCACCACCTGATAAATCTTTTAAGAATTGTGAAGCATTTTTTTTTGAGGAATCTATGGTGAAGTGAGCTCCTAATTCCTTTCCAATAGCTCTTTTTTGTGAATTTAAGTCAGCAGCAATGATATTACTGGCCCCGGCAGCTTTTGCTCCTAATATTGCTGATAAACCTACCCCACCAAGCCCGACAATCAATATGCTTTCACCAAATTTGAGTTGAGCAGTGTTTACTACAGCACCAACTCCTGTCATTACTGCGCAGCCGAAAAGAGCAGCAATTTCAAAAGGTATTTCTTGATCTATTTTAACCAATGAGTCAACTGAGGCTACAGAGAATTCTGCAAAACCTGAAACACCAAGATGGTGATGGTAATAGTCACCTTGATTGTGTATTCTTTTGTACCCACCAAGAAGTGTCCCTTTACCATTAGCCTCTGCTCCTGGCTCACATAGTGCAGCTCGCCCTGAATGGCAATAGCTACAGCTGCCACAAGAGGGTAAAAAGGCAAAAACAACATGATCTCCTATGGCTAACTTATTGACTCCTTTTCCTAATGCCACTACCAATCCTGCAGCCTCATGACCGAGCGCCATTGGTAGGGGGCGAGGACGGTTCCCGTCAATGACAGATAAATCTGAATGACAAATACCTGCAGCTTTTATTTTTACAACTACCTCATTAAAACCAGGACTATCAAGAGTTAATTGCTCTATTTTTAGAGGATTTGAATCCGTGTAAGGTCGTCCCAATTTCATTTGGTGAAGTACTGCCGCTTTAGTATTCATTTGTTATTTTTTGAAAATAGTAAATTGACTATGGTTATCATCTCCTCCATCCTTAAAAAAATTCTTACCGTATAGTAAAAATACTAAAAGTATCCCTACACCAAAAGCCCAGGCAGCTCCTTTTGCTACAAGTAATGCAGCAGTTACTCCTGCTATACCTAAGTCTTTTTGACTTTTTGACTCCATGACTCCTATACGAACACTTACAAAACCTTGGATAATAAGTGTCAAAGCTAATGCTACTCCAAGAATTGGCTTAACTAAAGTGACAATGGGTAAGAGTAAAAGTCCAGTATTAGTTCCCCACCTAAAGGATCCACTTCCGCCGATTATAGAATGCATTGCTTTTTTACCCTGTTTATAACGCTCTACTATTACCACATGCATTGCAGCCCATAGTGGACCACACATGGTTATGTCAGGACCAATAAAACTCATTATACTGTTTCTTCCTCCAAAGATTACATGAGCACGGTTGGAATTGTAATCAATTTTTTCATCTGCTCTTATGTCGTCTGCTTCCTCTAATATGGCTTTACTTTGCAAAACATCTCCAAATAAAATGATATAAGTAGCTAAAACTGTTGGAATAGCTGACAAAAACATACTTATTGGAGGTAATCCTACGCCAAAAACGGTGTAATCACTTATTAAAACTTTAAAGTCAGGGTTTGAAAAACCCCATTCAATATTAGGCCAATTCGATTCCTGAAATATTGGGGCTATAAATACACTGAGAAGTATTATTGGGAATACACCTAGTTTACTTATTAGATTAAGGACACGGTATTTTTCTTTAATCTTTTGGAAGTGTTGGGAGTAGATTAGATAGAAAGCAATACCAACCGAGATAGTTATAGTATAAGGAAATACATCAAATCTACCTCCAGCCTTGAAAACAGTAGTGATTGCTGCAATTCCTGCACCAATTATAATTCCTGATTTCAAGGCTGACGGAATTAAGCGAACAACTTTAGTTGCAAGGCTGGTTACACCCAGAAAAACCGAGAGTAAGCCCAACATAAACTGAAATGCCATTAGTGCTTTGACTCTATCAGGACCCATTGAAAACGCTTCTACATAGATCATAATTATAGGAATTGCAGGGGTGATCCACCCTGGCACTACTGGATCTCCTAATAAGTGATGTAGCAGATAAAAGAATCCATTAAGAACGACAATTGCCATTGCTGCTTCAAAAGGCATTCCGAGTAATTCAACAATTAATGGAATGGCAGCTAAATCTACAGCACACATAAGTAATCCTTGAAAATAATCAGGCCACTCAAACCGGTAATGAATAAATGGAAAACGAAGTTTAAATAGGCCAAGTTTTATTGCAGGGTTTTCTTTATTTTCTTCACGATTTCTCCAATAGCTCATGAGATTAAAAATAAGTTAAAAATACCAAGGAATAAAGTTGAATTTATTGCAATAAACAGCAAATTATTAGTGAAGTATTAGCGACGGGAATTAAGTTTTGCCAAAAGTCTTAAAATCTCCAAGTATAACCAAATTAAAGTGACTAAGAGGCCAAATGCACCATACCATTCCATATATTTTGGAGCTCCTTTCTCAGCTCCTTCTTCAATAAAATCAAAATCTAAAACTAGGTTCAAGGCAGCAATTATAACAACTACTACACTGAAGCCTATACTCATTGGAGAAGCGTTATCTATTTGCATTATACCCATACTAGAACCAAAAAACCCCATTACAAAATTTATGAGGTAAACTATCGCAATACCACCAGTAGCAGCAAAAATCCCTAGCTTAAAATTTTCCGTTGGTTTAATGTATCCTGACCTGTATGCAGTTAATAATGAGAGAAGGATCCCAATAGTTAAAAAAATAGCGTTTGTAACAATACCATCATACAAGCTATTATACATATAAGAAATTCCACCTAAAGCACCGCCCTCTAGTATGGCGTATATGGGTACAGTAATAGGCGCCCATTCTTTTTTAAAAACAGTAATAATTGCGACAATAAAACCACCAATTCCACAACCAATAAGTATTACTGGATTAATACTTGTAAAAGTTATATACCCTGTTCCAACCAATAAAAGGAGACTAATCGCAGTTTTATTCACTGTTCCATTAATAGTCATTTTTTCGGAGATACTTCCAGTATTTATAAAGGTACTTTTGGAAAGTACAGGGTTTCCTGATCTAAGAGATAGATGTTTTCTCATTTGAAATAAACTGAATTAATTTTTAAAATATTTAAAAACAAATATAAAGTGAATTTTAATTAAAAGAATAAATTAATTCTTATTACTAATGTTGTTGTTGTTGTTGTTGTTGTTGTTGTTGTTGAATCATTTCCAAGTTTTTTTGGTAGCTATTTTGGGAATTGGTTTCTTTTACTTCCTCAACAACAACATCTTGATTTATTAATTCATAATTAAGATTCCTTTTTTTTGTATCGAGTTGAACCTTAACGTCCATGAATTGTTTTTCATTCCCCCGAAAAACTCCTTTTACTGGTGCGCAATCATCATAATTCCTTCCAACTGCCAAACGAATATGGAATTTATCTGCAATACAATTGTTAGTTGGATCTAATCCCAACCATCCATGACCAGGAATAAAAATTTCAACCCATGCATGAGTCGCACCAGCTCCTCTTAAGCCTTCATCGGCAAATACATAGCCGCTTACATATCGCGTTGGTATTTTTGCATTTCTGCATAGTTGAATCATTATCGTCGTAAAGTCTTGACAAACACCGGTCTTAATTTCCCATACGTCATCTATTGTCGAAAAAACATTTGTAATACCTTTTTGGTAAATGAAATTTTCATTTATATATGAGCATATATTTTTTGCAAAAGAATAGGGAGTTTTGGTAGTTTTCTTTAAATCACTCACAATCTTATTGAATTCATTCAAAGTATTATTTTTTTCAACATTAAGAAATGGTAAGTAATCTATAGTGTTTGAAATTTCATCAAGATATTTCCATTGGTCATAAGACTCCATTTTTTCTTCAAAAATAGGACGGCTTTTAGATATTATTTCTGCTTCTGAACTGATTACTAGTGACGAATGAGGTGGGGTGTAGGTAAAAAATCCAATCCGATTATTAAAATCATCTATATAACTAGAAATATTAGGGTTTCCTGAAATATTTAATCTATGATTTACCAACTGTTGGTATAGATCATTATAAGGATAGAGTAAAATTTTATTAGTACTCTCAATAACAGGATTTGTATAGCTGTAAATTGTTGTGTGGTAAAGGAAAAACTTTATCATCTGATTAATAGCTTTGCGAAAAATATATTTTATTTATATGAAGGGATATATTGTTAAGATCATGCTTGATTTCATCTAAGAACTTTTGAAGTCCAATTTTTTTAATAGATCCAATAGTAGAGTACTGTAGAGAGTTTTTTAGTTTACCCACATGAAATAATAATTGTCTGTCATTAAGTTTATTATAATTGTTTAATCTTTCTATATGAGTGTAAAGTTTTATAATACTATATCTTATTGATCTCGGGAAATTTTCATTGATAGCAATCATTTCTATTATATTTTCAACATTAAAAATAGATTTATAAGTTTTAACATATAATTGATAACCTCCGATGGATATAAGAAGGTTTTTCCAAAAAAAACTTTCGGAGAGTTTTTGATCTTTATCATTTAGATTAATGATTCTTAAACTTAGGAATTCGATACTTTGAACTACTCGTTCTAAGTATTTCCCTAAATTCATAAAACAATAGGCGTTACCTCTCTCTTGTGTAATATCTGCAACGCTATAATATATGTGATTGAATTGTAACATTTCATTGACAAATTCAATTGGATCAGAATTTCGAAAGTTTATGGATAAATTTTCATTGGATATATGGAGATAATATTTATTTACGGATAGCCATAATTCTCTAGAAATATGTTCTTGAACACTTCTAGCATTTTCTCTTGCCCTAATAACAATATTTGACATAGTATTAGGATTTTCTGAATCAAATAGCATAGTGTTAATTATGGAAATTGTATCTAGGTATTCATCATTTGGTTTTGATTTATAAATACCCATGTATGTTTTTTGAATATTATTCCAAGATGAATAGTCGCCAGAGTCCAAAGTAGAATTATAATTAGTTTTGATTAAGTTTAGTAGACCATAACTTCTCTCCATGTAACGGTCCATCCAAAACAAATTATTTGCAACGCGACTTAACATAATTAATCATCTTTTATTACCCATGTATCTTTACTTCCCCCACCTTGAGAACTATTTACTACAAGTGAACCTTTTTTTAAAGCTACTCTTGATAATCCACCTGGACAAACACTTATTCCATTAGCACCGAAAACAGCAAATGGTCGCAGGTCAACACACCTAGGAGTAAGCTCATTATTTATAATACAGGGACTAGTTGACAGACTTAGAGTCGGTTGTGCAATAAAATTTTCTGGCTTGAGGTCAATTTTCCTAATGTAATCCTTAATTTCTCTTTTGGAGGCACTTTTACCCATAAGCATACCATAACCTCCACTTCCATCAGTTTTTTTTACAACCATTTGGTCAATATTTTCAATTACATAATTTTTCTCATCGGTATTACTTAATTGAAAAGTTTTAATATTTTTTAGAATTGGTTCTTCGTTAAGATAATAACGTATTATGGCAGGGATATATGTATATACAGCTTTATCGTCAGCAACCCCTGTGCCTGGTGCATTAACAATTACAACATTCCCTTGCCTGTAAGCTTCCATTATTCCAGCAAGTCCTAAAACACTGTCAGTATTAAAACTTAGTGGATCTAAATAATCATCGTCAATCCTTCTGTAAATAACATCAACTTTTTTTAACCCACCTGCAGTCTTCATAAAAACATTATGGTTTTTAAGCACCAAATCGCTTCCCTCGACCAATTCAACTCCCATTAACCTAGCCAATGTTGAATGTTCATAATAAGCAGAATTATATAGCCCAGGGGTTAACAATACGATTTCTGGATTATCGATACTAACTAAGGTTTTTAACTGATCGTATAAAAGTTGTGGATAATTATCTATAGGTAATACCTTTTTTTTTGGCATTAGTTTTGGATAGAGTCGCCTGGTGATCTCCCTGTTTTCAAGCATATAGCTAACTCCAGAGGGAGTTCTTAAGTTGTCTTCTAGTACGTAAAACTCCCCATCTTTATCTCTTATTAAATCGACCCCTGAAATATGTGTATAAATATTTTTAGGTACATTAACATTTCGCATCTCACGTATGTAATTAGGATGAGAAGCAATCAAGTTAGCTGGGATTAAGCCGTCTTTAATAATAAATTGTTCGTGGTAAATATCTTTAAGGAAAAAATTCAAAGCTTTTATACGCTGTTTAATTCCACTTTGAATTATCTTCCACTCTTTCTCTTTTATAATTCTTGGGATGATGTCAAATGGAAAAATTCGTTCTACACCTTTTTTATTATTATATACAGTGAAAGTGACACCTTGGTTCATAAAAAACTGTTTGGAAAATTCCTGCATTTTATTGAGATTTTCAACAGGAACTGACTCCAAATAACTTCCAAATTCAGTGTAAAGCTCTCTAATACTGCCTTCCTCAGTGAACATCTCATCCCACGTATTATGATATTGTCTATAATTATTTACAATTGAATCCAAAATATAGATATTATTGTAAAAATAATTAGTTGACTATAACATATGCTTTATAACAGTAACTCAAGTCTTAAAAATGAGAAGTTGATAAATTATCAAATCAAATCTTGCGTTGGTTGGAATATTAATAGCAATAAATCTTAGGATTGATAATTTAATCCCATTAACCAGCTTGTGATTAATTTAATTTAAGTAATCCTCAAGTATAGAGATATCTTCTTTTGAAGTTAAATCTGGGACGTTTTCACCTACAGTTATTCCAAACAATTTATGATTATCTGCTATCATATTCATTATTGCAGAGGGTAATTCTTTTTCATCACGAAGTGGGTGAATTGGACAATCTTCTAGATATTTAAAAAATACTTTACCACTAAATAGGAATATATTCATGCTAATCCTGACCTTTTTTTCTTTATCCACGTATTCAGAGATTTTCCCTTCTTTAGGTTTTTCTATTATTTCGGTAAGCTGATAATTCTCAATAAACCTCATAATTGCAAATCTTATAATCCTCTCTTTAGGATAAAGAAGTTTATCGCGGTCATATGCAATAAGAGCTTGTTCATGATTACTTTCTTTAAGTAATCGAAATACATTAGTAGAATACAAATTATCACTATTACAAACACAAAACTTTTTATTTTTTAATTCGGGGTACTGAATAAGAGCTTGATATACAGCGTCTGCAGTTCCAAAAGGTTTTACCCTACCTTTAGGTATATATTGAGTTGCAAAATTAATATTGAGTTTTAAAAAATCTTTATTTTTTTCGTATGTAGATCTAAAAAGTTCTGAATTCTCTCCTGTTATAATTAAAACATCTTTAAATCCTGCTTTTAAAACATTATCAAGTAAATAACTTAAAAACGGTCTTCCAGCAACCTCAATTAGACCTTTACTTCTTAAATTAGCTTGGGCTGATTTTTCAGGGGATAAATTTGGATCAATGGATTTTTTCATTCTTGATGACGCTCCGCCGGCAAGGATAATTAGTGTATCTGTCATATCAAATTTTTAATGGTTGTACCATTCGAAATATTTACTGAAAAAGCATCTTTTGCTCCAGTTTTTATTATGGAATTAATTATTTTTTCTTTATTATTTTTATCAGCAATAGCAACAATACATCCTCCACCACCTGAACCAACAATTTTACTTCCCAAAGCTCCTGATCTATTTGCATTTTCAATCATTCTATTTATCAAGGGAGGCGTAATTTTTAAATATGTTTTAAGAATATTATGATGCTCGTTCATTAATTTCCCTATAAGATTAATATTTAATGGCTTCTTTTCGAATTCTTTTTTTGCAGCTCTTGTAATACTGAAATTTTTAATTGCAGCATATAAGTAGGGCTTTAGATCATCGTCAGTTAAATTTAATATTTCACTAGTTGTATTTTCTTGAGGATTATCAATTTCAAAATTTGGAATTTTTTTTTGTACTTGTTTTATTGCTTTTACTGCGTTTAACTTAAGGTGATTAAGTGAACCTAAAGTATCCTTTGCTAAACCCGATACACCAACAACTAATTCCAGATCTAATTTTTTGTATAATGTTACCTTATCTGTTTTAGTGTCTAAATAGATTGTATTACCAAGTGAAATGGTGAAGTGATCCATTTTACCACCAGATGATTTTTGTTCAATTACTTCAACCTCATAAGCTATTTGAGCAATTTCTTTAGGGGAAATACTTTTTTTACCAAAAGCTTTAAATAAAAAATTAATCCAAACGATTATTAGAGCAGTTGAGCTAGATAAGCCAGAATTAATTGGGATATTGCTTGATATTGTCAATTTATATCCTCTTTTAGGAACTATTTTTTTTCTCCTCAAAACTTTTAAAGCCGCTTTCAAATGATCACCTTTTTCAATCTTTTGTAGATCAAATTCTAAGGGTATTTCAATTTTTTGATTGAGATCAGAGAAAATTACTTCAAAAAAATTACAGCCATTTTCAATTGCTTCCAATTGCATCATCCGATCAATTGAGCAGGCAATTACAGGAAGATCTAAATAGTCTTGGTGGTCACCAAACAGACATATTCTGCCAGGAGCCTCAGAAATTATTTTAGACATCAAAAAATATTCAAACTAAGTTGGTAATTTATAGCCGTTGTGATATTTTTTCATTAAATATCTATCGTTTACTTCCATGTCTGTAAATTGATTTTTATCAGCATTCCAAGTCAGTTTTTGGTTGGTTTTAAACGAAATATTTCCCATTTGTGCAACTTTAGCAACGTGGGCAGCTTCTTCAACATTACAGGTTAATATTTCGGGCCTATTTTCTCTAATTGCCTGCATGAGGTTTTTTTGATGCTCTCTGTGGCCATTATTTGATTTTTTTTGTAGTGGTACCAAAACTTTTTTATGGCTTCTTTTTTCTTCTATAACTTCCCAACCATTTCTGTCTAAAACTAACGTTCCATAATTACCAACAAACGCGATACCATGATCTCTTCCATAAGAACCATTATCAATTCCCATTGCAGAATCCCAAACCAAATTAAAATTGTCAAACTCATAAAGTGTAGTTAATGTATCTGGAGTTTCTTGACTTAAATCCGGGTAAGCAAATTGACCACCTAAGCCAACAATAGTTTTTGGTAATGAAGCTTTCATTCCTATCAAAGCGTAATCAAGAAGGTGTACACCCCAATCTGTCATGAGGCCTCCTGCATAATCCCAGAACCACCGAAAATGAAAGTGAAATCTACTCGCATTAAATGGTACTTTTGGTGCTGGACCTAACCAAGAATCAAAGTCTATTCCCTTTGGAACTAAAGTATTGGAAACTTTTGGTTGAGGTCTCATCCATCCCTGGTAACAAAAAACTTTTACTGTTCTAATCGGTCCTAATTGTCCACTATGAACGAAATCCATTGCTTTTTGAAAGTGTGTTGAACTTCTTTGCCATTGTCCTACCTGAATAATATTCCCATATTTTTTTTGTGCGGAAACCATGGCCTCGCATTCACCTATTGAATTACCAATTGGTTTTTCAACATAAATATGTTTTCCTGCTTCGGCTGCATCAATCATCATTAGAGCATGCCAATGATCTGGAGTACCGATGTATACGACATCGATATCCTTTTGATCTAACATTTTCCTATAATCAGTATATATATTAACTTTATTTTTAATAGATTTTCCTTCCTCCGAATTTAATCTTCTCTTTATTACGTTTTCGTCTACATCACAAACTGCTACTAAATTAACACCAGGCACCTCAAGCGCTTTTAAGGTATTTCCCCATCCCATACCATTAATTCCTATTGCTCCAATATTAATTTGATCACTAGCGCTTTTATTTTCTATTGAGTATCCGGATAAAGACGGTAAAAACATGCTTCCAGCTCCTAAAAGAGCCGATTTTTTAATAAATTCTTTTCTTTTCATTTTTATTAATTAACATTGATTTTTTGATTGTATTTGTCTTCAAATATTTTTATTGGATCGTAATTAGGATCGTTGTAAAGTTTTTGTTGTCTAGGAATTCTACTGTAAGGATAGAAATCAAAAATTTCACCCTTACCTAAAATTCTTGGATCTTTCTGTTTAACTAGTTTTGTTTTGAGACTTTGCCAAAGGCTATCTTTAATTTTAGAATAATTTATATTATCTGCTAAATTAACAAAACAGTCCGGGTCTTCGATTATGTTATATAATTCTTCTTCGGGTCTTTTTCCAAAACTCATTTGATAATAATTTCCCATTTTTTGATCACCTTTTAAGCTGATTAAGTGACTTTTTGTAGGAGAATTATCACAGTTTAATAATCCATATTCAGGATTCCCTACTGGCCATCGCGAAGGAATAAAATTCTTAATATATAAGTATTGGTCCGTTCTAATTGCTCTTACTGGATAAGAAACTGATAATTTGTCACCCTCGACTCGTCCTATATCGTGACGCTCCTTTCCAAGAAGGGTGTAGTTTCTTTCAAATTCAATTCTTCCACTTTGATCTGACAAAAGTTGTTCTTTGAAACTTTTACCTGTCATTTGATCTATAATAGGTACCCCTACTATATCCAATAGAGTAGGAGCTATATCAGGGAACGAAACGAAATCTGATACTGTTCTTCCACTTTCTATTTTATCTTTCCAAATTACTATTAGGGGCACACTAAATCCTTCCTCATAAATTTGCCCTTTAACTCTTGGGAAAGGCATACCGTGGTCTGATGTTATAAATATTATTGTGTTATCTAGAAGATTATTTTGTTTTAAATGAGTTACAGCCTCACCAACGTGTTTATCATACCATTCCACCTCAATATCATAATCAGCAATATCTCCAACAACCTGTGGGTGGTTAGGATAGAATTTTGGTACTTTAATTTTTGTTGTATCTCTCCGTTGTTTTTTCCAAGAGTCTTTTTCATATGAGCGGTGGGGCTCATGAGTTCCTAGCCAAAAACAAAATGGTTTATCATCTGGAAGTGCTTTAAGGAAATTACCAAAGTTTGCAGAATAGTTTTTTTTACTAATTCCATCATATGGTGAAATTAATTTTTCACCTTCAAACAGATGTCCAGCAGGATTCAATTTGGTATCAGAAATATCAATTCCTTTATATACTCCTGGTCCCCAACCTTTTCCAGTGTAACCAATAAAATAACCTTCTTCTTCTAATATAAAAGGATAATATTTCCATTTTTCACTCAGGTAAGGTCTGTGGTTTGCTGCTTCCTCCAATTGCCAAGAGTATCGTCCAGTTAATATTGCAGCTCTAGCTGGAGAACATTTTGGGTTATTGTTATATGCATTTGTGAACCGAACTCCTTGTTTTGATAATGAATCAATTGCCGGAGTACTTGCGGATTTCCCACCATAAGCACCAAAACTATTTTTAGAAGCATCATCTGCAATAATGAAAAGTATGTTTGGTTTCTGCTTTACCTCATTTTGTAAACAACTTATATGAATACTTATTATAATAGTTAAGCAGATTAAAGATGGCCTGAAAACAAATAACATTAATTTTATTTTGGATTTAAATATAGAAAATCTGGATGAATAAAATAGATGTATTATTCAATACAATCTAATCTTTAGTCAAAGAATTATCGTAAGAATACACCTCTTTTCCAGCTACAAAAGTTTTTTTAATCTGAATTTTATCTCCTTTCATAGTAAATAAAACAATGTCTCCTCTTTTCCC